>ENA-OREN01003509-OREN01003509.1-marine-metagenome-genome-assembly--contig:-NODE-3509-length-14568-cov-9.354151_pt1 | contig 14568 bp, 7 predicted proteins | sample MGYA00248624_ERZ508555 | MGnify/ENA primary metagenome ERZ508555 (study PRJEB26222, sample SAMN06267773) | marine metagenome | isolation source: Saanich Inlet, British Columbia, Canada | place...
TCCGGATTGCTCCAGGTCAGTTTTCCTTTTCCCAGTACATAGGAAGATTCCATTTTCTTCTGGGCCAATTTCTCTTCACCGCCTTGTTTATAGGTGACTTTCACTTCAGGCTGCACCAAATTATCAAAAGTTGCTTTTTTGGATGTGAGCACATCACTGGAAAAGGAAACACCAATATCGTATTCTTCTTCAGATTTTGGTGGTAGTGTTACAGATTGGGAATGGGGGTTATCCATCATGGTGGGAACATAAAGTGACACATCCACGGGAAGATCAGCGTCGGATATATTTTTTAATCCTACCTTTAAAAAAGTTTCCGATTCATAATATCGGTGGAGTGAGCGAAAAACAGGATTATGAGAGATTACAGTTGATGTAATACTCACAACTGCAGGACTGAATTGGAGTGCAAATGAAAACCTGTGAGTGGGTTCAAGATAGGGATGGCTCTCGTAACCATATTCCACGATTAAACTTTTGAATTTGATAGACAAACCACCGGATGGGACTAATAATTTTTCATTCCCGGTAACATCCTGTTGTACACCTGCCCTGAAACTCAATCTACTGGCTAAAACATATTCTGCACCAAAATGAAACCGATCTCCATAATCTGCGGCCAGGATTAACTCGTCTATCGGCATATAGCTTATTCCAAGCTTAAATGCTTGTCCAAGAATGGTTTCGTTCGTTTTATCTTTATAAGCAACTTGAGTCCCACCTAGATCATAGAGACCAACGCCCAATTTTAAGTTTTTTAATGGTTGGATGAGGATGCCGGCATCATATCCTACTCCTGAACTTTTTCCATAGGAAGTGCCATCCAGTTGCATGTCTCTCATGAGATATTTTAAAGTAATTCCGAAAGAAAATTTACGGTGTGGTTGAACTCCTATGGCAAGGTTCATTTTATTCTCTGCGTAAAGCAATTCTTTATCATCAAACCCAATATTAGACCAGTCGAAACCAAGGGCTACACGGTCGGAAAATGGTTTTACAAATCCCATGTATGATTGGGTTATTCCCATGGCATAAAGGTCAGCATAAGTTGTGGTGAATTCTGTTCGGCGGAGTCCCGGTAGCCCGGCTGGATTCCAGCTAATTGTATTTGCATCATCGGCAACGGCAATAAAAGCACCACCCATACTTAATGGGCGTGTACCAACAAACAATTGGTCATACTGTTGCCCAAATAAAACTGAGAATAAAGTTAAGGTTGAGAAAAATCGTTTCATCGATTTAATACCCCAACTGTAGTTCGAAGAATAGTGTCACTTTTTTCTAATGTAACAATATAAAGTCCGCTTGGCACAACATTACCTTTTGAATCTTTTCCATCCCAGTTTAAAACTTGATGACCAGATTCTCCTGAAGTTTCAGGTTTTATAGTTCTTTTTAATCTACCGGATAGATTGAAAACTCTGGCCGTAACATCGCTAGGTATTTCTAAATCATAAATTATATTTGTTTGTGTAAATTCAAAAATGGACCCTTTAGGTGAAAAGATTCGGGGTTGGCAAACAAGACTTTCTACATTTAAAGAATCGCCGATTAAGGTATCACGTGTTGTAAACACACCGAAAGTTCCCATGCTATCGATCTGAACTTGCAAGTATGGATTGTTATTAATGGTAATTCGTGAGCCACCCAATTCAATAATCTCATTAGATAATACACGGGCAATAAATGGCGTTGCGCCAGAATCAATAATTGAAGAATCTTTATAGGCTATACGAAGAATACCCGGTTTATTCAATGAAAGATCAAATGGCGAAATATCATATAAATCCGTTATTAAAAAAGTAGAATCAGTTAAACTGGGACTCACACCTTGTCCTGAAATCGTTAAACTAACATCACTATTAACCGCATTTTGTGGAAGTAAGATGGTTGTTTGTCCATCTTGGCTAATGGCAGTGCCACCCAAAGATGAAATAATTCTTTCAGGTGATTTGAAAATAGAAACTACTTCCATGATATTTTTACGGTCATCCTGTGCGCCAGAAACTTGAACTTGAATAGCTTTTCCAGAATAAGTGTCGGGTAGAATTAAAACCCCCGTCCATTCATCCCCGTTAAAACTTTGTTTTTCAACAATAAGTGTATCATTCATTCCATCACTATCCAAATCTGGATTATCAGGATGAGTAACAAGAATCTCTGGATCTACATTGATGTCAAGAAAAAAGTCTTCCCTGAATTTTACAATAAGAATAATCTGTTCATCTGAAACATAATTGGCTCGGATTGTATCCACAGTTGGGGCTGTAATATCAATATAAAAATAATCTGTACTGGACCAATCTGATGCTGCATTACCATGGTCAAGTGCACGAACCTGCCAGGCATAATTCCCCTCTGGGATATTTTGAAGAACTTTTTTTGGAGAGACCCAATTGATTCCATCTTTTATTTTTTTAATACTGCCAATTCCATCAATGCCATAATGTCCAGTGCTGATAGAGTGTTGATTTAAATCATCATCTAAACCAATCTGGATTTGATACCGTAAACCAAGCTCAGGTGTTGAACCTCCCTTTGGATTTTCTGGATCAACAGGTGCATTCCATTTTAAAGCTACTTTATTATTAATTATTTCAGAATCGTCTAAACCATAAGGGGCATTAGGTGCTTTATTCGAATTTTCTAAACTTTCAAGATTATCATACACCTGAGCAACCACATCTTGATTTGCTTTAAATCCTGCAAGGAAAAGATCTAAATCACCATCCGCATCATAATCACCAAATTGGGAGAAACTAAATCCAACTGAATCAATATCAATGTCCCCATCGATTGTAAACACACCATTATCTTGGGAATAAAGCCCCGTAAAAGGAATACTGCCACCATCTGCGGTGCTGGATAAGCCAGATACAAGAAGATCTAAATCACCATCGGAGTCATAATCGCCCCATGTGGGTCTACCATAATAAACACCGGTCAGCGTTTGCTCATCGGAAACGATAAATGTGTTGATAGTATTGGTGGCAATATAACTGACAAGATCGCCACTGTTATTTAGCCCTGTTAGTGCAAAATCTTCATAACCATCATCATTATGATCGGCAAAAGCAATTGCACCGGCGGTAACGCCATAAATTTCTGAATTCCATGTGATATCTTCAGACAAAATAAAATTTGAATTATTCAGAAATACACGCATCCCCAGTGTTTGAGTTTCATCGGCTCCAATAGAGACTAAGTCTAAGTATCCATCTCGGTTTAAATCCACCCACTGAACCATCGCAGGATAAATGGGTGTTATATTGGTTTGATTTGTATCCAATTTGAGCGTACCATTATCATTATAAAAAATATCGAGATGGCGTACATTATAATTATCAAAACCACCTTGTACAAAATCTAAATCACCGTCATTATCATAATCACCCCAGTGATGTCCATTTGTACCTCCATTAACCCAATAGTCTGGAACGCCATCCATATTTGCATCGGTATAAATTTCAGAATCTATATCGGGCATATATATGCCATTTTCATATGTGTAAAATTTTGTAACTCGATAAGGAAAAAAATTGACAATCTGGAATCCGGATAAAGATAAGTCAAGGTGCCCATCATTGGTATAATCTACCCAAGACAAATGACCACCAAAAACGGCTTCAATATCTTGGCTCAGATCTTGAGATAGAAGTCCATCGCTATTTTCAAAAAGCGTTGTAATGCTCCCACCAGAAAAGGTGACGCCTGTTAATCCAAAATCTAAAAAACCATCTTCATTGAAATCAGCCCAGCCACCTGTGGAAAAGTACACACCGGGAAAGGATTGTGTAGAAGATACAAGGCGAGCAATAAAAAGCATTTCTTCTGAAGACCATTCAGATTTTATACCTGCACCATCAACGGATTGAACTGACCAATAATAGTTTCCATGTGGAATTTCATTAAATTCACGAATTAATAATTGTCCCACACTCGTTTTATTATATGGAACAGATCCAGACATAAGATCATTTCCACCAGAAGTTGTTCCGATTCGAATATTATAGGATAAACTTGCGGGGTCATCAATATCATCAGACCCAGCACCCCACGTAAAAATGGCGCGAGTACTTATAGCAAATGCAGTAAGAGATGTAGGAGCTGATGGCGCTAGATTTGTTCCGGCTATTGTATTAAGATAAACGTGGGAAAATGTAAGGGAGTCATTTCCAATTTCGGTGGTGCCGTTGGCAATTAAGTCGGGGATGGAATCATGATTCACATCCATAAATTTTACTGTTCTTGCACCTGGAATTTCTAAAATAGATGAAAATGTTCCATTACCATTATTCATAAAAACTTGAGCAGATAAAGAATGAACTTTTGTAGCATGTTCCGTTACAGAGTCCACACCAGAGATAACAAAATCTTTGAGTCCATCAAGGTTATAATCTATTGCATCAATGTTGCCGTATGCGACGCCAAAATCAATTTGGTTTTGTATGAGTGAAAAGGTACCTAAGGGATCATTTCGAAGAATCCAGGTTACTAACTTTCCCAGAATTTTATTCCAACCGGTCATAATGATATCATTGTCACCATCTGAATCAATATCGGTAAAAAGAAATGCACCCGCTTTGAGTCCACCCACTTCATCAGCAGTGGTAAGTTCGGTTAAGCGACCGATAGGATCATTTTGATAAAACCGACTAACAGATGCAGTTTTATCGGCAGTTTGTCCGCAAATAATTAAATCTGGATCGCCATCATTATCATAATCACCCCATGCACTGCTTCCGTTAAATAGGGCGGGGAAGATGGTTGTTTTATCTTCATCTAATTTGGAGCCATTATTAATGTATAATTCATTAATAATCACATCATTGAAATTATCCGTTCCCATGATAAAAAGATCTGGAGCACCATCCATATTAACATCGCCCCATTTCCCATCACTATATGAAAGAACCATCGATTCCAGATTAGATGATTCTAAAAACTCGCCATTTGTATTGTAATATAAATTTGATTGAGCAGAGCCTGTAAGGTATGCATCTATAAATCCATCTTGATTAACATCTGCGAGGTCTATGCCACCAATGCCACCAATTTGATTTGCAATTGTATCGGTATAAGTAATGATTCTTAATTGGCTACCCAAGGAAATTGTCCCATCTGAATTTCCGTTAATAACATCTAAGAATACACCAAACCGTGTTGAATCATAGCCAGTTAAAATAATATCTTGCGTACCATCATTATCCACATCAGCAATTTCAATTGAGTTTGCAATAGATTGAGGTAATACAGATGTTAACGTTGAATCTAACTCAAAAGGGTTTTGGGTAAACCCTAAGGAAACACTTATTCCAAGTATAAGGGTTTTCAAGAATCTATTTATTTTCAAATTCGATTAACCGATATATTTATTTGCTAGTCAATGTCCAAACACCATCCCAATCATCGTCAGGTGGGTTGGTTAGAAAATGCTCACAACGAGGAATATAGATTCTACTTGGATTTGTTTTTCTAAATGGGAACATATCTTCAAGGGCATCCGATGCTTTAAAAGCTTCAATAGCCTTTTCCCATTCTTGGCCTTTATAAAGATTAAGTGCTTCATGATATGCAGGTAATATTTTTTTATACTGCTCGGGTTCTTGTCCAACTTCTGATATAAGTTCCCATACTTTCACTGGTTCGTTTTTCCCTATAACTTTTACCAAATCTAAGTCCCGAACAACAACTCGATCTTTCACGGATTGAAAAGTGCTATCGGCAATTTGAATATAAATTCCATATTGCTTAGCAGAAGATTCTAGCCGAGCAGCAGTATTCACATTGTCGCCCATCATGGTATAGTTCATTCGGGATGCTGAGCCCATATTTCCCGTAACCATTTGTCCCGAACTTATTCCAATTCTGTTTTGCATGTGATGAACAATCTCTGGCCATCTGTCACCTTCTTCTTGCCATTTTTTACGAAGAAGCTCCAAACTTTCTTGCATTTTAATTGCACTAATACAGGACCAATATTCATGGTCAGAAAGGTCAATAGGTGCACCATAAAAAGCGACAATTGCATCCCCAATATATTTATCAAGAGTTCCTTTATTTTCTAAAAGAACATCTGTCATATCTGTTAAGAATTCATTTAAAAGAGCTACAAGCTCGCTGGCAGTTAATTTTTCACTAAAAGCTGAAAAACTCTGAATGTCAGTGAAAAAAGCAGTGTGGTATCCTTCTTCACCGCCGAGGGACGGTTCTTCGCCACTTTCATACATCTGGTCAATCAGTTCAGGAGATACATAGGTGCCGAAAGATTCTTTAAGGAACTGTTTATTCTTTTCTTCTTGGATATAATTGTAGACTGTAATGCCCAGGTAGCCTATTGCCATGGTGGTTAAGGGTCCAACCATATCGATCCAGACAAATTTATTTGCGAAGAGCCAAAAAGACAGCCAGGTATAGCCTGCTACCACCACAACTGTAGCCAATCCACCCATGGCAGGACTGAGTGCGGGCACACCAAAAGCAAGAAGAATGCCCAGACCAATAATGATAAGAGCAATCCAGCCCTTTGATATCTCATGTATAATTCTGTTATCCAGGATGGTATTGAGCGCATTTGCATGAAGACCCACCATGGGATATCGTGGATCAAAAGGCATGGGATTCAGGTCTGAAGTCCCGGCAGCAGTAAGCCCATAGTAAAGTTTTTTGCCTGTGAATTCAAAAGGCACCAGTGACCTTTTATTTTTATCCGTACCAACAGCTAAACGTTTTTTCTTCGGGTCAAAATGAAAATACATAGGACGCTGTTCAGCGATCATATTATTTCGATTAAGGTTAGATATAATCAGGAAATTCCGTTTAAGAAGACCCAAGTTAGCGCGCGCTTTTTTTAGTGCTTTTTTAATGCCATCATCACTTGAACCTTTAATAGCATCTTCCAGGTCCAACTGTAACTGTTTAACGGAAGTGAACTTGTAGTCAGCCATGCCGGTTTTAAACGAGACGGATCCACTGGCGATTAGATCATTAAGACTTAGATCTTCTGTTCGGTTTGAGTCTAAAAATGCATCGGCGATTACATTGTTATTTTTTATTTCATTAAAAAAAGACGGTGGCAATTTTTTGTATTCTGCAGCGGTTCCATTTGGATTTTGTTTAATCCATTTTTCAGCCTTGCTCATGCCTAAAAGTTTTTTTGCAACCCCCATAATATCTTTCTTACCTGCTTTGATAGATGCAACAGCAGGCTTAAAGGCTGCCTTAATATTCCCTCCAAATGAGAGGTTGGCAAGTTTCTTGTATTCTGCCATGACATAATTCAGGTATTCAATTTCCTGGAATTCTTTTAGCATTCGATATGGGTAGTGCATCATATCAAACTTTCCGGTTTCTTTATCTTTCCAGGGTCCGGCCCAGTTGACTACCATTTGGCCTTTTTCATTAATTGGTATATGAATTTCAGACCGTCCAAAATCATCGAGCTCAGGATTGATATCAAAACGGAGGTATTTCCCAGGTTCAATTTCTACACTATCAAAAGAAACTTTATAGTGCCTCAGCGCCATTGCCAAAGAAGCTGCAGGAAAAAGTCGATCACCATAAAGCACCAGCAGAGGAAATCTTCGCTGCAAGCCATCAGGGTCCGGCTCTGATTGGAAAAAGTAAACACCAGCAGATTTCTCAATCAGGACATCTAAAGGGGCTTCAATATTGTAAGCACTGAAAATGGTTGAATATTTTTCTATTTCATTTTCAGGTACCTTTCTGAAATAGTTTTTTTCTTTCATTAATGATAAACGCTGATCCATTACTTCTGTTCTTTTTTTAACTGAATCAGCGGCCTGTGCTTTGGTCTTTGGCTTGAAGCTTTGAGCAAAAATAATATTTCCCGCATTCTCTGCAGCAAAAGCGAGATCATTGTCCGGATCTCGAAATTTTTCTTTTATCTGATTTGCAGTAGTATCATTTTCAAAATCAATATCTTTAATATTTAATTCCCGTTCACTCTCTTCAATAAAATAAAAATCAAATAAGAATGCATCCATTCCGTGTTCTGCAGCGGTCTTAATAACAGGAAGGTGTTTGTCCCTGCTCCAGGGGCTCCATTTACCAATGGTTGCCAATGCATCCGTATCTATGTCCACCGTGGCAATGTCATCCCGGACTTCTACTAAACCGCGATTCTTAAACCTCATATCCAATAGACTGTTTTCAAAATTATCATAAAGATCAAAAAATGAGAGCAAGCAGACCACCGCGGCAACACCAGAAGCAATAAGAATGTATGGGGTATTTTTACTCACGGTAATATTAATTGACTATGGTTGGAGTAATGAAAATTAAAAGTTCTCTTTGTTCTTTTTCGGTAGATGTAGACTGAAATAGCTTCCCAATAATTGGGATGGCACTTAGAATGGGAATAAATTTTATATTTTCAATGACGTTTTCTGCAATGAGACCACCAATAATTGCAGTGGAACCATTATCGACAGTTACTTGAGTTCGGACTGTTCTTTTGGTTGAACGAGGTTTATCTGTTGATACTTCTGCTGCAGAGAGTAAAGCTTCTACCGTTGCATTTACAACAAGGGTTATTCTGTCCCCTTCATTTAAGCGAGGCGTTACTTGTAGTTTTATGCCAATATCTTTTTCTTGTACCGTATTCAAGTTTATAAAACCGGAGTTAATATTGTTTAACTGGGGTGTAATTCCGGTTAATTGGTTTGATTGGTTTGATTGGTTTGTCATGCCTTCAATATAAACAGTTGTCACAACTTCTGTTTCAGCTTGATGATTATCCATGGTGGTCACCTGAGGGCTTGATAATAATTTAGAATTACCTCGTGCCTGCATAATGCGAAGTGCGCTCACTAATTGAGTTGGATTTAAAGTGCCCACATTTAGATTGTTAAAGCTAATATTTAAAAAATTTGTATCTGCATTAGAACTTCCAAATTGAATTGGTGTCTTTGACCAATCTAAACCAAAACCTTTAGATGTATCTACTTGAGATTCAATAAATCGAATTGCAATATTGATATTTGCGATGGGTTGATCTAAATCTTGAATCAGTTTTTTAATTCTTGGAATATTTTCCTGAACATCAGATATAATAATAATATTGGGAGGTCCAGTACTTCCTTGGTTAGAAACAATGGGTGTAAAGGATTGCAATGACCCTCGCCCCGTCATAATAGATGAAAGAGGGCCTGATAAATCAGTAGAATTAATATATTTTAATTTGATGACAGCTGTTTCTAATTCACCTATCATTTGGATATCAGTTGTTTTAACAATAATAACATTCTCTTGAACAAAATAACTATATCCATTGGGTTTTAAAATAGCATCCATAGCAGCACGAACACTCACATTTTCCAAATCTGCTGTAATGGTATCAGCAATATTCGGGCTAATAACAATATTTAAGCCGGTCAATTCACCGATCATCATTAGCACATCTTTAATATCAGACTTTTTAAGATAAATTGACATAGTCTGATCTAAATCATACTTACTTCCAGATTGATTTATTGGATCTGTTGGTTGTTTTTGTGCATTTGCAGGTAAGGAGACGCCAATTGCTATCCAAAGAATGCACCCGATGAATGTTCTGAATTTAATTTTAGGAGCCAATATGAACATCGTAGCTTTTTCCTCGAAATTTAAATACGATTTTTTTTTCTTCAATTTTTTCAATTAACATATTATTAAGCGTTTCACCTTTTCGGTAAGGTTTTCCGTTAATAACCACAACCGCATCATTCCCGATTTTATAAACACTCTCAATAACAAGATTATTCAATTCGGCCAATCTAACCGATACTCCTTTTTTAGATTCTGTTAAAGCTGGAGATTGATTAGGTGCCTTTGTGAGCTTTTTTACGAAGGGATTTCTTCCCCACCCGGTTAAAGAAAGAATCTGAGCTGAAATGGGAATAAATGGACTTGTGTTAAGGCTTTCAGAATCCGAAAAAGAATTTGGAGTATTTTTTGAAGTATTTTTTACTTTATTAGGTACTCTAATTGTCTGTTTTGGATTTGAATTAGTATCAGTGAATAACCGATCTCCAGCCAGAACAAGTAGGGATAAACCAAATAGAATAAGTAATATTTTTAGTCTAGGTGTCATATTTAATTTTAATTATTATTAGTGAGAATGATGTTCCAAATAGATACAAGTTTATTTTTAATTTTCTCCAATTTCTATGTATTGTATTAATAGGTTGCTACTTTACCTGTTTCATTTAAATCTATAAAATCGCCTTTCCCATTAGTCCGTCTAAAATCGCCGGAAAAATAGACACCTTCATTATTTGTCCACCAAAAAGAGTCCATTCCCAGTTCCTTCGCTTTGGTATTTGCTTCGCCCAATGTAACATTTGTGAATGGATTATTTTTATCGGTGCCAAGTTGATGTGCCTTTATTGGCAACTTTTTTATTTTTGGAACTTCTAATTGAATGAAAATTTCATTCCCAGATTGTAAATACATATAAGCAATTAATTTTATTTCTTGAGACCCCTTAGAATTCTCATTATAAATATGAATATTATTTGCAGTGATACGATAGGGTAAATTTTTCATAGCGTCTAAAAATTCACCCAATTGAACAAACCCACCCCCCATTTGAATATCAATAGGATATTTTTCAACTAAGACTGTGTCTTGAGAATCTTGAAGCTTAATATATTTCTTTTCAAGAGGAACCTTAGACGGTGAAAAGGCGCTTATTTCAAAATTATGCGTTATTAATAAATTATATAAAGCATTTACAGCATTGTCATAATTCTGTTTATGTGGAATTTTATCTAGTGTTTTCTGAAAGGAGCTAGTTAATGCTTTCCATTCTGCTTCAATTTCAGGGATGCGTTTTTCCATCTTTTTGTATAAGACTTTATTATTGTTTATCTCTTTGTGTTGAGCCCTATTTGTATCATACGATAGCTGGATATTTTGATGGATGGAAAAATACCATAAAATCAAAATGACAAATATCGATGCAATGAAAACAAAAAAGGCGTTTCTTTGATTTTTTAAAAATTCTTTCATTATAATATGCATTTGAGTACGAAACTCATTTCTTGTACGTCAAATCCAATTTCGGTGTGCTTGCTAACAACTTCTATTTTGCTGAAGAGTAATGTCTCTTCTAAGTCATTTAAATAAATTTGAAGAATCCGGTCTTTATAGGCAGAATTTGCAGAGACGGTTCCTGATACTTTCAAAATTCTTAAATGTGGATCAGTGACCTTAAGCTCCGCTTTTTGAGTTGCCCCATAAGCATAGAGCTGAGATTCTTCCCAACCCATTTGAAACCGAATTTCATCAAAGGTGATTTCATTGGGTGTATAGTGGCTTAGAAAACGGAGAGATGCTAAAATTCGTTCAAAATATTCAGTATCAAAACTCAATTCATCCACCTGAGCTTTAATAGATACTTTATTATTATTGATAGAGTAAAAAAGATCTTTTGTCGGTTCTAGACGAGCAGTCTCTTTTTTGAGAGAATCAAGGCCGGCATTGAAATTATCATTTTGGAAAGAAATCCATCCTGTAAATGAAAATAAACCAACGAGAAAAGCTGCTACCAAAGGGATACCAATTTTTAACATAAATCTGAATAATTCAGTTTGCTTGAAGGATGATGGAAGCAAGTTTACCGTGTTCGACAGATTTAGCGCTGATCCAACTGCCGCAGTTAAAAGAGGCATAGGGATATTTATTTGATCTCGTTCGCTTTCATCGGGCAAAATATTAATGTTTCTAAGTGGGTTTATATATGTGGTTTCTAGATTAAGATGTCCACCAAAATATTCATCGAGTGACTTAATATAAATAGAAGTTCCACTCAAATATAAGTGTGTCGCTTTTACAACGGGAAAAGCACGTTTTAAACTCGTAAGCGTTCGATCTAATTCTCGAGTCCAACTTTCTATTATAGGTCTAAATTGATCGTCCATGGGCATGCTAGAGCCAGGTTTCGCTTTTCCGGGTAAAAGCGTGGCCGGAACGCGGAAATCTTCAAGGGAAATAGATTTGTCTGAAACAGCATCTTTTAAGTTTTGAATACCAATGGCAATGGGACGAATCACCTGAAGAAGTCCACTCGAGTATCCTAAAATATAACTTTCAGTTTCACCAATGTGGAGCACATAACAAATTTCTTTTGATTCTACAGAATAATTCCAAATAAACGCATTATGAATTGCCATGGGTAGGGGATGCCACCAACGAATACCCCAATCTTGCCCAGTTAATACTTCGCTCGATTGGTCTAGCGACTGGCGATTGGTTGTTCCAAGCAATATTGATTCTTTATTCTTTCCTTGGTTAACAGAATTATAATATAAATCAGCAAGGTCGAAGGAAAGTTTCTTTTTTGCATTCCAAGCAATAATATTCTCTCGATCATTTTGGCCATTTTTTGGGATATCTATTTTTTTTAATTGCATTAAATTCGAATTAATAGATAAGCCTATGACGGTTCCATTTGCTATTGATTCAATAGTATTTTTCGTTAAAAAATCTTTACTCGTGACAGAATTTCCAAAAATTTCCATGGCTTTTTTTAATGCTTTTAATGATTCTTCAGGTTCTTGAGAAAAATCAATATTTTCAGGATGTTCATACAATAAAGCATCGATTAATTTTTTTGTTTTACGATGATCTCTCAAGGCAACAATACCTATTTTATTACCATCAACAGCTATACCCATTACAGTTTCATCTCTGAATATCATGGGGAGAAGAATACTTTCTGGATACTGCCCCGGATTATCTAGTGTGGCTGACACTGCTTGATATTCTATTGGAGTATCTGAAGGGCTGGCTTGAATCGGTTCAACGATTATTTTATCATCTTGTGTATCATCAATATTCGATACAATGTCAGGTTCGGGCTCAATTAAATCGACCTGGACAACATTGTCAGTCGTATCATTTTCAATCGCTTCAACAACATTAATACTGCCAATAAAATCGTCATCACCCTCTTCAATAATTTCAACAGGATCATTTTTTGTTTGGGTGACTTTATTTTTGCGTAAAACATCTAATAATTTATTTGCAGAAGCTGAACTGGTTGATGTTTTATAGGCTTTTAGTAAACCTTTTGGAGGTTTTCCATCAATTACATGTTGAAATATTCCAGCATCAACAAATTCTTTTTTTTCTCCAATCATGAATAATAGGAGGTTGTGACATAATTTTGTTATTTTTCTCGGATACCCATTTGTGTGGTTATAGATCAACTGAATGACATCATCCGGAAACCAGTTGTTTTCCGGAGCATTTGTCATTTTTAATCGATGATAAATAAAACCGCGCATTTGGTCAATGTCTAATGGGCCTATTTTGAAATGGAAAGAGATTCGATCTTCAAAATTGGGGTATTCTTGGATAATAGTTTCCATTTCTGGTTGGCCAAAAATGATTAACTGTAATAATTTATAATCGTCTGTTTCAAAATTGAGAAGTGTTCGAAAAACATCTAAATATTTACTATCTAAATTTTGACCTTCATCCACAATGAGGACAAGGACTTTTCCTTGGTCAACGCCAACTTTCAGTAAATGGCTTTCAAGAATATCTCGACAATCTTGGACTGTTTCCTTTTTATTATTAATCCCAAATAATTCAATTAAATGCTGAAGAAGAAAAAGCTCTGTTTCAAATTTAGGATCAAGGATTAGATAAAAATCATAAGTATCAGATTCATCTTCAAATATTTGAATTAATCGCCGACTCACAGTTGTCTTGCCAACGCCGACTCCCCCCTGCACAACAGATAAACCGCGGCGCATTCGAATCGCTAATTCAAGACCCTCAAGGCACTGGCGATGTTGAGTGGCATTATAAAAGAGCTGAGTGTTTGGCGACGTCGTAAATGGATCAGCCGAAAGTCCAATCGACTTGAAAAAGTTTAAAATAATAGGCCTTTAAATTTGTTTATTGAATCTAAGTAAGGGTTAAAAAGAAAAATAGACATAGAACATATAAACCGCCCCAATGATGAGTATTACGCCTAATGGGTATCGATATTTTATGAAAAGAGGATCGGTAATAATAACCCTATTTGCCTCTCGTTCTATTTCCAAAATTGTATTTGGGGAGATAATAAGCAGCAATCCAAAGATTGCTGCAATAATAGCTACGATTAATATAAAAATCATCATATATATCTTAACTGCCTTTGATATTTATTTAAGTTAAAAACAAAGTAGACCAATTGGTTCACTTTATTATTTGAAAAAGAATACTTTAATTTAAGAATATATAGGTCAAAAACCACCTAATGAAGTTTTTTTTGTAAAACCATGCAATGTTGCACTTTCTACCTGAATTCAGATTGTTTTATTTATAATAAATATTTATTAAAGCTTTCATTAATACTCAAAATAAGATCCTGGAATTACCATGGGATTTAGTCCAATATTGGGCCCTGTGAATTCAGGAATATTTCCTCTCGTAATGGATGCATCATTGCCTTGAAAATCTACTGAGTAGTTTATGAACCTGATTTAATCTGTACACCTGACCCGTATTTATCCATTACAATCCATGATAAAATCGTTATAAAGAATCACATTCAATCTCAGATAGATT
>ENA-OREN01003513-OREN01003513.1-marine-metagenome-genome-assembly--contig:-NODE-3513-length-14557-cov-4.247376_pt1 | contig 14557 bp, 16 predicted proteins | sample MGYA00248624_ERZ508555 | MGnify/ENA primary metagenome ERZ508555 (study PRJEB26222, sample SAMN06267773) | marine metagenome | isolation source: Saanich Inlet, British Columbia, Canada | place...
ATGTCGGTAAATCCCGGCTCTTGAGGAGAAAGCCCGGTGGAGCCCTTGAGTTTCTCGTGCCAAGAACCCCCGTCGAACCAACTATAGTCTTCGGTCGCGGACCCAGACTCCCAAGTGAGGGCTTCAGGCACAAAGTCGATACCGACAGCCTCACAGTACACCGCCACCATGGTTTGTGGATCCCGCAGCAGGTCATCGCTGTCCAGCACAGGCGGCGCCTTTCCGTCACGATCGCAGAGCCGATCGAACAACTGACGCTGTTCTAGGAACGCCAGTTCTTTTAAATGAACATCCGGCCAACGTTTTTGGACGCTAGTGACCACCTTGGCCGGATCGCGTATCAGAAAAGAGTGATTGAAGTGCTCGAGAAACTCGTCCGTCCAGTAATTCTCAATGTAATGCGGAAAGTCCTTGGAAAATACGGGACCCTTGGCAGCTGCAGATTTCATGCGGGACCAGACCACCTCAAAGGTGAGTCCTGGCTTTCTTGGGCTCTCGGGGGTTAACCTTGGCCAGAGGGCGCCATCTCCTTCGTACCACCATTCTCCAAAAGGCTCGTGCAAGCACTGCATATCACCGCGCTGGCGCATCATCCACTCAAAGGCGGTTGAGGTCGAACGGGGAGTGGCCCACAGCACGAGGATCTTGTGCATTTTCTATACCTCCCTATTGCGGACTTAACGAGGATAGCAACCGACCCTGGGGAGCGATCGGAGCAAGACCCAAAGTCTTGAAGATTCTCCAGTAAAGCGAGTTGTCATGGCTGATCATCGGCTTGCCCAGCATGGTCTCGATAGCGACCTCGTGGTGGACCGGCCGTCGGGCCTGGCCCCCGGGTCCAGAACGGAAGTTGCACATACCATTAATGAGGTACGCCTCTGCCTGCGGGGCCTGTTCCGCCACGTACTGAAAACTCTTCTCAACAAGATCCCCATCAAAACACCAGATGCATTGATTGATTTCTTCCTGCGTAGCGAACCAGCCCTGATCCAGAAAATTGCCCGCCCAGACGACATCGAAACCTGCTTCTGTCAAAAAACCGACGGTTCCCTGCCACCACTCGGGTCTATGATAGGCCGCATTCAGGGCAACCTTCTCGATGTTCTGATCCCGCAGCGCCTCCACCATGGCGTAGCCTGCCATGTGAAAGGGGGTATCGTATTTGTCACTCAGCATTTCACAATGTTTACGGATCCCCTCTACCCCCAGGCCACTGGCGTGCACCCAGTTGGATCCCACCTGGCCGCAGACATCCGCGCCATTGTTGGCCATACACTCCACAAACTCTTCCAACAGACTAAAGTTCTGCCTGCGTTGATCCAGTCGGTGGGTATAGTCGGGAACATGCAACATCCGGCCATGCACCCCGACCGAATCGGGCGCCATGCGCTGAAAATCCGTTGGCGCAGCGTCCCAGTCATAAGGCGGACAGGTGAAACCCACCTGGTGAGGAAAGAGTTTGTTTTTCGGATCCGCCCAGTGAGCGGGTTTGGTATAGGTGCTCATGTTTAAACCCTCACGTTGATGTCACTGCCTCGCGCATCCATTGCTGCAAAGCTTTGATGGAGTGCTCTGAATTGACACCCCCCTTTGGATCCACGACCAGCGGCCCTGGCCGATAGCCGCGGTTGTTAAATCCGCGCTGCTGAGATTCCACAAGGTCAATGTCTTCTTCAACGGTGGTCTCCCGGTCCTGCACCGCGAGATCGTGAATTACCGCCGAACTGATACCCTCAGCGGTAAACCACCCGCGCGCAATGGTCACGGCATCCACCGCGGTCGGCTGCCAGTGATAAGTATTGAGGACATTTCCCGGATAAACCTGAAACGAAAATGTCGGCCACAGATACCAGGATGAATAATCACCAGCATGCTTGTTTGAAGAGAGATCTATCGGGTAGGTCATCTTCTCTAGATTCTGGCACTCGGTAGTGTGGCGAAGACAATAGCCCTGCGGCTGAATGTCATAGGTGTCCGGCTTGACCACCCCGGTGGAGAAGGTCCGGTGATTGAGTCGGCAGTGATAACACTCTGAATAGTTCTCGACCGATACCTTCCAGTTACACTTCTCGTCAACGCGAATGGTCTCAACCGGCGCCAAACGGTCAATCTGGGGGACAAAGTCACGCAGTTCGGCTTCGACACCCGGATACCAGTTCTCCATCGGATCAGCGTCATCATCGAGATTGACAAAAATGAATCCACAGAATTCCTGGGTGCGCACCGGGGTCAGGCAGATTTTCTCTCGAACCTCCGCGGGCACCACCTCGGTATTCGGGCCGCGCAAAAGATGTCCATCGAGATGATACGACCACGCATGGTATGGACAGACAAGCGTCTTCTTACCCTCACCCTGGCCTTCTACGATCTGATGAGCGCGGTGCTGACAGACGTTATAAAAGGTATGAAGCACGTTGTTACCGTCTCGGATACAAAATAGGTTCTGGCCCGCAATATCAAAACTGAAGTAGTCCCCGGGCTTTGTCACCTGGGAAACGTGGCCGGCGTACTGCCAGGTACGGGCAAAGAGGTTGCTGCACTCCTTCTGGTAAATGGCCTCGCTGGTGTAATAGGCGGCGTCCAGGGAGAACGTAACTTCGCTAGAGACGGCTGGGACCTGTTCTCGGCTCATAACAGGCTACCCCTCACTGCAGTAAATACCCATCTCATGGCGTCGCTGGTGAAAACGCTCAATACTGGCGATAACAGAATCATCCGCGTCTGCAATCACAAAAGCCATCAGGGTTTCGAGAAAAGCGGTTAACGCTACCGAAGAGGTAAAGAACTGGGGCGTCTGTGTCGGCACCACAAAGCGATGTATTGCCTCTGCAAAAATCGGAGAAGCCGGGCTGTCAGAAACGCTGATCACCCGAACCCCCTGCTCGACTGCTATCTCCACCGCTTCGACTACTTCTCGGCGGTAAGGTTTTAAGGTCATTGCCAACAGAACGTCCTGCTTCCCTGCACGAGCCAAGCCATCTGCGGGCAGTGACCCTTCCCGCGGGATTGCTTCAACATTATCAACTGCCATGTTGGCAAGGTAAGCAAAATTACGGGCCAGCGCATTTATCAAACCGACACCCAGAACGAAGGTGGTTCGCGCACCCACGATCTCATCTGCAGCAAGGCGCAATTTATCCGCATCGCTCCCAGAATAAAGCCCCGATATGTTATCCATTGATGCCCCCGCCATATCCCGATACAAGCCATCGAGCTTGCCTCCTGACGCGAGGGATTGGAGCCATCTCGCCTTGTCCTGAAAATTCTCGCGGCCCTCGCGAATCTGCTCACGAAATGGCCTGCGAAAATCTTCAAAACCGGTAAATCCCATGGAGCGGGCCAGTCGCATAACCGTATTCGGTTTAACCTGCGCCTTTAGGGAAATTTCCCGAACTGAACTCACCCCGATATCAGCTGGGTTCTCAAGTACATAGGTTGCCGCCTTGCGAATCTCAGGCGTAAAGCTGTCGAGAGACGTGGCCACGGCGCCAAGCACGCTCTCGGTCGATGATTGTGGAATTGGTACATTTGTACTTTTCATTGGAAGTAAATGTACATTTGTACTATCATCTCGTCAACGCAAATTAATTGAATTAAAGACACCTTCTTATGCTCCCCAACCAGACCCGAGTCGTCATCATCGGCGGCGGTATTATGGGCTGCGGCCTGGCTTATCACTTGGCTCATGAAGGCTGGACTGACGTGGTGCTGCTCGAGAAGGCAGAACTGACCTCGGGCTCCACCTGGCACGCGGCGGGGCAGATTACCCAGTCCACTTCGTCCTTTTCCCTCGGAAAAATGGTGGACTACAACATCGGTCTGTACTCCCACCGGCTGGAGGAAGAAACCGGTCAGGCAATCTCCTGGCACGGATGTGGCTCGTTACGGCTCGCCTACAGCAAAGACGAAATGGATTGGTTGCGCCAGACTCTCTCTGTAGGTCGGGCGCTGCAATTCAACATCGAATTAATCAGTCCCGAGCGGATTGCCCAGTTACACCCCTTCTATCAGCTGGAGGGTGTCCTGGGCGCACTGCATACGCCTGATGATGGTCATGTTGACCCATCCAATATTGCCATGGGCCTGGCCGCCGGGGCCCGCCAGCTTGGCGTAGCCATCTCAAGGCGTAACCGTGCAACCGGCGTCTCGCAAACGCCGGGTGGCGAGTGGATCGTGAATACCGAACAAGGCGATATTCGCTGCGAGCACGTTGTTAACGCCGCCGGCACCTACGCACGCCAGATTGGAGAGTGGACGAATCACATTCTGCCGATGACGTCGATGACCCACCATTACCTGGTTACAGATCCTGTCCCGGAGTTTCAGAATCTTGAAAGTGAGCTGCCCGTGATCCGGGATGACCAGCAGGTCTCAGGCTATATCCGGATGGAGCAAAAAAAGGGCCTTATCGGCATTTACGAAAAAGCCAATCCGAATACGGTGTGGGAAGATCATTGCCCGTGGGAGGCCGAAAACGAACTCTTTGCACCCGACTACGACCGAATCATGCCCTGGCTGCAGAACGCCCTGGAGCGGATGCCGGTTCTTGCCGAACTTGGTATCAATCGTGAAGTTCACGGCGCCATCAGTCATCCGCCAGACGGCAACCCACTGGTCGGCCCGGCAGCGGGGCCTACCAACTACTGGTGTTGCTGCGGTACCCAAATCGGGATTGGCTGGGGACCGGGACTGACCCGCGAACTGGCCCGCTGGATGGTGCACGGTTCGGCAGACATCAATATGCGCGATTTCGACCCAAGGCGTTTTGGCCCTTATGCCGACAAACCCTGGCAAGTCGTTAAAGCAAAAGAAGACTATTGCCTGCGCCATGATATCCCCTTTCCCCATTTCAACCGACTCGATGGACGACCCGTCAAGCCTGGGCCGCTATACGGACGGCTCAAGGCAAAAGGCGCGGTTTACGAAGAAGTCTTCGGCCACGAACGGCCGCGCTGGTTTGCTCGGGACGGCATCGAACAGCGGGATCACTACAGTTTTACGCGTAACGCGGTGCATGACGTAGTCGGTCACGAAGTGAAAGCCGTTCGCGAAGGCGTTGGCCTCATGGACATCTCGGCTTTTGCCAAGGTCGAGGTCACTGGACCGGATGCGGAGGCTTTGCTCGATCGACTGGTCGCCAATCGTCTACCCCAACGTGTCGGCGGCATCGCGCTCACCCATTTTCTGAACCGGCGCGGGCGCATTGAGATTGAAGCGACTATCGTCCGTCTTGATGAAAACCGTTTCTATATTGTGTGTGCTGTATTCTTTGAGCAGCGCCTGGTTGACCACCTGAATCACCACATCGTGTCAGAGGATGTGACGGTCAACGTCCTTTCCGAAAGCTGGGCGGCGCTGGCATTGCAGGGTCCAAAATCGCGCCAAGTGCTTGGCGCAACCACTGATGCAGCACTGGATAACAGCGCTTTCCGATGGCTAAGCGCGCAGTCCATTGATGTCGCCGGCGTACCCGTTTGGGCGTTGCGCATCTCATACGCGGGGGAACTCGGCTGGGAACTGCATGGTCCTGCTGAGCAGATGCTCTCCGTCTATGACGAAATATGGCGCGCGGGTAAATCTTACGGCATCGCCAACTATGGCTCTTTCGCGATGAACGTCATGCGCATGGAAAAAATGTTCAAAGGTGCGGGTGAGCTGACTAATGAGGTCACACTGCCGGAAGCCGATGTGATGCGCTTGGTCCGGCTGGACAAGGGTGATTTTCTTGGGAAATCCCAGACCGAAGAAAGCGCTGCCTCAACTCTTCCCTGGATCTGCACCTATCTTCGTATTGAAGCTGATGGCGTGGTCGATGGACACGGCGGAGAGGCCGTTTTGCAAAAAGGCCGGGTCGTAGGCTCGACGGCATCAGTTGCCTTCGGCCACACCGTGGGCTGTATTCTTGCCTTTGCTTACCTGAAGCCACACGCAGCGAAACCCGGCACCGCGTTAGAGGTGATCATTGCAGGATCGACTCGCCAAGCGAGCGTTCTCGGCGAAGCCGTTTACGACCCGCTTAACCTGTTGCCCAGAGCCGAATAACAGACCCATGAAACAGCAAAGCATTATCGAGCGTGCCAAAAAAGTTCTGCCGGCGGGAAGCTTCGGCAACTTTGAAGCCGGTGTCATTATCCGTGAAGGCCATGGATCACGGGTCTGGGATGAAGACGGTAACGAGTTCATCGACTATCTCATCGGTTCAGGTCCGATGATTCTCGGCCATGGTAATCCCGAGGTGATTGAGGCGGTGACCGAACAACTGGCCAAGGGGATGACTTTTTTTGCCAACAATGAGCGCGGCATTGAGCTTGCGGAGGAAATTTGTAGGGCCGTTGCCTGTGCTGAACAGGTCCGCTATGTGTCGTCCGGCGGTGAAGCAGATATGTATGCGATGCGCCTCGCTCGTGCCTACACCGGACGAGACAAAATCCTGAAGTTCGAGGGAGGCTACCACGGTATGTCGGCAGAAGCGCAGATGAGTCTTGCACCGGAGAAGCTCATCAATTTCCCTGCGGCCGTTCCGGATTCGGCGGGTATTCCCAGCAGCGTTCGGGACGGTATGCTAATCGCGCCATACAACGACAGCAACTTTGTCGATTCACTGATCACGGAGCACGCAACCGAGATTGCAGCCATTATTGTCGAGCCTCTGCAGCGTATTATTCCGCCAGCGCCTGGATTCCTCGAAGCTCTGCGCGGCTTGTGCACGCAGCACGGGATACTGCTGATTTTTGATGAAGTCGTCACGGGCTTTCGTTTCGATTATGGAGGAGCACAAGAGACCTATGGTGTCGTACCTGATCTTTGCACTCTAGGAAAAGTGACTGGAGGGGGCTTTCCCTCCGCTGCTGTTGTAGGACGTGCCGATATCATGGCCCACTTTGACAAGGCCCAAGTGGGTAGCGATGGCTTCCTGATGCAATTGGGTACGTTGAGCGGTAATCCCGTGGCGGCCGTGGCAGGCCTTAAGACTTTGGAAATCCTAAGGCGGCCTGGTCAATACGACAAACTTCGTGCCAATGGGCAATATTTGATGGATGCACTTGGCCAATGCCTCGAGGCGAGCGGACATGCGCACCAGGTGGTGGGCCACCCCACCCTATTCGAGGCAGTTTTTACCGATAAGCCCATGGCTGATTACCGCGATGTACAGGGATCCGACAGGGCCAAGGCCACACGATTCAACGAACTCCTTCGTGAGAACGGGATCTTTAAAGGGGCCGGCAAGAGTTACGTCTCCCTGGCGTTGACTGACGAAGACCTCGAACTTACCGCCCAGGCATTCAACACTGCTGCCGAAGGCCTTCACGATGGATAAGACGGTGAGACAAGTCGGCAGACTTCTCGGGGAGAGGTCTGCGCCTAGTTTCGTTGGGCTAAAATATAAGGCTCTCAAAAAAAGGAGGGCACCATGTCCAAGCATAATGCGTTGACCACCTTCGGTCAGTCTGGAAACCCAATGTTTCGCGGAGCGGCATTCAAGCCCGATGCGACTTTTGCCCAAGCCGATGCGCTAGGTCGTATGACCCTGGCAGGCACTGTGAACAAAACCGGCATTCTGTTGATTTTGTGCCTGATAACGGCCGCTTATACCTGGAATATTTTTTTTCAAACGGGTGATCCCAGTGCCGTGATGGGCTACTTGTGGGTTGGTTTGATTGCCGGCCTTGTGCTCGCCCTGATTACTATTTTTAAGCGTCAGTGGGCAGGTATCACAGCGCCGCTTTATGCATTGGCAGAGGGACTCGCTCTGGGCGGTATCTCTGCGATGTTTGAGGCTCAGTATCCGGGCATCGTGATTCAGGCAATGGGCTTGACCTTCGGGACGCTCGGCGTGCTGTTGATCGCTTACAAAACGGGATTGATCAAGCCAACAGAAAACTTCAGGCTGATGATTGTCGCCGCGACTGGCGGCATTGCACTTTTATATCTTGTTAGCTTTGTGATGGGATTTTTTGGGACCAGCATCGGTTTTATTCATAGTAACGGACTTTTTGGTATTGGTTTTAGCTTGTTTGTTGTCGGTATCGCCGCGTTGAGTCTAGTGCTCGATTTTGATTTCATCGAAGACGCAGCGGAACAGGGCGCGCCTAAATATCTTGAGTGGTACGGTGCTTTTAGTTTGATGGTTACGCTGATTTGGCTTTATCTCGAGATATTACGTTTGCTCGCAAAATTGCGGAGCCGAAACTGATGGGCTGGAATGAGATTATTTTCGGCGGCCTTATTGTGATCGGGCTTGGTGGATTTTTTTTCTTCGGGCGTTTTCGCGCGGGCCAATCCCAGCGCGACCGGGACGATAAGATTCGCTGGCGTAAGCGCTGATTAACAATTTATGAAAATCTTCGCCGCAGCGTTAATTGCGGTGATGCTGTGGGGCGCTTCTGCGGTTGCCGCCAAAATCGCAGTGTCCAGCTTGTCGCCCATGATGGTGGCTGTTTTGCGAACGGTGATTGGCGGGTTTATCGCGTTACCGATGGCGATGCTACTCCGCATCCCGCTCCCCGCCCATACGTCTCAACGGCATCTGCTGGTACTTTCCGGGTTTTGTGGCTTTGTCGCCTTTCCCATCCTGTTTACGCTGGGCATTCTTCATACCTCGGCTAATCATGCGTCGATGATTCTGGCGGGTCTCCCGGTTTTTACCGGACTGATCGCCATGGCCTGGGACAGGAAATGGCCCGCTCGCGTGTGGTGGATCGGATGCGCTATTGCAATGGCAGGCGAGGCGTTACTGATTTTTGGTCACGATTCGAGCCATGCGAGTGGTGCCAGTATTTACGGTGATCTGCTGGTGCTCGCTTCGAATGTTTTTGCATCACTGGGTTATGTCGCGGGCGCTCGACTCGAGCGTGACGGCTATCCTGCAATGGGAACGACTTTTTATGGTGTGGGTCTGTATGCAATATTGCTATTGCCTATGCTTTTTCTTGTGGACCCTGGTATCCCCATGAGGGCGGTTTCCACTGAGATCTGGATTGCTATCGCTTATCTTGCGATCGGCGTAACGATCGTCGGTTATGTGCTTTGGTACTGGGCACTGGGGCAGGGCGGTATTGCAAGAATCTCACTACTGCAATTTTTGCAGCCTGTCTCTGGCGTGATTCTCGCCGCTATTTTGCTGAGCGAGACCGTTGGAAGCGTTTTTATGATCGCTTCGTGCGTCATTTTATTTGGCGTCTGGATCGCCCTGAGAGCGGGTCGATGATCATCACACGCTAAGCGTATTTAGCCTCAAGCATAACTGGCGATTGGCGGCCCAAAATATCCGTCGGGAATAGTAATCCCGAGTCCGGGGCCGGGGGGCACGGCAATGGTGCCATTAACAATTCTCGGGCCATGTAAATCGTCATAGTGTTCGGCTTGGTAAGGATCTGATATCCATGCGCCGCGACTGAGGTGGGGATGAAACGTCGATCCCACGTGAACACAAGCCGCCGCAATAATGTCGCCACCCCAGGAGTCATCACAACTGGTCGGCGTATTAGTGGCATGACACAAATCGCGAATTGCCCGCATCCCGCTGATTCCCCCGATGCGAGTGAGTTTCATCCCGAACCCATCAGCAACGCCACTGCTGATGGCCCGCGCGATAGTGGCAAGATCAGTGGCAGATTCATCAAGTATTAACGGGTGATGAAGGTGTGGCCGAGCGGTGGCGCATTCAGCATAAGTGGCGCAGGGCTGTTCAATGACGAGCTTAAGATCCCGGCAGGCCTGGGAGACGAGCAGGGTCTCGCTAACGGTCCAGCCGCGATTGCAGTCCACAAAAAGATCAACACCGGGACGAGTGACACGGGCTACCGCGTGAATGGCGTCGATGTCTTCATCGATATGCCGTCCGCCTGATTTTAGCTGTAATTTAGTGTGCCCCTCGTCCTGTAGCGCTTCTGCTAGTTGGGCTGATGTCTCCGGCGTTCCAATGGGAATGACATGATAGGTTGATACCGGATCCATTCGGGCACCGCCCAGAAGATCACAGATTCTTCGGTTGTGCGCTTTACCCAGAAGATCCCAGCAGGCAATGTCAATCGCGGATCTCGCGCCTTGACCGCCATCCATGATCGAAGTCATTGCGTCATGGACAAGACCGATTCGCTCGGGGTCGACACCGATGAGTGCGGGACCGAGAAGACCAAGATCCGCCTGAATACTTTGGGCATGCTCGACTTGCGGCAGGGGACCGGTTGGACAAATCTCGCCCCACCCAACATGCGCGGTATCTGTCAGTATTTCGACAACCGTCGTTTCCGGATCGCCGACCGCCGCGCTCGACATGTTGTAACCCGCCACCATTGCAAGCCGCTTGGCGTAAACATTCACTTGAGTGACTTTCATTTTTTAATCCTAACGTTTTGCTTGTTTGGGTGAGCCAAACTGATAGGGCGCTTATTAATTGTTACTAATGGGTTTGAGCGTAAATAAAAGCCTCTTTGTTTGATAGTTAAGAAACTCCGGTGTGTCGATATCTCGACAATCCGCGTCGTGCTTTGAGGCCAACGTTTTTCAAACTGTTTAAGGGGTTAGGATGAATGAGGTTAACAATTACCGTCAGCACTAATGCCCGTCTGACCCCCACTAATCAACTCCAGCTCAAAATCTGTTAGTTCCTCGCCTTCACCAAGGAAGCCTTGATGTTCATACACCTCTTCTGCGGTGATGTTATAGCCGTGGGACTTGGCGAGTATTGAAATGCTATTACCCAGACCATTTCCATTAGCAATAGCCGTGTTGATTCTTGAGACAACAGCCTCTTGGAGTTCGACACTCTCTAGGACAGCACTACGAAAGGACTGGAAGTCGGTCATGGGCTTACCTAACGAATAAGATTTTTTTCTGGCTTGGTTTCATCTGAAAATGCTTTTAACGGTATACCCCTTCGATCATTGAAATAAATGTGGTGCTAGAGACATCAGCGCCGGCATCTTCTCTTGCCTTTGCAATATCCTCACGCTCACCAAATGTTTTCATCTGGTCCGTATCTTTCATATCCAGAACTCATACTACAATGACAACCGTAATCATTGGAGATTTAAAATGAAACGACTAATTGGTTTTTTGTTTGCCTTGATCACAATTACGCCGGCTATTGCTTCAGATTCGGCGATTACGTACGTCGAAAGATATGATTCTGGCGCTGTTTGGGTAGTCATGGATGAAGACGTTTTGCTATGTGCGTGGAGTCCGGACAAAAAAGTTCCGTTGTGCAAAAAGGCTGTTATTGAGGCGGATGATTGATACCATTTAGAGCAAGGCTAATTATCACCCGTGATTAGGACTTTGAAGGTATCGGTCGAACCTCAGAATACGCATCCAACTTGAAAAAGCGACCATCATGACCGACAAGAATCCATCAGTGTTTGAATAAAAAACCTTCAGAGAGTAATAATGAAAATAGCTACGCAGGTGGCAATTCGGCGAGCCACACCCAATGATGTTGTTCAGCTTACTGAATTGGTTGAACAGTACCGTGATTTTTATAGACAGGAGCGAGATGATAAAACCAATCAATATCTGATTGATCGTATTTCAAAAAATGAATCGGTTATTTTTGTTGCTGAAATAGATGGCTTACTTGTCGGGTTCACGCAGTGCTATCCTACTTTTTCAACCCTTTCACTTAGTGGCATCTGGTTGTTGAACGATCTTTTTGTAGATCCGGCTTATCGGGGCCAGCATATCGCTGATCAGCTAATGCAGTCGACGGAGGCTGCTGCACAAAATTCGGGCGCCACAAGAATTTGGTTGCGTACGGCGCATACTAATGCACCGGCTCAAGCACTTTATGAGAAGCGTGGTTGGGTTCAAGATGATGTGTTCAAGCGGTATGACCTGAATTTCTAGATTGAGCGGGACTCTTGAAAGAATGGTCTCTGACTTAAACAGGTTAGATCCAAATTGTTACTGATGACCTCCGGTCTGGTTTATTCGCTCAGTTTCAATAGGGCCAGCTTATCTCCGGACACGCTAGGGGATTCCACAATATCCAATAAAAAATCTAGTCGAAATGAGTGATTCAAAGTCAACCCGTTACCGGTTCTGGTTAGGCAGCGCTGCTGCCTTCATGTCAGCTGTTGCTTTTTCGTCCAATGTCGTTCTCTCAAGGCTGGCTTATGACTTTGGCACAAACCTGCACGCGCTCAATCTAATCCGGGCCGCTGTTTTTTTAGGCTGTCTGCTGGTGGCGGTATGGTTGTCGGGTTCTTCGGTCTCTATCAAGCGAAATGAGTTGTATCGTTGTCTGGCGCTCGGCGTACTGCTCTGCGCTGAGATGTATTTACTGCTGGCATCTGTGCTCTTCATTCCCGTCGCTATGGCGATACTGGTTTTTTATACTTATCCGATCATGATCGCCCTTTGGGCTTGGCGTACGGGGCGACACCATCTTTCTTACCTCGGTCTGTGCGTCATGGCGCTGGCTTTTATCGGTTTGATCATCGCGTTAACTGGATCAGACACACTGTCGGTGGGCTGGGAGGGTAGATACGGGATTGCACTCGCCCTTGTGAGCGGGGTTTGTCTGGCGGCTATATTGCTCCTGAGTGAACGGGTGCTGGAAGCACAACCCGCCAAAATCATGATGCTCTACATGCTGTTGAGCGCAACCGCTGTAGTCGGTCTTGTATCTTTATTCGTCGCTGAGTTAACCTGGCCTGCGTCGTTTCCGGGGTGGCTGGCTTTATCGGGCAGTGCTGTCTTGTATGTTATGGCCACCCTCTTGTTGTTCAAGGCGGTTGATCTGGTAGGGTCCTTGCAAACAGCCATAATCGATAACACCTCGCCCATATGGGCGATGATTCTCGGGGTTATCGTGCTGGGACAATGGCTGAACATACAGCAGGTGATAGGGGCGAGCGTCACAATTGCCGCAGTGATGTTGCTCCAGTGGATAACACGACCAAAGGCTTAGATATAAGCATGATTCGCATCATCATCTAAAATTTGAAAATCGAATTGGAGCATCCCGCAGGGCACGGACTTCTTTTGGGATTACTACTTGCGAATGATTCTCATTATCACTTAAGAGATATTTTCAAGCTTTATTGGAATGACTAAAGTCTCTCCCGCATCAAGAGACTCTCCTTCCTTAGTAGGCTCAGGTGCTATCCCCTGACGGCGGATACCGGCAGGGACTTGGTCGACCCTCTCCAGTTACGCCTTGTTCCCTGCCTTTTTTCCTCTTTATTTCCTCGGGGATTAAGGGGTTCAGATGCATCTCTTTTAATGCGGGATGTCATATTCGATATGTGCTCGAATTAATTGAGCCTCGAGATTTGCAAATCCATATAACTCGGAGCCCTTCAACATCGCCCAGAAGCGTTCGAGCCATTCCTTTTCTTTCGACTTGCTTGAAAGGGCAATCACACCCTGTGCATCGAGCCAGTAGTTACCGTCTTCGATTCTTTTGGTAATCATATCCAATGCAACGAGATTCATGCCTGAATCTTTTACACGGATACAGAAACCTTCGAAATCATCTTCTTCTTCAAGCGCCAACGTTTGATCCTTTCTGACCCTGATTAGCATGGGCTGATACCTAATTGCATATCGACTCGTTTAGAGGTTGTCGTGCCGACGGACATCACTTGCGGTTGAAGATCATCATCTTCAAGGACGGCGTTACGGAAGGATTGGAAGTTGGTCATGGGTGGTTCTGTTTAAAAGGGGCAGTTGTTGCCTGAAGTGCCGTAGTTGATTCCGTTAGGGCAGATGGTGGATGAGTTTGCGATATTGCCATAAAACCCCGCGCTATTAAGGCTCGCGCCACTCAGATTCGAGCCACTTAGATTCGCGCTACTCAAGTCCACCCAAGATAGATTTGCTCCCGTTAAATCTGCATTGGTCAAGTCCGCTGTAAGAAGACTCGCGTAGCTCAAGTTCGCATTTACTAGGCTTGCGCCACTCAGATTCGCGCTTGCAAGGGTTGCACCGCGAAGATTTGTCCCATCCAGGTTCCCATTGCTCAAATTTGCGTCATACCAGACCACGCCACTTAGGTCAGTGTTGCTTACGTCTAAACCGGGTTGGATAAAGTAATTAATCTCATCATGGGTATTCCAGCCGCATCCTGTCATTTCGGTATGGTGAGTCTGGTAACCCGAACCCCGACAATCGCCATACGGAAACGCATTGTCAGTCTTGGAGAATTCAACACCGCCACTGGAGTCAGGTCCAGAGCATGATGTGAGCAGGAGGGTTGAGAGAATGAGGAGGATTATTTTTTTCACGATGCCAGTCTATCTACCTAGACTTCTTTAGCCAAGTTAGGATTGATAAAAAAACCCTGCATAATCCGAAGGGAGCGCAACGGATAGCAGGGCGACCCGTTCCTTTCTGTCACTTCGATTTGTAGATATATTGTGTCCATACAGCGGCAGAAAAACATAACCTTCCAGATGTTGAATTGATTTCTTGAGTAAATAAAAAATATACATTTCAATAAATAGTTCATAAAACATTAAGATATAAGCATGATCAAGATCGTGACCTACAACATTCAGTTTGGACAGGGCCGTGATGGCAAGGTCGACCTTGGACGGATTATTGATTCGGTTAA
>ENA-OREN01003521-OREN01003521.1-marine-metagenome-genome-assembly--contig:-NODE-3521-length-14539-cov-23.544945_pt1 | contig 14539 bp, 14 predicted proteins | sample MGYA00248624_ERZ508555 | MGnify/ENA primary metagenome ERZ508555 (study PRJEB26222, sample SAMN06267773) | marine metagenome | isolation source: Saanich Inlet, British Columbia, Canada | place...
TACCCCGACAATGATCGGGGTTTTTTTTTGCTCAAAATGGATAAAACACAACTCACATACAAGGAATTTCAAGACTTAGTTTCCCAGGGATGCCAGACCGTGCCCGTCTATAAACGGATATTAGCAGATTTGCTTACGCCGGTGGCGGCGTGGTGGGAACAGCTATACTAAAAAATATGGATGGGAAAGCCGATCCTGTAAATGCGACAAAAATTTTAATTAAAGATTTGAAAGGAACGATATGATTACAATAGGAATTCAAGGTGGAAAGGGAAGTTTTTCGGAACAAGCAGCCCAGGAGTTTGCCCATAATCACGGACTGGAAGGAGCTGAAATTGTTTACCAGATTTCATCAGAACAGGTGTTGTCTGGTGTGGAATCCGGTGAAACAGATTTCGGCATCTTTGCCATGGAAAATGCCCAAGGCGGTGTGGTAATCGAAAGCGTGGAAGCGCTGGCAAAATATCGCTGTGACATTATTGAAATGTTTCATATTCCCATTATTCAAAACTTATTGGGTCTTGTAGGAACGCATCTGGGAGATATAACAGAAATTCATTCTCACCAACAGGCTCTACGACAATGTAAAGATTATTTGAGTGAACATTTTTGGACTCGGCCACTCATAGAAGATGACGACACCGCAGAAGCTGCGCGAAGATTATCCGAAGGAAAACTTTCATCAACATCAGGTGTAATTGCCAATAAAGCGTGTGCCGAATTATATGGATTAGAAATTCTTCAGGAAAGTATCCATGATTTGAAACATAACCTTACCTTGTTTCTTGGAATTAAAAAATTGGGGGATTAATGAATAGTATTGGTATAATCGGGTTTGGTCGATTTGGAAAAGTCTTGGCCAATATTTTACAAAAAGGATTCTCAATCAAAGCGTTTGATCTGAAACCATCGGGGGAATTTCCCGCTGTGGAATTAACCGATCTCAATTCCGTTTTAAATGAAAAAGTCATTTTTATTGCGGTGCCGATTCGGCACTTTAAATCGGTAATTCAAGAAATTGCTCCCCAACTTTCTGAAGGAACAACACTCATTGATGTTTGCTCGGTTAAAAAACATCCGGCGGAAACTATGGTAAAATTCTTGCCGGAAAAAGTGGGTATCATTGCCACCCATCCCATGTTCGGACCCGATTCATTTGTATCAAATAATCGTCTAAAAATGATGATGAATAATACGAGAGATGCTCATGATCAATATAAATTTTGGCGACAATTCTTTACGGATCAGGGCATCCAAGTAATGGAAATGTCCCCGGATCAACATGATCAACTGGCGGCAAAAACGCAAGGCGTTACCCACTTTTTGGGACGAATGCTGAAGGAATATGGCATCCGGAAAACAACTATAGATACCCAGGGATTTCGAGATCTTTTAGATTTAGTGGACCAAACTTGCAACGATACTTGGGAGCTTTATACGGATTTGCAGCTTTACAATCCTTACACGGATGAAATGATTGACAAACTTAAATTGGCGACCACATCATTGGATAATCGCCTGAAGGAATTACAAAATGTGGCAGACTGACAGTTGGCGGAATTTTACCGCCAAACATATTCCCGATTACCCCGATCAGGAACACTTATCCGAAGTTGAAAAGACGCTTGGGAATTTTCCGCCCCTTGTTTTTGCCGGTGAAGTTCGATCATTAAAAAAATCATTGGCGAATGTGGCAGAAGGAAATGGCTTTTTGCTTCAAGGCGGAGATTGTGCAGAAAGTTTTTCCGAATTTAATGCGGATAATATCCGCGATACCTTTCGCGTGATTTTGCAAATGGCGGTAATCTTAACATCTGGAGCAAACCTGCCGGTGGTCAAACTTGGGCGTATGGCGGGGCAGTTCGCCAAACCGCGATCCAGCAAAACTGAAACAATTGATGGCGTTGAACTTCCCAGTTACACCGGCGATATAATTAATGATATCCGTTTTGATCCGGACAAGCGACAACCCAACCCAGAACGAATGTTAAAAGCCTATTCACAAGCAGCATCAACCTTGAATTTGCTACGCGCTTTTGCTGATGGTGGTTATGCCGATTTACGCCATGTAAATTCCTGGAATATGGGTTTTGTAAAAAGTGGTCCACAGGGTGAACGATATCGCTATTTGGCGCATCAAATCCAAGGAAGCTTGAATTTTATGGAAGCACTTGGGATCGATTCCAACAACACGCCCCAACTTCGAAAAGTGGATTATTACACAAGTCACGAAGCATTGCTACTCCCTTACGAAGAAGCTCTGACCCGTGTTGATTCTACGTCTGGAGATGTGTATAACACATCGGCCCATTTTGTCTGGATTGGAGATCGCACTCGCTTCAAAGACAGCGCCCATGTTGAATTTTGTCGCGGGATTAAAAACCCCATCGGCATCAAGTGTGGGCCAACTTTAGACCCTGATGAACTTATTGAACTATTGGATATTTTAAATCCAAATGATGAAGCGGGCCGGATTACACTTATTGCCCGATTCGGGCATGATAAAGTGGAAACTTTTTTGCCAAATTTGATTCGTAAGATTCAGCAGGAAGGCCGAACAGTTGTTTGGTCCTGTGACCCCATGCATGGCAATACAATCAAAAGCAGCAATGGAATAAAGACGAGACCCTTCGATCGAATTATTGATGAAGTAAAACAGAATATCCAAATCCATAAATCGGAAGGCTCACGTGCTGGCGGAATCCATATAGAAATGACGGGGCAAAATGTGACAGAATGTACCGGCGGACTGGATGATATTTCTGATGATAATTTGACCGACCGATATCGCACCCATTGCGACCCGAGACTGAATGCAAATCAAGCTATTGAACTAGCGTTTCTCATTGCAGACGAATTCAAAACAAATGGGCATTAAAGGCGAAATCACATTTCCGGGAGATAAATCTATCTCCCACCGCTCGCTCATGTTTGCAGCTTTGGCAGATGGTGAATCACGGATATCTAACCTGTCCACAGGTGCAGATGTGCAGTCCACTCGAGCATGTTTGGAAGCAAGTGGTATTATAATTCATAATGATGGCGATGATGTCGTTGTTACAGGCGGAAAATTCTCTGATCCAACCCAACCGTTGGATTGCAGAAATTCAGGAACCACGGTTCGATTGCTTTTGGGTTTATTAGCAGGGCAAGGTGTCAATGCAACATTTGTTGGGGACGACTCCCTTTCTTCTCGCCCCATGAATCGTATCTTGAATCCACTCTCTCAAATGGGAATGAAGTCCGAATGTAATAATGGGGAACTTCCCATCACAATTTATAAAAGTGAATTAAGCGAAATTAAATATAAGTCTCCGGTTGCAAGCGCACAGGTGAAATCGGCAGTCCTATTGGCTGGGCTTGGAGCCAGTGGTAATACATCTTTTACAGAGCCGATACTTTCCCGAGATCATACAGAAAAAATGTTATTAGGGCTCGGTGCCAATCTTTCCATTAATGGACTCACCACAACCATTTCACAATTGAGTTCTCCCCTTTTCAGTTTTGAATTATCTGTCCCGGGCGATCCATCAACCGCCGCATTTTTTGCTGCTGGCTCTGCTATTGTTCCTAATTCAGAAATTATACTAAATCGTGTTTTACGAAACCCCACCCGGATTGGTTTTTATGGTGCACTTCAAAAAATGGGTGCCGGTATGGATTGCTTGGAACAATGGGAAGAGGCAGGCGAAACCATTGGAAAACTGAAAGTGTTCCAACAGCCACTCAATGCAATTACAATTACCAAAGATGATGTTCCCGGGCTTGTGGATGAATTGCCAATCCTTGCTATTTTGGCTACACAAGCAAAAGGAAAAACGGAAGTCCGTGGCGCTGAAGAATTGCGAGTGAAGGAATGTGACCGAATTCATGCAGTTTGTAAAAACCTGAAAAATATGGGCGCTGATATTGAAGAGTTGGATGATGGTTTTATTATTAAGGGTCCAACACCATTGAAAGGTGCAAGGATTGAAACATTCCATGATCATCGGATTGCCATGGCATTTACCATCGCCGGACTTGTTTCTGATGGTGATGTAGTTTTAGATCATCCCGAATGTGCATCCATTTCTTACCCAGAATTCTATGATGAACTGGAGCGGTTAAAACAATGAAGGAGCAACTGCTAACATTATTGGAAACCATTAAAATAGTTTTTCTTTTTTGGATTCCATTAACCCACAACTTAAATCGTGGGTTAATTAGTATTAAACCGGAATCGTTTTAACGATTTTTATAATGATGAAAAATTTTGCAGTCATTGGCGACCCTATCGCCCACAGTTTGAGTCCAGTTCTCCATCAAGAAATTTATCGGCAACTTGGAATCGATGCATCATTTGAAAAAATTCATATTCCACCAAAAGATCTCCATTCTTTTATGAATAATAATGGATTGGACGGGATCAATGTGACCATTCCCCATAAGCAATCGGTCATTCCATATTTAGATGAATTGGATGAATCGGCACAAACCATTGGTGCTGTAAATTGTGTGCATAATGGGAAAGGATATAATACGGATTGGATTGGATTTTCCATGGCAATGGAATTAAACGATGTAGAATTGGATGGAAAAAATTGTGTAATCCTTGGCGCCGGCGGTGCGGCTCGAGCTATCGTCTATGCCTTAATTCAATCAAATGTTAATTCCATTTCAATTGTAAATAGGACTAAAGAAAAAGCCGAAGACTTGAAGCAATGGGCGGAAAAACTTTCAGATATTCGAGTGAACACTTTATCACATAAATACATGAACACTTTATCACATGACAATTTAATTATTAATTGCACTCCGTTAGGGATGTGGCCCAACACTGAAGTTATACCCGAATTTGAGATACAAAAAGATCAAGTTTTGGTTGACACAATATATAATCCACTGGAAACAAAATGGCTGAAAGCCGGAAAAGGAAAAGGCGTAAAAACCATTAGCGGGTTCGATATGTTCATCGCTCAAGGATTGGCATCGGCAGACATTTGGTTTGGTGAAAAGATATCAGAAAAAATTAAATTAGAACAGATCAAAAAGGGTTTAAAATCAGAATTATGTTAACACGACTCAAATTTCTCACAGCAGGTGAATCTCATGGGCAAGGTCTTCTGGGTATTTTAGACGGCATGCCGGCAGAATTAGAAATATCTGAAGATTATATTAGGGTTCATCTCGCCAGAAGGCAAATGGGCCACGGCCGAGGTGGACGTATGAAAATTGAAAAAGACTATGCTGAAATCTGGTGTGGGGTACGCCACGGAAAAACGAAAGGCGCCCCAATTGGACTCATAGTTCGAAATAAAGATTGGGAGAATTGGACTAAAAAAATGTCCGTTTCACCTGTTGAAGATGTTATTCGAAAAGTAACGCTTCCCCGCCCGGGACATGCGGATTTAGCCGGTGTCCAAAAATATGGATTTGACGATATTCGTAATGTGCTGGAGCGCTCTAGCGCACGTGAAACAACTATGCGGGTAGCTTTGGGTTCTGTCTGTCGAAAATTATTAGAAGACATTGGGATTCAAGTGGGTAGTCGAGTGGTTGAAATCCATGATGTGAAAGATGAAAGTCCAATCCCAAATGGATTCTCTCCAAATAAATTAAGTGAAACAGCGGATGCATCACCAGTACGATGTTTAAATAGAGAAGCGGAATCTGCTATGATGCAAACAATTGACGATGCCAAGAAATCTGGCGATTCGGTGGGCGGTATTTTTGAAGTGATTGCCACCGGTTTGCCTTATGGACTAGGTGCCCACACCCAATGGGATCAAAAACTCCACGCCCGAATTTCTGCAATGATGATGAGCGTGAATGCATTTAAAGGAATAGAAGTTGGCGGTGGATTTGATGGTGCTGAAAAGTTTGGCAGTGAAGTCCATGATGAAATTGGCCATGATGGAGAAAAGTTTACACGCTATTCTAATAATGCTGGAGGAATCGAAGGCGGTATGAGCAATGCCCAACCGATCGTTTTACAGATAGCTATGAAGCCCATCCCTACATTGATTAAACCACTACGGTCCGTAGATATACATTCCAAAGTAGCAAAGGATGCCCACAAAGAACGAACTGATTCTTGTGCTGTTCCTGCAGCATCCATAATCGCAGAAAGTATGTTATGTTTTGTCTTAGCTGATGCGGTGCTAGAAAAATTCGGTGGAGATTCGATGCATCAACTCAAGGCACACATGAATGCCACAGCAAAATATTAAAAAAGAATAAAGTGTTAATGTATTCTTGCGTTAAGGTTTCCTTAATTTAAGTTCAGTATAAATAACCGAATACGTAAATAATTAAAAACTTAAGCACTATAAAAAATGAATATTTATTTAATCGGAATGATGGGTTCGGGAAAGTCGACAGTTGGGAAAATCCTTGCAATAAAAATGAGAATCCCATTTGTGGATTTAGATTTTGAAATTGAAAAAAAAGTTGGGAAAACAGTTTCACAAATCTTTATTAATGACGGAGAAGAGACTTTTCGAGAACTTGAATCAGATCTATTGAAACTCTATTCTGAATCTGTGGTAGCTTGTGGAGGTGGAATCATTTTAAAAAAAGAAAATTGCTCTTTTATTCATGAAAATGGAAAAGTTGTATTCCTAACAACATCCATTTCTGGATTATCCAAACGATTAGACGAATCAAAAAAAAGACCCCTAATTGCAAATAAGAACGCTGTTAAAACATTAACTAAAATTTTGGCTGAACGAGAACAAACATACCTAAATACAGCAGATTTTATTGTCAAAACAGACAATAAAACGCCTAATCAAATAACAACAGAAATTTTAAAAAATATTAAAATATGAAAAAAATTGAATTAAAACTAGGAGAACGATCCTATAATATCCATGTAGAATCAGACTTATTGAAAAAAATTCCAGAAATTTTAACAGAACAAAATCACGGGCAAAAATGGCTTATCATTTCACAATATAATTTGATGGAACTATTTGGATTTGATTTAATGATGAACCTGAAAGAAGCCAATTTCGAATGCGATTATATCACGCTTCCTGTGGGTGAAGCTGCAAAAAGTATGAATGAATTCAGCCGAATTATCAGCCAAATGATTGAAATGAGTTGTGATCGTTCAACGACTATATTGGCATTGGGTGGCGGTGTGGTTGGCGATGTTGCCGGTTTTGTTGCTTCATCCTTTATGCGAGGCATTGAATATTACCAAATCCCTTCAACGCTTCTTGCCATGGTTGATTCTTCCATCGGTGGCAAAACAGGCATAAATATTGCAGAAGGGAAAAACCTCGTTGGGTCCATTTATCAACCCCAAGGCGTTTTAGTTGATCCAACGATTTTGGATTCTCTCCCTCGTGAAGAAGTGATATCAGGACTAGGTGAAGTTATTAAATATGGTGCAATTCGAGATGTGGATTTTTTAAATAATATTTCAACTTGGCTGGATGATATTGATTCATTCCCATTTAAAAAAGCGGTCGAACGAGCTTGTGAAATAAAAGCAGAAATTGTTTCATTAGACGAACGAGAAGATGGACTTCGTCGACTCCTTAATTTTGGCCATACGGTTGGACATGCATTGGAAGCACATTTTGGTTATGGACGCTTAAGACACGGAGAAGCTGTTTCCCTCGGAATGAAATGTGCAGGATGGATTTCCAAAGAAATGGGATTTTTATCAGAAACTGAAAATAAAACTCTGAATCAAACCATTGACAAATTAACATTGCCTAGCGTATCAAAAATGGATCCAAATACCATTCTCTCTTACGTGAAAAAAGATAAAAAAGTAAGAAATGGTATTCTTCATTTTGTTGTATTAGATGCTTTGGGTAAAGGGAATACTACCGAATTAATTTCAGATAAAATGATTAAAGATTCACTTAAGGTTATTCAATGAATATTTTAGTTATAAATGGTCCAAATTTGAATTTATTAGGACTTCGTGAACCTGAGATTTATGGGTCAGAGACTTTGGAAGATTTGGGAAATTGGTTGGATGAACAATCTGATGCGGATGGTCATGAGATAACATGGTTTCAATCCAATCATGAAGGTGATCTTATAGACCAGATCCAGACAACCATCACTTTATTCGATGGAATCATTCTAAACCCGGGAGCTTTTACCCATTATTCTTATGCCATCCGAGATGCAATTTCTTCAGTAAAAACGCCAACGGTTGAGGTCCATTTAAGCGATATAAATTCTAGGGAAGAATTCAGGAAAACTTCCGTCATTAAAGATGAGTGTATTTCCCAAATATCCGGTCTAGGGAAACAAGGTTATTTAGAGGCGTTAAAAACTCTAATCAATTATATATAAATAAAAAAAGGACAGTCAAAAACTGCCCTTTTCATTAATCTCTTCTATTTTTACCTAATCTTCGTTTGTTATCTCGGCGAATATAAGATCTTCTTTTTCTATTGTCTCTTTTTTCAGTTTCAACAGAATGAGACGATTTGCGTCTCTCTTTTTCTCGCCGTTCTTCGTCCCGTTGATCTTCTGACCTACGGTCCAATTCACGTTTATTATCAGTCACACATGGCTCCAAATCTAAAAAGATAACCCCGACATAATATCGGGGCTACCACTAAGTTATGCTGAAATAGGTTTAACCTGTATAATCAACGAACAGAGTAGACTCTGTCTTGACAAGCTTTACTTTATCGGTCATTTCCAAAATACTTACGGCTTGCTCAACCATAGCCATTTCGTTCTCGTGAATGAAATCATCCGCACGAGCAATGTATGCAAGGTTTTTAACTACTTTGAAACGATCTTCATCGGATGTGAACATCCCCTTAAGCGCTTCCATTGATCCTGCATATTGATTAGTACGAGCTGCCTCATTGCCTAGATCGATAAATTTATCGATAACTTCGGCTTCTATTGCGCTGTATGCATCGTCAGACACATCCGGCAACATCACTTTGACATTACCACGCATCGCTTCTTTTTCTGATTCATCCACTTCTCCATCTGCTAAAAATGATACGCAAACAAATGCATAGACTAAATCGTGATGTTGACTCCAGTTTGACATAAAATCCCCTTATGGTATTCGTTTTGGGTATTGGTTATTTTTTCTTCACTAATCCACGATTGCAAATATATGTGATAACGGGACTAGATGTATGTAAAAATTATGATTTGTAACCCACAAGGTCAAGATTTCTCAAAAATAACATTCATTTTTATTTTCACATAGAATATTGTTTCAAATCCACTTCCATTGTAGTTTTTCTTTTCTATTCTGACCGTAGATTTAGCCTGTAGGAGCCATCTATTATTAAAACATTCAGATTAGTCCTTAACGATGTAAGTATCAATATTTAAAATATTATTGAAAAAGAACCCAAATGGAAAAAATTTATTTAGCACTTGTAAAATTCAATAGCCTTCAATTCAGATACAGAACCTTCCTTTCTTTTGTAGCTGTCCTGTTAGTTATCCTGATTTCTGATATTCTATTTCATCTAAATTTCAGTACCACCGTCCAATTTTTAGAGAGTCAATTCGGAATTGTTTTATCAGATCATCAAAGTATAGACTTAGGATTCGCACCGGAAATTTGGGGTGGTGTTCTTGCCATGGTACTTGGCACTTTGATTATCGTAATTGCTATTGCGGCCGAATCATCTCCAAAACTAATGGATCTTTTTGTAAAGGACTGGTTAAGCATTAGTTATGTTTGGTTTCTAATTATAGCATCTCTTCATTCAATAGTAATTATGTTTTATGTAGAGCCTCTTAATCGGGTTTCAAGTGTCGTATTGAACACATATGTTTATTTATTCATCGCATCCATTTTTACCCTTCCCTATATTTTTTATATTTTACTTTATTCCAAAACCAGTAATGTTGTTTCAACCATTTCCGGAATTATAAAATCTTTTATTTTCAATATGAATAAACCGACTATTCATTCTGCCATGAATAATAGCCTGGAAGTTGTTGAAGAATATCAGAAAGAGATTATGGGCTCGTTGGATCAGTTGGATGATCTGCTGGCTTTTACAGAATTCAAAGAAACTCAAACAGACATTATAAGAGAAATCAGTACCATTATTCAAACATACGTTCGTGAGAAACCGGGGTTTAATTCCAATTTTTTTCATCTGACACCTACCATTCGAGATAATGCAACCTTTAGAACTTATACGGATATTCAATATCAAGACATGGCAGATTCTTTGACATTTTATGAAATAAAAGTTTTTCGGCTCTTGGGGAATTCCTATATCAAGATGATTGAAAATGACCGATTTGATATTGCATCTCTCATTCCGGCTGAATTAGTAGATATTGGGAAAGTCTGTCTTAATGAAAATGATAATGTCATTATGGATAATGTAAATATTAGGTTCAATACTCTTTTTAGATTTGCGATTAAGCACGCCTATAAAAATAATGAACCTCGAAATTTATATAATTTATCCTTTCACTATTCAAACATGATTCAAGAATATGTAAAAGCAGATCGTGTGGACATGGCCAAATATTGTTATGATAAATTTAAATTTTATGCCAATGATATTTATAAAAATGCTGAAAGAAATCCATCTCTCTATTTTATTGTGGATACCTTAACATTTGAATTACGAAAATGCCAGGTACTCATCCATGAAAAAGGTTGGAGTGAGGAGGATCAAATGGATCTTTTAAAATTAATCCTTCAATTAGACAAACCGCCTGGCTATTCCAAAGATGGTGTGGATAAAGGTATTTTGGGTGGTAATAATGGTACACGACGAATCCAAATTGGTCTAGCTTTATTTTATTTATCAGTCGATAAAAAAGATTTTGCGTCTGCGATTGCTGAAGATTACTTAGATGATTTAGCTTATTTTGATGAAAAATCTTTTAAGGCAAATGTCAATACTCAATGCTTTTTACTCTCAATTTTTGGGCCCACTTTTTGGGAAGATACGGACAGAGGAAATCTTAATATTTATTTTGCCCCAGAAAAAGATCAGTTGGATTCTTTTAAAGAACTCTTGTTCGAATTAATGGATAGCCGCTTAGAAACTTTAGAACGAGATGTGCAATTCTTATCCCTTGAAGCCGATAAATTGATGCAAAAACGCCAAAAACAGGATGGATACTTAAATGATGCAGATAAAGAGCGTATGGAAGATTTACAGCGCAAAATTTCTGCCCGTGAAAAATCTGATGATGATAAACCTATCGATTGGACTTTGGATCATGATATTCTTTATTCCTTATTATGTATTTCCTTTTTTGCTGATCAGGAAATTGATGAATCAGAAAAGGGAGTTATTTTTGAAAGTTTTGGAAAATTTGTAAAAGACGTTACAAATGAGAGTTTTAATATTGATTTTGGATTGGCTACCGGAAAATTCATTGATCTTAAAAATGAGGGCTCAAGACAAAAACAGTATGAAGATTCTTTAATGAATATAAAAAATTCAAATAAAATAAATTTGGATCAATTGAATGAGCTTCTCAGTTCATTTATCGATATTGCCAATGCGGATGAATTCATCCATGATAATGAAGTGATGTTGATTCAAAATGCTGCTGCTTTATGGGAATTGGATGTAGAAATCACAAAACCAAAATCCGGTGAACGGCTCAAAATCGAAGAATAAAGCACCAAGTTTTTAGGCAAACCTTTTAAAGGTTGAGATGCGGCAAATGATTAGTGTTGTGAAAACTTTCGGATGCCACCGCTTAAATAAACATAATTCCACCACCAAACTGAAAGATGAATAAACAACATTCTCTTTCTTATTTTGTATGTTTTATAATGCTGTAAAATGCCAAGATAGGAATTCATGCTACTGATAAATGTCGCACGCTCTTCAGGTGTAGGTTTATGATCTCGAACAATAATATTTTGTTTTTGGATACTTTTATAAAAGTTGCCTTTAGTTCGTTTGGCAACATAAATCCGATGCGGTTTGATAACCGCACCCAAATACTTTACACCTTTGGTATAGTGCTGTAAATAAATTTTCTTCTCATGTAGTTTGAGTTTTAATTTTTTTGAAAGAAAATTTCGAATTATAGGTATTAACGACTTTAAATGTTTTTTATTTTTATAAACCAAGACAAAATCATCCACATATCTGCCATAATTTTTTATTTTCAAATCTCGTTTAATAAAATGATCTAATTCATTTAAGTATACATTTCCAAATAATTGTGATGTCAAATTTCCGATGGGTAATCCACAATTTTTTTGCGCGGTAAAAAGACTTTTATCGTTAGGCAAATTCTGCCAATCATCCTTACTACCTTTAATAATACATTTTTTTGTTGGATCATTAAATATTGTTTTCTCGATTAAACCCAGTATCAATGACAAATCAAAATCGATATGATGTAGCTTTGAGAATAGAACTTCTGTTACTTTTTTAAATAAATATTTACGATTTATTGACATGAAATATCCTTGAATATCCAATTTAAGGATGTACGCATCTTTGGTGTAATTTTGTGAACATGAACGAATAAAATGGTCAATTCTTCCAATGCCATAATGGGTTCCTTTTCCTACGCGGCAACTATAACTATCGTTGATAAAGGTTCCTTCAAAAATTGATGATACGTAATTGTAAATAAGATGATGCACAACTCTATCTCGGAAATTTGCTGCAAATATTTCTCTTTTTACAGGCTGATTAACGATAAAGCAAATACTTCTGTTGGGTATATAATTCCCTGAAATAATTTCTTCGTATAATTGGAATATATGCTCTTCAAAATGCTGTTCAAATGCCAGTGCATTCATCGTATTTCGTTTATTCCTACGAGCATCAAAATATGCCTGAAAAAGGTCAGTCAAAATTCTGTCTTCGTTTTGTTTTTTAAATAAAGATAATTGCATTTTCTATGCTGCTTCGATTCTAAAATCTATTAAAGATTGAACTCTTCAAAAAGATTGTTGAAGATGACTTACAGACTGGATCAAATGCCTAACACAACGGAGAGAGAACCCATATTTCTTATTGTTATTGTTACGGTTCACGTCTGAATTATTGTAATTCAGTTTCCGATACCACGCGTTATTACTATTGTTCTCCGTAGAAGACCAGAAGTAACCGTTGTTGCCCTGATTATTGTAATTACCATTGTTGTTGCGGTAACCACCCGGAAGGGCCGTAAGTACAGCCACTAAATTGATCATATTCTCATTTTCAGAAAACATGAAATGATAACTCGTATTACGTTTAAACCTTTCAAAGGTAAAAACAACCTTTTAAAGATGGAACTGAAATACAAGTGGGCTGCCGGATTTAAATACGCTCGCTTGCTTATACCTTGGCATTAAGCAACTCCGGCTATGCAGTCTATAAGCCACCTTTCAAGTTTTAAATTTTTTCTGCCATCCGCTTAATTGTTTGGATACGTTTTCTACCTGCTTATTCACCAGTACAAAACGTTTTACACTTATCTGGCGCAAATCTTTCATTAAGCGTATAAACAAACGGATAACCTCAATCCTTTCTCGTGCTTCTTGAAGAACGTCATGTTTATCTTTTTTGCTGTTTGCACGATAAATAAGCGTTATTAATTCTGTGGTCTCCTTTTTAAGACTTTCGCCTATGGTGTATTTGAATTCTTTGTTGAAATTCTTTGTAAACTGAAAAATCACCAATAGCAAATCATAGCTCGCCTTATAAACAGGTAATTCATCATATTTAGACATCGCTTTTTCTCAAAAATATTTTCGATCCCGCTATCGCGGAATAAAGTGTCAAATAATCAAATAGTCGAATAGTCAACAGAACTAATCCCTAACACAACGGAGAGAGAACCCATATCCCTTATGGTTACTGCTACGGTACACGTCTGAATCATTGTAATTCAGTAACCGATACCACGCGTTATTACTACTGTACTCCGTAGAAGACCAGAAGGAACCGTAGTGGCCCAGACTATTGAAACTACCATTGGGGTAGCGGTAACCACCCGGAAGGGCCGTAAAACCGCTTTCGTTGGTGGCATCTGTGTTGGGGCTACTCCAATGTTCTGTACCTGTTTCTTTCATTTTTCCACCTGAAACACTCGTGCCACCCAAATAGTCCGTTAAAGTTGTCCATTCATCATCCGTAGGTACATGCCAGCCATCTGGGGCAATAATGCGGCTATCATCCACCGCATACCAGTTGTATAAAAAACCATAGGTATCAGTATTGACATCATCATCGTCATAAACTGCATAAGCACCGCTTGATAGATTAGACCAATCTGAATTGCTGTGTCCCGTGGGGATGGCAGTGCCATCCTTGTATTTTGTTACTTTCAGGTTTTCTGACATCCAAACTTGATTTCCGATAAGTACAGTTCCATATTCATTACCGTCAATGTCTGTAACAATCCCACAATAAGACTCATCTAAACCGGTATTGCCACCGATACAATATTCGCAGGAATTTGCAAAGGCAGAACCGTTGCAATCATTATTGCAATCTTCTACAGCGGTTCCGTTACATTCCCCGGAGCAATCTTCTACAGCGGTTCCGTTGCATTCCCCGGAGCAATCTTCTGCGGCGGTTCCGTTGCATTCCCCGGAGCAATCTTCTGCGGCGGT
>ENA-OREN01003523-OREN01003523.1-marine-metagenome-genome-assembly--contig:-NODE-3523-length-14534-cov-88.345023_pt1 | contig 14534 bp, 10 predicted proteins | sample MGYA00248624_ERZ508555 | MGnify/ENA primary metagenome ERZ508555 (study PRJEB26222, sample SAMN06267773) | marine metagenome | isolation source: Saanich Inlet, British Columbia, Canada | place...
ATTACAGAAAAAGTTTGATTCAAAAATTGCCATGGTAACTGGAAGAGGAAAAGAATCTGTAAGTTATTCTTTAAAATCATTACTTGGAAAATTTAATTTAGACAATTCTGTGTTTCTTGAGGATGAATCGCGTGAATTAGCAAAACCAAATCCTAAATCTTTAATAAAATCTATTCAAGGAATGAATTCCACTTGTTCTCTTTATGTTGGAGATTCCATGGAGGACTTTATCATGGCAAAAAAAACAACCGATTCTGGACATAAGGCGGTATTTTGTGGAATTATAGGTACTAGTAAAGATCCTCGAGCCAAGTTAGAGTTGTTTGAGAAAAATAATACCATTTTGGTGTTGGATTCTATCCATCAATTACCAAAGGTATTAAATTTAGAATGATACAAATACATAATCTGTGAGAAAAATGGCACCACGAAAGGCATCAATTAAACGAAATACAAAAGAAACAAGCGTTTCTGTATCTGTAAATCTTGATGGTTCAGGAAAAACGTCTATCAAAACTGGGATAAATTTTCTTGATCACTTGATTGTATCTTTTGGAAAACATGGGATGATGGATCTTAAAGTTGATGCAAAATCTAATGATGGTATAGAACACCATTTGATTGAAGATACTGCAATTACAATAGGACAAACAATCGACAAGGCACTAAGTTCTAGAAGAGGAATTACTAGATTTAGCTATGCTTCTGTTCCAATGGATGAATCTCTTGCTGAGGCTTCAATTGACTTGGTAAAACGTCCATTTTGGAAATTAACATTATCGATTAAACGTAATAAGATTGAAGATATATCAAAAGAGGATCTTGAACATTTCTTTCAATCTTTACTACAAAATCTCAATAGTTGCATTCACCTCACTGTAAAATATGGTGATAATGATCATCACAAAGTTGAGGCTGCCATAAAATCACTTGCTGTTGCATTAAGAAATGCATCATCATTAGATAAAAAACAAAAAGGAATTCCAAGTACAAAAGGTTCAATGTAATGGTAAGTGTTGCAATTTTTGATTATGGCGCTGGAAATATTTTCAGTCTAAAAAACTCTCTTGAAAAAGTAGGAGCTACAGTGGATGTAATAACTAATTTTGATAATGAAAATACATATTCTGGTTTGCTACTTCCAGGTGTAGGTAATTTTGATCCTGCTATGAATAGTGTTAGGAATTTTTCTAAAATTCATTTTAAAGAATATGTTGGAAATATGCCTGTTTTGGGCATTTGTCTTGGAATGGAAATGTTTTTTGAAAAAAGTGAAGAAGGAAAAGAGAAAGGTCTGAATGTTATTGACGGTGAAGTGGTTATACTCCCTTCTGGTATGAAAGTACCGCACATGGGATGGAACAATCTTGAAATAAAAAAACCTGGAAAAATCCTTGAAGGTGTGGAAGATGGTTCATGGGCTTATTTTGTTCATTCGTATAGAGTAAAACCTAATTCTAATGATATAATAACTGCTGAATCTGATTATGGAATTAAAGTTCCTGCTGTAGTGGAACAAGATAATTTCTATGGTACTCAATTCCATCCTGAAAAATCAAGTACTGTAGGAAAAAAAATGTTAGAAAATTTCCTTAGAGAGTGTAAAAAATGAAAATCATCCCTGCAATTGATCTTATGGGTGGTAAAGTTGTTAGATTGTACAAAGGAGATCCTGACCAAAAAACTGTGTATAGCGACAATCCTATAGAAATTGCAAAAAAATGGGAATCTGCAGGTGCAGATATTTTACATTTAGTTGATTTAGATGCAACTCTTGGGATTGGGTCCAATCTTGATATGATTAAAAAAATTCTTGAATCTGTTTCAATTCCAGTTGAAGTTGCTGGTGGATTACGAGACAAATCATTAGTTTTAGAAATGGCAAAATTGTCAGAACGAATTGTTTTGGGAACTTTGGCATTCAAAAATAAATCTCTACTGAAATCACTATTATCTGAATTAGGAGCAGAAAAAATTGTAATTTCAGTTGATCATAAAGATGGTAAAATTGTAATTAATGGTTGGCAAAAAGATACTGGAATTAAATTAATTCCTGCAATTGATGAATTTCTTGAAATTGGTTTTACTGAATTTTTACTAACAAATGTTAGTCATGATGGAACTATGGAAGGTCCAGATTTGAAATTTTTAGAACAAGCATGTAATTTGCCTAAAACAAATATCATTGCAAGTGGAGGGATTTCTAATCTTGATGATGTTGCAGATGTAAAAGAAAAAAATCCATTTGGTGTTATTCTTGGAAAAGCACTGTATGAGAAAAAAATTTCAATTGAAGAGGCAAAAAAACTATTATGACATTAACTAAACGAATTATTCCATGTTTGGATGTAAAAAATGGAAGAGTAATAAAGGGATTAAACTTTGAATTAATTAAAGATGCTGGAGATCCTGTAGAGCTAGCAGAAAAATATAGCAATGAAGGAGCAGATGAACTAGTTTTTTTAGACATTACTGCATCTGATGAACAGAGAAAAACTCTCAAAGATCTGGTACGAAAAGTTGCATCTGTAATTGATATCCCATTCACTGTTGGTGGTGGAGTAAAATCGCTAGAAGATGCTAGAAATATTTTACTAAATGGAGCAGATAAAGTTGGAATTAACACTGGAGCAATAAAAAATCCTAAAGTCATTACAGAATTAATGGAATTATTTGGACGTCAATGTGTTGTGATAGCTGTTGATGCAAAAAGAAATTACAATATTGATGATTCAAAAAATGTTTTTACTGAAAATGATAAACAATTCTGGTTTGAAGTTTTTATTTATGGTGGGAAAGAAGGTACTGGAATAGATGTTATTCAATGGGTTAAAGATGCTGAAAAATTAGGTGCAGGAGAGATTCTTCTTACAAGTATTGATAAAGATGGAACTAAAGATGGTTATGATATTTTACTAACTAAAAATGTCGTTAATTCAGTAACTATTCCTGTTATTGCTTCAGGAGGTTGTGGAAAACCTGATGACATGATTAATGTTTTCAAGGAATCAAATGTAGATGCTGCACTAGCTGCTTCAATATTTCATTATGAAACTCATGGCGTAAATGGTGTAAAATCCTATTTGAAAGATAGAGATATTCCTGTAAGATTATAATAGCTATTTTTTGTATTTGTAATTATGGAAAAAACCCTCGATGAAATAGATTTTGAGAAAAGTGGTGGTCTTGTGCCTGTAATAGTTCAAGATGCAAATACAAAAGACGTTTTGACTTTAGCTTATACAAATAAAGAATCATTAGAGCTTGCCAAAAAAACTGGGAATTCCTGGTTTTGGAGTCGTTCAAGAAATAAACTTTGGATGAAGGGAGAAGAATCCGGCAATACTCAAAAAATCAAAGAAATTTTAGTTGATTGTGATTCAGATGCAATAATTTATTTAGTTGAACCATCAGGACCTGCATGTCATTTAGGTGAAAAAGTTTGTTTCCACAATACTTTGGAAAAATAAATTAACACACTGGTTGATAATTATTTTCATCTCCTGGAAGGATATCTTCAGTAATTTTAAATTCTAAATTAGGATAATCTGTTCCTCTAAACACAACTCTCCAATCTCCCACAAAATCTTCTACAGAACAGAATCCTCTTATTTTTGAAAGTTGTGGTTGCAAGTAATAATTGAATGCTGATTTATTTGAACCGTCAAATGGTATGGTTAAATAAATTTCATAGTGAGTACTGTTTAATGGTCTTAGAAATGCCACTTGACCAATTTCATCAAATCCCAATCCTCCTATTCTAAGAAAAATTTTCTCTCCTAAAACATATTCACTTCGATCAATTTGAAATGGTCCTGATGTAATCCATTCTCTATCTTTGGGCAAATATTTATTTTCTAAATTTATCTTTTCAATCTCATCTAACTTTTCTTGAATTTGCGGCGTCATCTCTTCATTTGGTCTTAATTCCTTATCTAGAATATCTTCAACTTCCATTGTAGTTGATTCTTGATTTGTTATTGCTATGATTCCAACTATTGATATGATAATTCCTACAACAATTGGAATTACGATCTTACTATTCACAAAAATATTTTTATGAAAATATCTAAAAACCTTCCTCATCATTGAAAATTTTATAAAATCACGGTTTTCCTATCTTTCCCCTTATGATTACTATGTTTTTACTATATTTTTTATCCAGTAAATTAAGTAATACTTAACTTGATATTAGGATTTTTTATGTATATTCTCAAAGGAAATACTGATCTTGACTAGAACCTCATTACAATGCAGAGAATGTAAAAAAGAATATGACACTGCTTTCAAGTACATTTGTGACGACTGTTTCGGACCACTTGATGTAAAATATAATTTTCCTACAATTACAAAAGATACGTTTGTAAATCGTGAATCTAACTATTGGCGATATTTTGAATTATTACCAATAGAAAACAAATCAAACATTGTCAGTATTGGTGCAGGAATGACTCCTCTTATCAAAGCTGATAATCTTGGAAAAAAATTAGGCCTAAACAATCTTTACATAAAAAATGATTCAGTAAACCCAACATTTTCATTCAAAGATAGACCTGCTGGAGTTGCAATATCAAAAGCTAAAGAATTTGGTTTGACAGCAGTTGGATGTGCCTCAACTGGTAACTTAGCATCTGCAACTGCAGCACATGCAGCTAAAGCTGGATTACCATGTCATGTATTTGCACCAAGTAATATTGAGATGGCAAAAATTACACAAGCACTATCTTATGGCGCAAATTACATTGCAGTTGATGGAACATATGATGATGCAAACACAATAGCTGCACAAATTGGTGACAGTAAAGGAATTGGTATAGTAAATATTAACATGCGTTCACACTATGTAGAAGGTTCTAAAACATTTTCATTTGAAATTGCAGAGCAACTTGATTGGCAAGTCCCTGATCAACTTATAGTTCCAGTAGGAAGTGGCGCAATGCTTAATGCTATTTGTAAAGGATTTGAAGAATTACAAACCGTCTCACTACTTGATGATGTTTCAAACATGCACATGATTGCAGCACAACCACATGGATGTGCGCCAATTGTTGATGCATTTAAGAAAAATAGTACAGAAGTGATTCCAGTTGAATATCCTGACACTGTTGCAAAAAGTTTAGCAATAGGTGATCCTGGTGATGGTCGATATGTTTTGAAACGATTAGCACAGTATAATGGATTTGCAGAAGAATGCAACAATAAAGAAATTCTTGATGCAATTTTACTTCTTGCACAAACTGAAGGGATATTTACAGAACCTGCAGGTGGAGTTTCTATTTCTGTTCTTCAGAAAATGGTTGAACAAGGAAAAATTGATAGAAATGACAAAGTAGTATGCTATGTTACTGGTAATGGTCTAAAGGCAACTGAATCAATCATGGAAGTTTTAGAAAAACCAAAGGTAATGAAGGCAGATGTAAACGAAATATCGGCGGTAGTAAACTAATGGCAAAAATCACATTTACAATTCCATCTGTACTAAATCAAAGTGGAGGAGAGAAGAAAACTGAGATCTCATCTGATTCACTAACTGATGCATTTACAAAGATTTCAGAAATTATGGGTGATGATTTTAAGCGTAGAGTTTTGGAAGGTGATGGAACCCCACGTTCATTGATAAATATCTACATCAATGGAAAGAATGCAAAATTTTCTAGTGGTATGGAAACTGCTCTAAAAGATGGTGATGAAGTTTACATACTGCCTGCAGTTGCAGGTGGCACTGAAGAGTTATCTCCAAAAGAACTTGATAAATTTTCAAGACAAGTAATGCTTGAAGAAATTGGATATGGTGGGCAACTAAAATTAAAAAATGCTAAAGTCTGTGTTGTTGGAACTGGAGGGCTAGGGCATCCAATAATTTCTAGATTAGCTACAATGGGAGTTGGAACTTTGCGTATTGTTGATCGAGATGTAATTGAATTATCAAATCTGCATAGACAAATGATGTTTGATGAAGATGATATTGGTCAAGTTAAAGTCGAAGTAGCTGCTAAAAAATTACAGAAATTAAATCCTGATTGTAACATTGAAGCATTAGCTATATCTGTAAATGACTATACGGCACTTGAAGTTGTTGAAGGTTGTGATGTTGTAATTGACGCACTTGATAGTGTCAATGCAAGATATGCATTAAACAAAGCTTGTGTAAATTATGGAATCCCATTTGTTACAGGAGCTGCAGTTGGAACATCTGGACAAGTTTTTACTATTTTACCAAAAAAATCTGCATGTTATTATTGCATGTTTCCATCACTTGATGAAGATTCAATGCCGACATGTAGTATTGAAGGAGTTCATCCTCCAATACTTTCTATTGTTGGTGCAATTGAAGTTGCAGAAGCAGTTAAAATAATTACTGGAAAAACTCCTAATCTTTCTGAAAGAATCTTACATATTGATTTGGAAAATTTAGACTTTAACAGTACTAGAACATTCAAAGCTGAAGAATGTCCAATATGTGGAACAGGAAAACTTGATGTTGTAGAAAAAGAAGAATTAATTTTAGAAGAATTGTGTGGACGTAATCGCGGTAAGAGAACTTATTCTATTACACCTACACAAACATTTGATCTTGATGTTAATGGTGTTACTGCAATTGGAAAAGAAAAAGGATTTACAATTGATAATCAAGGCGACTTGGGATTATCTTTGAGAACAAATGATCTTTCTGTTAGTTTCATGAAAAAAGGATCAGCAGTTGTTGTAGGACCAAAAGATGAATCTGATGCTATATCATTATACAAAACTCTACTAGGACAAGAGATTAAAGCATAAAATAGGCTATAAAAATTTCATAAATTATCCGTAAAACATAAAAAATCTAACGATCATTTACTGTTTCATAAGATAACCTATAATTATTATGATCAAACTATCTAGAAATTACATTAAATTAGAATATTTGGTAAAAAAATTACAAAAAATGTGATAATTGTGGACAATTCGTCCATTAGCCTTTTATACTAATTTTTAAGAAAAATATCAATAACATGAATAACGAAATAGGACGTAAAATAACTAGTCTTACATTAATGACAATTATGTTAGCAGGTGGAATGACAATTGCAGCACCAGGCTTTATGCCAGCAGCATTTGCCGCCAACGCTAACCTATTTGTTTCCGCAGAAAACTCACAGTTTGATAACTACATGTCAGGACCTCAAGTAATTGAGGTCGTTGTGATAGATTCTGATATCCACGATACGAATGAAGGTGAAGGTGAACCAGATGTTACTGTTAACGGCAAGACCATGAGAATGGTTCAAGCAACAGACGGTAACTGGTACGGTTACTTTGCAGATAAAACAATGGCTCAAACCGCAGATGCTGCAGCAACAACTACAGGATCAGGTTTGGACTTTGGTGCATTCTGTGATAGCAACTCATCATTGGCAATCAGCACTAACACTGCAGTTACCGTAACCGATACCGTAGGTATCGCAGTAGGTGACACAGGTGTTGGTACTCAAGGTTTAGCAGCAATTACTACATCTTGTACAGCTGGTTTTGCAGCACTTGATAACCAAAATGTTCTCAGAGAGCAAAAGGATGTTAATCAATTTCCTAATGCTACTTCCGCAGGACAAATTGGTATTGATGTCGATGTATGGCCTTTCATTCAACTCTATGCATTAAACCCAACTGGTAACGTTGTCGTACAGTACAACAAAGGTGGTGGTGTTCAATCAACAACACTTACTTTTGATACTGTCGATCAATTTGCCGGTGCAAGTTTAGATAGATCAGTGTATCCTAACGGAGCACAGGTCCATGCAACGATTACAGATCTATGGTTAAACATTGACCCAACTGATGAAGACTCTTGGACATTTGGTACTAACAGCGCTAACGCTACAAGCCAAGGTGCTTATTATCAAGTATTCACAGAAAACGGTGGTTCCGGAGGAACAGCAATTAACATCAAATCATCAATTCCTTCACTAATGTGTGAAGATAATTGTAATTTGATCGTTAATGCTAACACACAAGGTGCTGCCAACAATGTTCTTACGTTACAGGACAACGACGATTCTATCCTAACTCAGTTAAACACAACTGCATCATCAAATAATGCAACAGCATTTGGTGTATCTGCAGAAACTGGTCTCTTAGGTACAGGATCCGTTCCAATAACATTTACAGAACAAGGTCCAAACAGTGGTGTATTTGGTACATACGATGAATCTGATTCATCAGTACTTAAAATCACAAGCGATGGTGCAAGAGGAACATCTGCAACCATTGATTACAATGAAACCCCAGCAACTGTTCTTGTAGGATTCGACTTTGCAACAATTGATATCCAGGCAACAGATGACGAATGGAACTCTGGTGAAGAGATTCCTGTAGTTATCGTTGATGGTGACGCAAACAAAAACAGTAGAGCAGATGAAGATCTTGATTTGAATGATCCAAATGTTACATTGATTCCATCATTGTCAACTGGTGATCCATTCACATTAGGTGAAGGTACTAACTCAACAACTGCAGTATATGCAAATGTTACAGCAGTACCAAGTCTTGGTCTTACTGTCAATGGTACAGCCGCAACAACAGTAACTGTTGATTCTTTCAGTCAAATTGGAAGACTTCAAGCTACTGCTTCAAATGCAGCAAACGCTATTGTCATAGATTTCCAAACAACATTAGGTGACTTAAGAAGTACTCTTGGCAACACCAATAGTACTGCTACTGATCGTCTGCAAGGATTTAACCTCCTTAACTTAGACGTTAGAAGCTTTAACGCCACCGGTGTATACTCTGTATACTTACTCAATAACACTGTAAACATTATCGGAACCGATAATAGCATTCATAATAGTACTGGTAAAGTATTGCTTACAAGTGGAGCAAGTGCACAAAGTGGTTTGATCTCTTTGAACACCACAGCTATCAATAACGCAATTTTCGATGAAGACTTTAGTGACTCCAACGTAGTTGGTGCTCTCATCTATGAAACAGGTACTGATTTGAATAACCTTCAAAACTATACCTCAACATCTGATGTAGACCCGATCGTTATAGACTTCTTCTCATTTGGTTTCAACAATGATGGTTTGGAAGGCTCCGAAAGGATAGCAAACCAAATCATCAGAATTGAAGCTGAAGAATCAGGTGATAATACAAGTACCTTCCAAGGTACCTTGGAATACATCATGATTAATCAGTTGAACATACGTGATGTTGAAACATACACTGGCCTATCTACAATTGCCGATGATCCAAATTTCATCGTAATTGAAGATCTCACAGATGAAGACTCTCCAAGAGTCAATTATCTTGATTTAGGTTCAGATGGTGTTTCAACACAAGTTGCTGATCAAGAAGAAGCTCCAAGTCACTCAGGTGTCGTTTCATTCGATAGCGATTCTTACAAAGAAGCTGATACAGTTACAATTACACTAGAAGACTTAGATCTAAACGTCGATTCTGATTTAGTTGATATCTATACAGTGGTCTTAACCGCAGGCGATGCCAATAGAGATGTTGTAGGTGATGTAACCGTTGCAAACAGCGGTACATCAATTGCACTATCTAATGGTGATCAACTCGGTAGATTACTAGATGTCACTTTTAATGATGCATTATGGACAGGAGCAAATGAATCCGGTAGTTGTACCCTGGAAACAGGTGTCAACAATGGTCTTGGTGAAACTGGATTTACTCTAGTTGAAACCGGATCAGAAACTGGTACATTCATTGGCGACTTCCAAATCCCAGCCGCATGGTGTAAAGCAACAACCTCTACATTCGAGTCCGTAACCGGTCTCGATATTGAAGTTAACTATGTTGACTTTAGAGATGCATCTGGTGAAATCATCGAAGTAGGAGACAGTGCAGGCGTTCGCGCAAACACTGGATCTATCAGTCTTGACAGAACCGTTTACCCAGTACCATTTGGTGTATCTAGCGACTTTGCAACAGCCGCTGGAACAACACCAACTGTGGGTACCAACGAACGTTCATTATTCCCAATCCACCAAAGTGGTGTAGCAGATACTGCTGCAGCTTTGGCTACTGGTGAATTTTTGACCGCAGGAGATCTAACTATTCACGTTAGAGTTAACGACCCAGACTGGGATATTTCCGCATCCGGTGAAGATTCTATCAATAAAGACACTGCAGCAGCCGCAGTAGGACCTGTTAAGATCTCTGTTCTCAGAGGTTCTGACTCAGTCGTACTAGGTTATGCAGGTGGTCCAGCAGCACAAGATGGACAAATTGACGTTGCCGATAATTTAGCTACTTCAGCTAGAGAATTCGGACCAATGTCTGAAATTGCACCAGATGCAGGAATATTCGAGATTGACGTCGTCGTAAGATACACTGATGGTCCAGAAAGTAGTCTTTGCCCAGATACTACGGTATTTACAGCAATTAACGGTACTACTTCTACTGCCGAATCAGCAAGATTTGACGCAGCCTCAGCAAGCGCTAGCAGCAATTATTGTATCCTACAAGGAGATATTCTCCAAGTAGAATACACTGATCCAGCTGACGCTTCTGGTGAATTCAATACTGTTACTGATTCAGCAACATTTGACCTAAGAAACGGTGTCTTACAATCTGACAAATCTGTGTACATAATTGGATCCGACATGATCTTGACCCTCATTGAACCAGACTTCGATCTGGACAATGACCAGGCTGAGACTTATGACTTAGACTTAATCGAATGGGATTCTGACGCTGCCACTGTCACCATGGGTGATGCTGACGGCGAAGGAGCCACCTTTGACCCTGAACCACTAAACTTTAGAGAAACAGGTGATAGTACTGGAATCTTCCAGATTGTCATTGAAATCCCTCAAAAATTAGAAGGTGATAACTTAGAAAGAGGAGAAGAAATTATCCTCGAGTATACAGATTGGGGTCCATCCGGTTCTGACTATGTAGGCGATGAAGATGAAGATGTCAACTTGACAATCTTTACTTCTAACTTCGGTGCAACTGTTGAACTTGACCAAAAAGTATACTCATGGACTGATAAAGTCTACATTACCATTGTTGCTCCAGATCACAACTTTGACGGTGATTTAATTGACGAAATTGGAAACTCTGCTTCAGACCCAATAAAGGTCTCTACCAGAGGATTCAATATTGATCAATACAAACTCGTCGAAACTGGAACTGACACAGGCATCTTTACTGGTGAGGTTATCCTTACTGGATTTACACACGATGCTAGCGGTGACGGTTCTAATGATATAACATTAGGATCCGCAACCGGTAAAGGCCCAACTGATGGTAAAGTCCCAACTGATGATGATGACGGACTTACAGTCTCCTTTGAATTCTCAGAGGATGAAACTGTAGTTGGTTCATCACTAATTAGATGGAATATTGGTGAGGTACAATGGTTAGAAGCAAGCTACCCAGCTAGCGGAACAGGTGTTGTAAGAGTAATTGATCCAGACATGAACTTAGATCCAGAAGCAGTCGACAACTTCGATGTCGATGTGTGGTCTGACTCCGATGCCGGAGGTATTGACCTTACTGTAACTGAGACTAATGAGGCAACCGGAATTTACGAAGGTACTGTATTCTTTACAGTTTCTGACGAATCTTCTGGTCACAGACTCAGAGTCGCAGAAGGTGACACTGTCACCGCAGAATATGAGGACAATACATTACCAGATCCGTACACAACTGCAGATGAACTTGATATTACTGCCACTTCACTAATCGGCACTGTAGTACCACCTCTCGAGAGAGCACCAGCTGCTAACTTGAGAACTGTTGATGCATTCGGTAACAGCTTAGATGCTGTATCCGTTGACCAACAGGTACAAATCAGCGCTGACTTAGCAAATGGTCAGGATAGAGAGCAATCATTCGCATACTTGGTACAGATCCAGGATGGCAATGGTGTCACAGTCTCACTCGCATGGATTACAGGTTCACTATCTAGTGGTCAATCATTCAGCCCGGCATTATCATGGATTCCAACACAAGCAGGAACTTACACAGCAACTGCATTTGTATGGGAATCAGTAGATAATCCAACGGCATTATCACCACCAGTCAGTACAACCGTAACTGTACAATAAGTAAGATAACTAGTTCTAATTTTCCTTTTTTTCTTTTTTTGAATACCTCTTAACGAAAGTTATGCACAATTTTTTCACAAGTAATATCTAGGAGAAGATAGGCAATTAATTAAATTGAAAATTATAATTTTGTTTTCTTGTTTTCTTGTTTTCTTGTTTGTTAATATACCAAATTCCTATTCTGAAGAATTAGAATTGTCTACAAATAGCAAAGTGTATTCTCCTGAACATAATTTACAAGTTTATGGAAACGGTCTACCTAAAGAAAATTTGATCATTAGGGTTTTTGCTCCAGATGAATCTATAGCAAAATTTGATCAAATAATTACCGACAAAGATGGTTCATTTAATTATGCACTATTAACTTGGCCAGAACCCTCGACTGATTTTCCATATGGGACATATACTGTTGAAGTAATTAGTACAGAACAAAATGGTGCATCACAAAAAATCGATATTAAATTTTCATCTTCAACAGATTTGTTAGATGTAACTATTGAGAGATTTGTAAATACACTAGTTTTTGCTCCAGAAACTGCTGCAATCAATCAACCTATTCGTGTATTTGTTCAAACTACTAGTGATGGTCTTCTGATAGGAAATGAACCTAAAGAATTATTGGGTACAACCCACGTACATCTTCCATCTGGAATATCTGTGACGTTAACAAATTCATTTAAAACTCTACATCAGGGATTGTATTATGTGGATTATACACCAATTGAAGAAGGAACTCACATATTTCATGTAGTTGCTTTTAGCCAGGGTACCACATCTCATGGCTCTGCAGCTACAAATGTACTAAGTCAAGATCTTGGGGGAATTTCTGATCAAATTGTAAAATTAAATTCAATTTTAGATGAAACATCAAGTGAACTAGATGTGTTGAAATCTGAAATTGAAGGATTTGATACTACTTTGGAATATGCAAGTAGCCAAATTGATGAAAATATTGGAACCTTTGCTCTTTCTGCAAAATCCATTAGTGAATCTTCTGCACAACTAAATGCATTGTTATTGCCAATAATTGCATCAGTCGGACTAATTGTTGCATTGCAGGTTGCAATTCTTGCCAGAAGAAGATAGTTATAATAACAAAAGAATGGACAATTCATTGATGCCCAAGGTGGCTATTTTCTTTTTTGTACTTCTTTTCTCTTCAATGGTAACAAATTCACATGCTTTTATTCCCGTTGATTTGAAAAACAATAATGTTCAAAATTATTCTGGATTTAGTTCAGGAATTGTGGAAATTGATTCTAATTTTTTTACTGAAAATGATTTTAAAAGATATTTGATTTTTGGAAATAATTTACAAGAAAATGATTTTTTAAAAAATAATACAATTTATGGAGTTGAATCTGACAATGGATTTTTTTCTGTATCTGTACTATCTAAAAGCACAGCATCTAATTTAATTTCTCAGGGATATTATATTGTTGAAGATATTAAATTAGATTTCTATTCTACAGAAAATAAAATTCAAGATGCTTCTAGAATTGGTGAAATTACTGGATCAAATTTAGCTAAAACAAAATATGATTCATCAGGAAATGGCACTGTAATTGCAATTGTAGATACGGGAGTTGATTTTTCAAATCCTGATATTCAACATTCATTGGCACGAAATGAAATCAATCATCCTATAATGCTTGATCCTGATGGACAAGGAATTGTACTTACTAATGCAACATTTTTTGCATATATTGATGACAATGAAATTATTCGAAATTATAGTAAACCCATTCCATCTCATATGACTTCATCAGTATATGTTACAAGTGATGGAGTGTTCCTTGATGTATCTCAAGGAGGAAAAGGTAGTGACATACCTATTTACAATTCATTTTTTCCACAAATTGGTTCATCTGTAATATTTAATGGAACACTAACAACTGATTTAAAAATCGGTAATGACAATAGAGATTATATCAAATCAAAAAGTGGAATTTATCATCTTGGTGTGATATATCAAGGAGGATTAAGTGGACCATTAGCTAGAATACAAGTTGTACCTGTTTTGGTTGTTGATTCTTTTACATCTGGCGTCTATGATACTATAATTCCTGATCTAAGTACATCTTGGGAAGACTATACACGATTTGATTTAGAATCTGGACAAAAACCCAACTATGATTTTGATTTTACTGATGAGAATCCAATAGTTTTAGGAAGTGGAAAAGAATTCCTTGTTTATGATTCTAATCAAGATGGAAAAAATGATTATAGTGCAGGAACATTTGGCGCAAAAGTTCTTGATGTTTATGGTGTAATTAGAAATAATTCCACTGACATTGATGATACTCTAAATGCAATTAATGGAACTCTTTTACCTCCTTTGGATTCTGATGGTGAATTTTTTGGTTTAATGACTGATTTTATGGGGCATGGAACTTCTAGTGCTGCATCAATAACTTCACGTGGTCAAGAAACTTATGATATTTACAATAACTCAAAAAGATATTCAATTACTGGAGTAGC
>ENA-OREN01003524-OREN01003524.1-marine-metagenome-genome-assembly--contig:-NODE-3524-length-14534-cov-5.394549_pt1 | contig 14534 bp, 8 predicted proteins | sample MGYA00248624_ERZ508555 | MGnify/ENA primary metagenome ERZ508555 (study PRJEB26222, sample SAMN06267773) | marine metagenome | isolation source: Saanich Inlet, British Columbia, Canada | place...
TCAGTTTGAATGAGCACCAACAGTAGGTGGGTCAACTTTGTGAGCACTGGGTGGGTCAATCTTTGTGAGCGCTAAAGCCTGAGGCTGGAGACTGGACTGTTATTAATTACAAAGATAACCTGTTTTCTGGTTTGACGGTTGCAGTGTATAAAAATGAGTTAAAGAAAGAGTTAGTGATTGCCTTTGCTGGAACAGGTGGCGGTGGAAATGATATTGAATCAGACTTTAGAGAAGATCTAAAATTGGTTAACCCAGTGGCGGGATCTTATCTGTTTTCAGATGCTAAATTAACATTAGAAAACTATATTCCACAATATAGTAGTCAGTATTCAGACTATTCAGTTCGTTTTACAGGGCATTCGTTGGGTGGTGCTATGGCTCAGTTTGCGGGTGTCATGTATGGGTTGGAAACAGTTACATTCAATACGGCACCATTCAGTTTGAGTCAAAATACACGTAGCCTATTAACAGATGAAGCAGAATATAGACTCTACTATTCAGATGGTAGTGATAGCTTTATTACGAATATAAGAGCAGCCAATGATTATGTTTCCTATGTTGCAATAAAGCTTAAACCGATAACTGCAGGTTCTTCAATGCCTGGCCACACAGTCACGCTAGAGAGCTACATGACAGGCCATACCATAGCTGAAATGATTCGCCAGTACAGTCCGGATTATAAAACAATATTGGTTGAAGCAACTCCGGTAACGAGCGCCTATAATAGTTATACAACATACATAAAAAACAAAAATGAAGTAATGTTGGCGGTAGGCGGTCAAATAATAAATACTGGATATGTATTAAAAGATGTTGTGGTAGAGGGTGCAAAAAACAATATTATTGCAAGTGTTGTTGTTAATAACCTGGATAAGCTTGACATAGCAATTGGTTGGTTGGGGGAGGTTGAGTTTACGCCGGGCTATTCATTCAAAGATTATTTTGGTGCCTTATCACAGATCTATTCTGTTACTCAAGATGTAGTGTTCGGTATAGCATCTCCCGATATGGATTTAAGTAGTGGTACTATTTCATCAGCAACAACAGTATGGCCAACAGGGCATGAAGAGGCCCTGTTGGTGAGTAATATAGGGAAGCTGGCTGAAGCGGTAGGTACGATCTCTGAAGGGACTCAAAATTATACGCAAGGGTTAGTTGAAGGTGGAGTGGTTAATATACTTTCAGATATTGTTGCAGGGGCCTGGTTGAAGTTGGCAAAGTACCCTGCTGCAGGGCAAGTTTTACATAAAATTAACAAGGCAACAATAAAGAAAAGAGTCACAGAGAGAGTAACGGATTCACTCTATCTGAATGATAAGAGTAACTTCTCATCAAAGGCGATGATTAATGGAATGGTAACCAATTTGGTTATTGAGATTGTTGCAGATGTGCTAGGCGAGATTACAGGAAAAAACTGGGTTAGAGGTGCATCGTGGTTTGTTCTTAAAGAGGCATTTATTGCACACGAGGCATTCTATGGTTGTGAGCCGGTAAAGAAGTGTGGGCCAATGGTTTCAAAAGTAAAGTTGGCAATATTGCAAGCTGAGCTATTGGGGGCAGTGATTCAGAAAGATGTTCAAGAGTATAAACAACTTATTTCTGATGTCGATTCAAAGCATAGATCAAAAATCAACGGACTACTGATGAATGCCGCCTCTGTTGTTGATATTCAATATGGACCAGATGTCGTCTCTTACTATCGTGTAGAGGATAGGCAAGATCTATTAATTAAGCTTGAGAAAATCAAACAAAATGGAAGAGATGCTATCGCCTCTTATGTTAATCCGTTGCATAGTGTATGGCTAATACAAGACCCTGATGAGGTTAAGAAACTTGCAAACCTAATATTGGTTGAATGGGAGAGTGAGCTTGAACCACGGCTAGAGCAGTCCAGGTTAAAAGCGCAAAGCTATATCTACAGACTGTTGGCCGATGGGAACTTTGAACAGGCAGAGGAGACTGTATTACGCTTTGGTACGGTAAGTGATGTCTCAAATTTTGCTTTAAGTCAATACCAGGATAGAGTGTTATCCATGAAGGGGTTTAGCAAGCAAGAAATTGATCACTTTGTCTCAAACTACATGAATAATAGTGATAATGTAGATTATGTTTATGATATAGATAACTCATATAGTCATCTTTATATGACTAAAGAGTTTGTTTCATCAATCGGGGATATCTATGACTCAACAGAAAACCTGCTGAATGTTTTGATGGCTGTGAAGGTGGAAGGTTCAGACAGATATGATGTAATACCATTCACATCGGATAACTATAAAGAGGTTATCGATTCAAAAGGTTCTGAGGGGTATTTAATTGCACTGAGTGATCAATATTTCACAAGTAGTACAAAAATCACAATAGCCCTGTTTGATCCAAAGCTATATGAATACGCCATTCAGGATAATCCCCGTTATCTTGATGGTGCTATTGACCAGGGTTACGTTGCTGATGCAGAAGGAGAGTTGTATAAAAGTGCAATTGTATTTGAAGTGGATAGAGCACTAGAAGGCACTGTTAAGGCCAGGCAAGACTTTACGAGTACAGGGGCACCTGCAGAGACTTTTTTAGAGATTACTTTTCCTGAAATTACAGGGCGTAGCGTGATTGAGGGACAGTATGCCTTTAATGCTCTGGCAGGCGATGAAATTGTATTGCGCCAACGGGTTGGCAGAACCGTTGAAACCAGTGTTGCAGAATGTTGGATGGATGCACCGGAAGATCGATATGCGCCAGAATATAGCTTCAAAACCTATAAGGTATGGTTGCGTGATTACAGCACGGGTGATTTGTTCTCTGTGGATGCAACAAGAAGTAGTGATTGCCAATCACTTATATTTTCACCTCCCTCAGAGGGTGGCTGGATGTTGAAACAGTACACTGCCGAGTATGAAAATTCTTCTGGAGAGAAAAAGGTATTAGGGGGTAACTTTGTTGCGAATAAGATGGTTGTTGGAGAGCCAGACGGTGGTGATGTTTCATCAGAAGGCAATCAAAGTGCCCAATCTGATACGAGTGATAATTTGATAAATGATGTTGCCCTCAAGCCCCTCAACGACACCGGTATCACTCGCTGTGGCAATGCCAGTAGCAACGATGAAGATTGCCCCGTTGCCGACTACCCCGGTCAGGATGGTGAATACACAACAGCAGGACGACACGGTCACTCCTTCAGCAAGCTCGATCATAACGGTACTACACTGCCCGACAGTGCAACCGAGTGGAGTTGTATCAAAGATAACGTGACCAACCTGACCTGGGAGGTGAAAACCGATGACAGCGGATTACATGATAAGGATGACCGCTACAACTGGTACAACACCGATGCGACTACCAACGGAGGTGCCGTAGGATATGCCGATGATGATGGCAATATCTGCACTGGCTATAACAGCAGTGATGCTACTAGCTACTGCAATACCGAGGCCTATGTGGCACGAGTCAATGCGGCAGGACTGTGTGGTGCCAGTGATTGGTACCTGCCGGAGCGTGAACAGCTTCGTACCATCGTGGACTACAGTAGATACAATCCTTCGATTAATCAGGGATATTTTCCCAACACAAAATCCTCGTATTATTGGTCTTCGTCGCCGTATGCCAACGGTTCGACTTACGCGTGGGGTGTCAGTTTCGGCAATGGCAGCGACAGCAGCGGCAGTAAGGTCAACCACCTATATGTTCGTCTCGTGCGCGGCGGACAGTGATTTTGCTATTAGGAGTGGTTTGAAGATGAGACATATGCAACAACTACCGATTTGGCGAGATGCTAACCTCCTGCTATTGGAGGTAGAGAAGGCTGTTCGTCATTTTCCCCGTTATCATAAATATAGTCTGGGAACGGACCTGCGTCAGCAGGCGATGGGTATCTGTCGCCTGATTATTCGTGCCTACAACAGCGACAATAATCAGCAGAGTCAGATAAAGCGGTTGGGATTGGCAGTTGATGATATCAAGGTACAGATCCAGTTGGCGAAAGAGCTAGAGGCCTTTCGTCACTTCAGGGAATTTCAGCAGATCGTTGAACTAGCGGTCTCTGTAGGTAGACAGAGTGGGGGGTGGCGTCGGCATCTGGAAGGGCGCAACAGTCAGAACCGGAGTGCTCCCAGGCACAACGGGCGTACTGAGTCACTGTGTGCCGGTGACACCACACCGCGAGGTGGGGTATGAACCGTTTTGTTTCACACTACCGCATGGATGTGTGTCAACAAACAGAAGTTCACTGGTCAGAATTCGTATTATTGGTCTTCGTCGCCGAATGCCAACAATTCGAATAACGCGTGGAATGTCAATTTCAACAATGGCAACGACAACAGAAACAATAAGAACAACAACAAATATGTTCGTCTCGTGCGCGGCGGAGCGTGATGTGGAGGATCTCTTCTCCTTTCGCTCTCTTTGGCAGGCTTATCGTAGCTGCCGCAGGAGAAAGCGAGGGAGCGCAAATGCACAACGCTATGAGGTGCATTTGCTGGACCATCTGGTCGAGACCTTAAAAGCCCTGCAGAGTCGCCAGTATGCCCCCTCCCGCTCTCTCTGTTTCCTCGCACAGCAACCGAAAATGCGCGAGATCCATGCTGCAGATTTCACGGACCGCGTGGTACACCACCTACTGGTACCCCGGCTGGAGGTGCTCTATGAGCCGATCTTTATCCATGACCTCTACTCCAATCGTAAGGGGAGGGGGATACATAGCGCAGTAGAGCGTCTTGGTCATTTTATGCGCTCGGTAAGCGATAACGGCAATAAAACGGCCTGGTTTCTGCAGTTGGATATCCGTAATTTCTTTAATACTATTGACCGTATCCGGCTACTGGGGATGATTAAGCGGAGATTTCTCAAGGCTGTTGAGCAACAGAAACTGCAGCGTGATGAGGCCAATCAACTCTATTGGCTCACAAAAGTCATCCTGCAACACAACCCGGCAGAGAACGTTACCTACCGGGGAGATCTGCAGGCGTTCAAGGCGGTACCAGACCATAAGCGACTGTCGATGGCGGCGCCCGGTAAAGGGCTGCCGATTGGAAACCTCACCAGCCAGTTCTTTGCAAATGTCTACATGAACGAGTTAGATCAGTTTATCAAACACCAGCTTAAGTGCCGCTACTACCTGCGTTATGTGGATGATTTTATCCTGTTGGATCCCAACCAGGTGCAGTTGCAGCAGTGGCAGCATCAGATTGAGCAGTTTTTGAATGAACGTCTCGACCTTCAGCTGAAAGCGGGGCAGATCCTGCGGCCCACTCATGCGGGGGCTGATTTCCTCGGCTATATCGTTCGTCCACACTATCGGTTGGTGCGTCGTCGCGTGGTGGGAAATTTGCGTGACAAGTTACGTAGCTTTCAACAGCAGCTCTGGCATGGTGGGCAGCTCAATCTCTCCCCACAGTTACGTGAGCAGCTAAGGGCTGCCCTCGCCAGCTATCTGGGCCACTTTCGTCACGCCAATAGCAATCGACTGCAGCAGCAAATCTGGAGTGAATTTGGTTGGCTCAAGCTGCTGTTTGAATCAACCCCAACCAAACTGAGGCCGCGCTGGGAACCGCAAAGTGTCACCTCGTTCAGAAGCCAGTGGCGCTACTTTAGCCACTGGGCCGCTAGCATAGTGCAGAGAGCACCGATCCCCATCAGTCTGATACAGATGGGTCGTTCCGTCATGCTTTTTAATCGGGATGTGACGGTGCTGTTAGAGCAGATTCCCCGATTGTTACAGTGGCGAGGTGTAAAGTTACAGAGTCGAAGTGGCTTTGAGCAGACACTGGAATTTAGTTTCAGCAGTTATCGTAGTCTGAACAGAAAGCTTCAGAAACAGCAGATCTCATTCCTCTTTGTCGCCGAAGAAGGATTTCTCCGTGGTGGCCTGAAACGGCGCGCCTTGCGAACACTCTATATTGCGCCGTGCCCCCCTGAAACCTCTAATCTCTCCCCAAAAATCGCATGATAAAAAAAATACTCCTATTGACTCTACTGTTGAATCTCTATCCAGTCGTCTGGGCTCAGACCTGTAGTGATACAATTTTTGTCACTGCCCCCGACAGCCGTTACCGAGACAACAGTGACGGCACCATCACTGATCTGCAGAGTGGACTGATCTGGAAACAGTGCTCCCAGGGACTCAGTGGCAGTGACTGCAGTAGTGGTGCCGTAGAGACAAAAACCTGGCAACAGGCGCTCCAGGCGGCAGATACCGAACAGTTTGCCGGATATGATGATTGGAGACTCCCCAACCTGAGTGAGCTCGCCTCGTTGGTAGAGATGAGCTGTTACAGTCCTGCAATCAATGACAATTATTTTCCCAACACAGAGAATTCGTATTATTGGTCTTCGTCGCCGTATGCCGGCAGTTCGACTTACGCGTGGCATGTCTATTTCTACGGTGGCAGCGACGGCAGGCTCTCTAAGAACAACAACGTATATGTTCGTCTCGTGCGCGGCGGACAGGCTTTGCCCTTTTTGTCCCCGGTGCCAAAAGTATCTCTGCTTTCTGAGAACCTGCAAGATGGTGTGATGGTGACAGGGACCAACCGACAGGAGTACACGCAGGCGACCAAACAGTGGAGTTTCAGAAATGGGAATGTAGCAATTTCTGGACTGAAGGCGGTCATGGTCTCTGCCGATAGTGACTTGGTAAGCACGGATTATGTGTCCGGTAGCGAGATTTCTATTGGAGATGTGTCTGTTGATGGAGCGTTTTTGGTGGAGCTACCCATCCGTGTAAAGGGGGGGGGGTCAGAGGTATTTAAAGAGTCGGTCTGGAAGCTGGTGGATGGCAGTGGAGAGACGGTAAAGGTGGGAAATTCCGATACCTTCTGGGTTAAGTTGCGAACCAACCATCCTCCGCAATTTAGTCGTAACCAGCCACTGCAGGTGGCTGGAATGGTCAATAGTGACTTGATTCTGGATCTTATCGCTGTAGATGCGGATGGTGATACATTGAGTTATTCAATTGTCTCTGGCAGTGGTGCCTCGATCAATGGCAATCGGTTCAGTGCAAACTACAATGATGGTCAAATTCACCATACCATCACAGTTGCGGTCAGTGATGGCTTGGAGAGCAGTGAGGCGACCATTGATGTGCTGACTTTTACCGAGGGTAATGTTCTGGATCTCTATGCTGACGTGGACGGTAGTGGTGCCCATGATGATTATATTGCCTATGCCACATTACAGGGGTTGGTGGTTGGGAATGCAGAAAGTGGTACCCGTAACTTTTATCCGGATGATCAGCCCAGTTGGTCTGAAATGCTGGCAATGGTTGTCGGTGCAGCGGCTTATCATGGGGCTGTAACAATCCCAACAGATGCACTGTTAAAGGCACCTGGTCCTGTCCCTGTGTGGGTGGACCCCTATTACACAACGGCACGACTGCTCAATGGCCTGGATGTGGATACAAACCTTGCTGCAGCCCCCACCAATGAGGCAATCAGTCGTTTGATGGTAACGTTATTGGGGTTGAAAGAGAGGGTCTCTGAGCTCGGTTTAGAGGGTGATCTGCCCCAATTTTCTGCCCCCCTTTGTGCGTCGACGACTCAACAAAACTGTTTCAGTAGTGCAGACCGTCTCTATGAGGCCCAATTGGTTCACTTGCATGGACTGTTTATGCGCGACACCAGCGTCAATCCACAAGATTTAGTGACACGCGCTCAATTGACAGAGGTGATGAGTCGTATGATGTTAATGCCATCGGCAACTCTGAATATGAGTGCATCAATCGTTGAGAAAGGCGACTCATTGAGCGTGACTCTGGACCATTTGCGTGCTCCAGTTATTCAGCAGCAGGGTAGCTTTGTTATGGTCGATGCTTTACAGCCCGACCCTGCGCAGCATACGACGATTGAACAGATTCGCATCGGGAGCCGGGTGTTGCAGGAGACACCTGTTGAGATGGTCGGTTTTTCGGGTTATGTGATCGATAGCTCAGAGCTTGATGAGGGTTACCATACGCTCACATTCAGGCTTAAGAATGGTGTCAATGATATCTACTCCTATATACAGACCCCGTTTGAGGTCAGCTTCACCGATGGGGATTATGATGGAGTACAAGATATTCATGATCTTTGGCCCAATAATCCGCTCTTTACGGAAGACCAAAATGGTAATGGAATTCCTGATTTTGCGGATCTGCTTTGGGGGTTAGAGCTGGCCGATAGTACTACACCGGTCTATGTGGATGGGGTCTCTACCTATAGTTATGGTGAAGCCATTCTTAATGGTTATGAGATTAATGGTCTTGATGATGACTATGATGGGGTTGTTGATAGCAAGGACCCCTATCCTCTGGATGCAACCCGATGGAGTGAGCAGAGTGGTGGCGGTGGAGGTGGTGGTACGGACAGCTTTGACCCTGAAATATTAGGGAGCTGTTCAGTCTCATCGAATAGTGATGCTGTTTTAGTAAGCCAATACTATTCACTGAAGTCAGGGTGGAATTTACTGGGTATTCCACTGCTTCCGAATGAGGGTGCGCTTCAAGAGCTGGCCCAGTTAACGGGGGTTGAATCAATCTGGCGTTATGACGGGACAGCGGGTTGGAAGTTCTACATTTCAGGCCAGACAGCGATTAACTCGCTCAGTTCGTTAGAGGCGGGGAAAGGGTATTGGGTTTATGTTTCCGAAGAGGCTTCAGGTATCTCCTTTACGCTACAGGGGCAAGAGACAAGCGGTCATCCATCGTGGGCGATTGGGTGGAATTTGGTAGGAATCACCGCCGCGAACACAGTGCCTTCAGAGCTGCTTACCAACACTCAGAGTGATGCTGTCTGGGGGTGGAAGAAAGGGAGGGGTGGCTGGCAGTCTTATGTTGATGGGGTGCCGGTATTCCTTAATTCACTACAGCAACTGGATCAGGAGGCGGGGTACTACATCCATGCCCAACAAGCTACCGCTGCGATCAATTCAACAGGAGACGGGTGGAGTCTGTATGGTATCCCTGCTTATGAGGATACCGATTACAGAGGGGAGCCGACTGAGAAATCAATCACTACGGTTTATGATGACTATCAGCTCTTGGCTCAGGGTAGGAGTGGTGCTCATTGTAATGTGGATGTTTCAGGTTATCAGGGGTTTGCGTTGCATATAGAGGGTGCCTTGGTCACGATTGATCATCTGGCATTAGATGGTGTGGAAGCCTCTTCTACAGCGACGGAAGGGTGGAATGCTTATAACCTCTCCTATGATTACCCTCAGACAGCCAATGGTACGGTACAAATGTTTGGTGATGGTGCGGTTATGTACGTTGATACACCGGCTAATTTAGCTGTTTTGATGTTTGGAACGCTAGATGCGGATTATTTAACTCTTGGTGTGAGGTAAGGGTAGGTCGGTCTGCTGAGAGCAGTTGAGCAGTCAGCACAGTAAAGTTTGGTTAAATGGACAAAGTTATATCTACAGACTGTTGGCCGATGAGAACTTTGAACAGGCAGAAGAGGCTGTATTGGCTGCAATCTTTCAGGGTGCGCCTTGATCTTGTGCGCTATGAATACGATTCATTTTGCCCAGACTTATTCCTAGATTCCTTAAGGAACCTCTGAACAAGTCTGGGTAATTTGAATTACGTCCATAGTGTTCAAGATCAAGGCGAAGATCGCAGCCAATAGCGGGCTATTAGCAAGGTTTTCAACGAAGATATTGGGCGCTATGGGCGTTAGGCATTTACACATGACTTATTCAGGGGTTCCTTAAGTATTGACGTTTTGTTGGTATGATATATCCGTTTACTTGAGGAGTATTAAGGATGAAAAAAAGAGAGAAGAGCATCAAAAGTCATTTGTTTATGAGTGTCTTCTTGGTTCTGTTCATTACAACACTTCTCGTCGGATGGGTCACATTTTATCTATCTGTTCAATCATTAGAGAGCGCGGCAATAGACGCTCTCCAATACCAAGCAGAATTTCGCAAGACACGTATTCAGCAGCTCTTTGATGAACAAAAGCAGTGGATGGTTGAGATTTCAAACGGGATTGGCTTTCAACATGGTATAAAAAAGATAGCTCGGAATTATCAGGTTCATGGGGCTGAAAGCAAGGTATATCAGTTTGAGGCAACCCAGTTTCGAGACAGTTATCAATCAGTGTTAAGCCTTCAAGGGGTTGATGACCTGTTCTTGGTTACAAAAGATGGTGAGCTTGCGTTCTCTCTTCAGGAAAAGATGGATAGCGAAGTTGGCTTGTTATTAACCGAAGAGGGTTTTTATGGTAAGTCCATACTTTCCGAGTTATTAAAGCAAGTTTTGGATGCGGAGGAGTTTTCTGTCTCTAAATATGGCTATTTGGATTTACTGGAAATGTCAACCGTATTGATGGCCATTCCTATTGCTGTTGAAGGGGTTGCTTCCTCCGGGGAGATGGAGGCTGTATTGGTACGCCCCTTTTCATTAGAGCGACTAGATGATCTATTAAATGATTCGCTGGGTTTGGGTAATAGTGGCGATATTGTTGTTGCTCAAAAGAGAGTTCTTGGTAATGGTGCGGTATTCATTGGAGGCCATCGAAAAACTGACCTTTCAAGACAGACTCAAACTTGCAGGGCATTGATAATATCTTACCCTGAGCGCTTCCCAATGCTTCAAGCATTAAATCGTAAAGCAGGATCTGGGAAGGTATTGAACAGTATCTGTATACCGATTTATGCGGTCTGGGATTGGCTCCCAGACTTAGAGTGGGCTGTTGTGGTTCGTCAAGATCAAGAGGAGATATTGGCAACAGTGGCAGAGGTTAGAAATCAGCTGCTGACAATATTTCCTTTTGTGTTGATAGGCCTGTTTTTTTTGACTAAAAGAATCTCTATGGTGCTGGTTAATCCGCTTATGCAATTAACTCAACATATTAAAGCTGGATCAAAAGAACAATTTACGAACACCCGTGTTGAGGAGATCAATGAGCTGTCTAATGCTTTGTATCAGAAAGAGCAGAGTCTCATAAAAGCTACGCAGTCAAAGGATGAATTTCTTGCTTCAATGAGTCATGAGCTTCGTACACCTTTAAGCTCTATCATAGGTAATAGCGAACTGATTGCAGAGAAGACAGACAACCCGGAAATAGAAGAACTGATTCGATCTGTAGAGGTTGCAGGACGAGGCCAATTAGCGTTGGTCAATGACATCCTTGATATGTCAAAGATTGAGTCTGGAAAGTTCACTGTTGAAGAGCAGCCATACAGTCTCACCAGACTGCTACAAGATATTGAGCAGATGTTCTCTGTGCCTGTAAAAGATGCAGGGCTTGAGCTGGTTGTTGAACAGCAAAATCATGAAGAATATATGTTGATTGGAGATGTCCAGAGAATTCGACAGATACTGATCAACCTCACCGGCAATGCGATCAAGTTCACCGAAATCGGTACCATCGAATTCCGTACGGAACGGTGGAAAGATCATCTGCTCTTTACAGTGAAGGATAGTGGCATAGGTATGTCACCAGGGGTGCAAGAGAAGCTTTTTAGCCGCTTTGAACAGGCAGATGGTTCAATATCCCGTCGCTTTGGTGGGAGTGGTCTTGGGCTCTATATTTCATTGAATCTTGCTGAAATGATGGGCGGCACCATTGATGCTTCAAGTCGAGAGGGTGAAGGATCGATCTTCCAGTTAATTCTGCCGTATCAACGCAGTGAACTGAAAGAAAAAAGAGCTTATGACAGAGGTGAAAAATTCTCAGCTATTGATGAAAAGTTCAGTGGAAAGGTATTGATTGCAGAGGACACACCGGAATTGCAGTTACTTGAACGTCGAATTCTGGAAAATATGGGATTAGACGTTACAACTGCAAATGATGGAAAAGTGGCTGTACAACTTGCGACAGGGCAAGCATTTGATGTGATCTTCATGGATATGCAGATGCCTGTAATGGATGGCATTGAAGCGACCAAGGTACTGCGTTCTGAGGACAATCAAACTCCTATCGTTGCATTAACTGCCAATGTAATGGAGAAGCATCGTGAGCAATTTACAGAGGCTGGTTGTGATGCTTTTCTAGGTAAACCAATCGATAAACAAGAGTTGAGAAGAGTGCTGAAGAAATTCTTGGGTTAAGTTGGTAGCCTCCTTGTTTGAGGCTGGGGGGCTGGTTATAACCGATTTCAGTAGCTTACTGGTGCTCACTTCAGGGGCCGCAAGGTGTATAAGTGATAATTTAATTGCACTACTTGTGCGTCAGCTGTAGGGCGTTACCAAAAAATATTCAACTGAAGGGTTGAGAGAGGCCAATTGAGATCGTATGTCTGCAGACTACCAATAATATTTGAAAAGGGTGGTGAATGTGGGGCAGTCTCACCCTCTGTTACGGCAATGAAACAGCGAAGGGGATGCAGACATTATGGTGATCAGCAAGATCAGTCAGCACATTAAAGTTTGGTTAAAAGAAAAGCTATGGATGTGGTCCGGCTGTATCAGGAGAGCACGTTGTAGAGCGACTGGGCCTTTTCAGCACACTCAACTCCAAGACTGGTCAGGTATCCACCGTCTGCCTGGCTAATGATCCCTTTGCTGTGCAGACGCTCTGCTGCCTGAATTAACTCGGGATTAGCACTGCTGTGAACCTTGATCCCCTCTTGTGTAGAGTTGAGGTCAAATTGCATGAGTACATTGAGTTCAGCCAGTCGTTCTTCGGTATAAATCATCTTTTCTCTTTCTGCCTCTTCCTGTTTTTTTAGATGGTTCTCGCGGAAAGTATACTCGCATTCAGTAATGGCTGAAGCGATTGCACTTCCCGGAGTGTGTCTTTATTTATTCTTCAAATTCTATAATGACCAGTCGGTTTCTACCACTACCCTTTGCTTGATAGAGCGCGTTATCCGCACGCTCAATCAGTGCTTCGATCCCTCTGTCTCCCTTAAAGCAGATGGAGCCACCGACGCTGGTTGTAACCTTGATCTCTACACCATTATCATCAATTACAAAAGGCTTCTCCTCGATATTCTTACGTAACCGCTCCCCTACGGTCTCAAGGCCTTTCCGATCCGTATTGGCGAGGATGACCATGAACTCCTCACCACCATAACGGACCGGGGTGTCCGAGTAGTGAAGGATATGACGTATGCGCCGCGATACGCTTTTCAGTACCCGGTCACCGGCAAGGTGTCCATAGGTATCATTGACATGCTTAAAGTGGTCAAGGTCAACCATTAATAAGGAGAGCGGTTCACTGCATTCATGGGTATTGGAGATGGCCTCTCTCAATGCCTTCTCTCCGTACGCCTTATTGCGAAAACCGGTCATACCATCGGTGATGGCGCTCTGATAGTTATTCTCGTTCTCTAGCTCCAGAATTTCGTGAGCTTTCTGGATCTCGCTTGCAACATGGTTAAAAGTCTGTCCCAGGCGTCCAATTTCATTTTGCTTCAATACCTCCAGCCGTGCATCGTACTGGCCTCTGGCAAGATGTCTGCTGGCTTCCATCAAGACTTCAATGGGTGTAAGAATCTGTCGTCGGATCATGATGTAGATCGCCAGAAAGAGGATGCCTCCTGTGGAGAGCACCATCAGAATAAAACGGAGTCTACGCTGATCGTTCTCAGTTTTGATGGGAGTATAATCAAAGTCGATTGAGATCATGCCGAGAAAATTGGTCTGTTCTTCATGACATTCAACACAGGAGCGCTCCATACTGATTGGTGTTATGGTGCGTAGAACATTTTTCTGCTGTTCATCCTGGATGACAATCGATGGAAATTCAGTGGCCCCATGAACATGACAGCCTGCACATTCCGGGTCTTCCGACTTATTGTATTCATGATCCTGAAGAGAGAAGTCAGTGCCTACCAGCACCTCCCCCTCTTGTGACATCAGCTCAATGCGCAGTGCACCACTGGCTTCACGCATTTTGTCCGTGAGCTGCTGAATGTTATCCCAAATAAGGTCTGTGTTCTCCCCCCCCTTGAGCTGCTTCTTTACCATCTCAGCACCTAAGGTATTGTTCAAAACATTCCCCAGCTGCTTGGCAACCTCAATACGCCGTTTCTGTACGCTCTCCACCTCGAAGTCGAGCATAAATGTTGCGCCAGCCCCTAAAATAACCGTAAAAATGATCAGCACACCAATTACAAAACGAACCTGTAACCTGCTGTGCCAAGGTATTGTTCGCTCACTCCAGTCAGCATTAAATTGAAGTGCCATTCCTCCCCTCCTATGTATGAATGTGGCCTTGGTGCTCTGAATCTACTCAGCTTACATGTATAACAGCAATAGCGGACTCCTGATCGCTTCGAATCGCAGGATGGTTAATCAACATATAGGTTGATATCAATCACTGTTATTGATGAATTACCAATACTAAGAACAATACTAAGAATAGCATAGAGATAGGCAGCAGGAGGTTGGGCAAGCCTGTAATCTCTGAATAGTTACTTTATGAGGATGCTTTTCAGGGGGATGATATTGAAAAACGGGACCTTCGAGGTGTGTCAAGCTCCTGGGGCTTCCTTTATAAATTACCTGATGGAGTTGATCTGGATCAACGTAGGGTGGTCGGTATTCACGGACACTACGCATTCCACACTTCCGTAACATTAATGGAGCACCAAGCGATGGATGAAATGTTCACCAA
>ENA-OREN01003525-OREN01003525.1-marine-metagenome-genome-assembly--contig:-NODE-3525-length-14533-cov-5.397205_pt1 | contig 14533 bp, 13 predicted proteins | sample MGYA00248624_ERZ508555 | MGnify/ENA primary metagenome ERZ508555 (study PRJEB26222, sample SAMN06267773) | marine metagenome | isolation source: Saanich Inlet, British Columbia, Canada | place...
GGTAATACCTGGGAAGTCAGTGATGAAGACAGTGATGCACTGGTACAGATAGGTGCAGTGTCTATGATTAAGAAGGGGCTAAAGGTAGCAGAGGAAGAGGACTACTGGAAGAACTTAGAGCAGGCTTGCACAGACGCAGGTGAGCAGTGGGATGAAGAGCGTGCTGACATCATAGGACAGAATGGTAATGATGGTCTACACTATGTCACTAACGATGATGGTAGTGAATGTAAAGTACATCACAAGATGAAAGTCAGTAGTACTTATGGTAAAAAGGAATTTGTACCTGAGTTTGGTGAATTAAGAGATGGAGTGAAAGAACCTTAATATGATTTATGAATATAAATGCACAAAGTGTGATTTAGACTTCACAGAACACAGACCTATGGCAGACAGAAATAAGACTATTGATTGCCCCGCTTGTTCCTCTGAAGCTAAAAGGGTTTTATCTAAGCCCCTGATTAGCCCCTTCGAGGATGGTGCTAATGGTGGGGGTATCCGTTAATGGGTTATAAACCAAATAACAAATGGCGAAGTCAGTTTAAGGATGCAGATTCTAAGTGGGAAGGTGAGTTGAAAGAGGGTATTCTCAACTGTTGTGACTTTAAACCTGATAAGATGGCGTACTCAATCCCCCATCACTACCACCCTGATTTTAAAATTGGGGACATCTTAATTGAGGCTAAGGGTCGATTTATGGATTCTGCTGAGGCTAGAAAATACCTCTATGTGAGAGATTACTTACCAGAGGGTGAAGAACTGGTCTTTCTATTTTACAACTATAAGACACCTATGCCTCAAGCTAAGAAGAGGAAAGATGGTACTAAATTTACACACGGTGAGTGGGCGACTAAGAACAAATTCAGGTGGTTTACAGAAAGCACTATAACTAAGATATTAATGAAAAAGGAGAAATAATGAAAGATAATATTAAAAAGATGATTGATTGGTATTTTAAATACTGCCCATTACCAAAACTTTATCGTAAGATTAAGAGGAGTAAGTAATGCAAGAATGGATGGCTAAGATTACAATACAAACAACAGAGGTGGAGTCACCTATTACTAACACTAGCATCTATGAGATTGAAGATGTACCTCTTAATGAGACTGAATTAAAGAACCTCATAGGTTTCGCTATTGAAGCAAGGGATAAACCCTTTGAGCCTAAAGAGGAATCAAAAGAAGAACTAATTTTACCAAAGGATAAATAAATGGACAATTACGCAGTAGCTGAAATCTCACAAGCTCTAGGAATCGCTTGCAGTATCTATGAGAATGATAATTTCATAGAGGAGACTAGGGATGTTGTCAGAGAAGAGCTAGAGACAACAATCTTAGGATTAATTAAATCCCTAAGAATCTCAGCATTCCACGCATCAGAAAAGAAGTAAACAAAAATAAAGGAACACTTTAGACTATAATGGTCTTTAGTGTTCCTTTTTTTTCGCTTAGTAACCTCTCAGTTCCTTGACATACTTAACAGTCTTCTGTGCTTCCACACGTCTAACATTTGCCTCTTCTCTCGACATACCAGCCTCTAGGTTATCCCTAAAGACTTTCTGAATCATCCAAGTATTGACCCTTGATGTCCCAGCAAACTTAGCGGGACCCCCATTGGTCTTTAACATATCCTCATCAGTAATACCTTGAGCAGATAGTACATTGTAGTCTTTCATATTAGCCTCCTCTAATTACATTAGAAAGTTGTTCAGTAGGTACATTACCTATATCCATAGCAGTGTCAAGATTGATACCTTTATTCTGTAAAGCAGCTCTGATGTATGAAACATCTTCACCAACAGCATCAGCAAGTCCTTTAATCATTGCATCTCGCACATTGTAGTTAGAGTGCATCTCTTGAAAGACTTGTCCAGCAATCTTCTTCATAGCATTGACATCGTTAGGATGTACCAAGAAAGCATCGTGAATAGCTCGAACTTCGATACCATTAGCATCAGCAGCCTCAACTAGTTTATGAAGGTAAGCAGCATCCATAGAGTGAGTGATGTTAGGTGCTAGACCTTGTCGGGTCTGTTGTGCATCTAACTCAATACCTTTATTGAAACCTTTAACACCCTTAACACCTTGTACTCCAAAATCATCAACACCATTTTGAGTGTAGACAGATGTTTTTGTCAAACCCTGTTTATTTGGGGTCAGGTCAGGGGTTAATTCACCTCTGAAAGTCATCTGTTGTTCTTTAGACTTCATTATATAACGAGTTAAGTCAGTTTTACCACCGAAGGGACCATCAATAACTAATGGTTTCCTATTAGAATATCCTATGTATCCTTTCTTCTTATCAACCTTACCACCATAGATATCACCAATAGCCTTATTGAACTCTTTAAATTCATATTGAGTTTTAAGACCATCCTGTAGTGCATCTTGCATAGTATTCCAATGGAAGTCCATTAGCTCTTCAGGGTCTAAACCTTTTTGAGCCATCTCAAGTTGTTGTCTACCAGATAATTGACTAACTAAGTCTTTCTTAAGTGTACCATCACCAGCACCATAAGGTACTTTCATAACAATAGGTTTAACCGTACTACGACCACCAGACATATACTTAGAAGTGTATTCTTTAAGTAACAAAGCCTTCTGTGGGTCTGTCTGAGCAATCTGTTCAAAAGCGTTATTAATACCACTCCAATACTTATTACCTACATCACCATAAAGGTCTCTAGCTATACTATCAGCAGGGACACCATCTTGTATTAAACGAAGTTCATCATTAGTTAAGAGTTTAACCTTATCTGAGATTACACCTGTTTGCCATAAGATTTCAGTATCACCATATTGAGCACCAATGTGTTGAGAACCAGAAGCCGTAGCATCAAGTTCAACTAACATCTTAGACTCATAAGGAATACCTTTAGCATCAGCCTGGTGTATTCTAGCAATCTCCATAACAGACCTAAGGTAAGGACCTTGGTCTTTCTGAGCTGGTAACCACTTAGGTTTCCAATCAGGGTTATTGGCATTCTTAAGTGCCTCTTCTCCCTGAGCTAAATACTTAGACTTATGTTGAATCCAATGGGCGTGCCTGTCCAAACCTGAACCACCTGCTTTACCAAGACCAGCAGTCTCATCAAACATCACTAATTCATCAATGATATTCTTGTAACCTTCACTATTAATAGTAATAGGTTTAGAGTTCTCACTCACAAAACCGTGACGAATAACACCACCAGAGTAGATACTAGCACCACTGGAGTCTTTAGCATAAGCACGACCACGAGAGTCTACATTATGTACAAAATGAACAGCATTCTCACCTCTGTCGTTTAGCTCATTCTCAATACGTCTATCTACACCTTGTTTAGCACCACGTTGCTCATAAGATTGTTTAACTTCCCCCTTAATCTTATTTAACGCTTTAAGGATTTGACCATCTTGAGTACTTCCAAAAACTTGCTCTTTAGCTGCCATATACTCTGCACCAGTGACTTTAGTACCTTTCTTACTTGCTTCTGCAATTCTATCAATTTCATCATATGCTCCTTGTAGTAATATCTTTTCATCTTCAGTAAGTTTATTTTTAGCTATTGCCTCATTAAACTCATCTCTAGGCTTAGGTGACTCTTTAAAACCACCCTTCTTTCTAAGGTTTTTCCAAATACTAAAGAAGTCTTGGTCCATACCAGTCCTAGTTTTACCTAAGATATTAAGAGACTTAACAACACTGGGCATAGTTGATAAACTAAACCTAGATTTAGCTTCACCTGCGAAGAATTGAGATGTTTCTAGACCCTTAGGGGCTCCAGTGACCTTACCATTTGCTCCTACCTTCCAAGCACCTTGATAAGATGTAGAAGGCTCTGCAGCAAGTCTAGGTGATTCAAAAGCTTTCATAAGAGACTTACCACCAGCTTTGTACCAATCCTTGAAATCAGGACTAGTTGTGATGTGAAGCTCCTCTTTAATACCTTTACCTTGAATGTTAATATTTTCTTCTTTTAGAAGTTTACTAAAATTACCTCTAGCAAAGTGTACCAACTGAGCACCAAACTCTCTAGTATTGGCTACTTTTTTACCACCAGCCTCAACAATACGCCTCTCAGCTGTTTTACCAATCTTATCTATAACTTGTTGATTGCCTGCGGCTTTATAAACCTTTTTGTCAGCAACCTTGTAAGATTGACCTGCGACATTCTCATCTAGGACTTTAATAGTATCCATAAAGAGACCAACAATGGTTTCATCTTTAAGCTTTTGACCCTTAAGGTTTTTCTTTGTTTTACCCTCAAGAGACCCTATTTTAAAGTTATCTAAAGCATTAGTTATCTCAGGAAGAACTGTCTCCTCTACATTGAGCTTAAACTCAGGAAGAGGCTCAATTGCTTGTACTTGATGTTTAGTAGCAAATTGCTCACCAACACCCTCAACAGCATTAGGGGCTCCTTCAAAAGGTAGAGTATGTTTAGACATACCAAGTTTTTCATCTTTTGGTGTAACTACAGCATATTTCTCAGTACCATACATAGAGTCTAAGACAGCATCTTCCCCTTCCTTCTTACCTCTTAGTGGTGATGTATAGACGCCTTCTGCCTTATTATCACCTGCTGTACCATCTAGCCCAGCTTTATAGTTGAAGTTACCCTCATTCAAATCACCACCTTGATGGGTAGTTCTGTGAACAGAGACATCAACAGGCATACCGTGGTCTTCTGAAAGTTGCTTAGTATAAGCACCAATAGATACATCAGATTCGATGATATCACGAAGACCCTTAACAGCCCTAGTGTCTCCTTTGGCAACAGCTATTGTTATTGCTTTGTTTACACTGTTTACTACAGCATTAGTCCAACCCATATTGGTCTCCTATTTAAAATATTGTCCCATAAACTCAGGTAGTTCTTGTGTAAGAAGTACGTTCGCTTGTACAGAAGCAGAAGCTGCCCCACCTTTAGCCATTGAGGCAATCTCACGTCCTATGTCTTCTGAAGTGTCTGTCTGCATAAAACCAGCCCAAACACCAACACCTAAGATACTATCCATAGTAGCGTTAATCTTGTCCATAGAGTAACCTCTTCTGACCATCTCTTTAGCTAGCATAGTAGACTCACGTCTAGCAGCCTTAGGTGGTTTAGCAAAAACCTTCATAGCTTTATCCATAAACCACTTAGAAGTGATAAACTTATCAGCCAGAGTTAGACCACCAACACCTGCTAAACCAGCAGATAGAGGACTAGCAGTACCACCACCAATCATAGAAGCGCCCATACCACCTAAGACTCTCATAATATAAACACCGACCTTACTAGACCTACTTGCCTTTTTAGTAATGTTTTCAAGCCTATTAAAGAGACCATCATCAGCTAGTGCAGGATAAACCCTCTTAAGGACCTCCTTACCACCTGGCTCAGATAGATACTTTCTCAAAGATGTAGCGTTATTACCTGTGAACAACTTCTCACCTAGAATTTCACCTAAGGCTTGTTTTTGTTGTACAAGTAACTCAGGTTGTCCTGTTAATTCAGATATACGTTTGATTTCATCAAGATATATTTTTGATTTACTAGGGTTAGTCTCACTGATAACTTGCTTCATATGAGACATAATCTCACTAGGGTCTCCTTTGGTATTCAGAGGTTTCAATCTATCTTTATTTAGTATAGTCAAGAACTCTGAGTACTTAGCATCTAAAGCTTTAACTTCATCACCAAAACCAGACTTCTTAGCAGCTTCTGTAAACAAAACTCTAGACTCTTTTTGTAGATTTTGGAGAACACCTTTGCTCTGTGAGTTAACATTATTAGGGTTAGAAGCGGCTGCAGTGGCTCTACCAAGAGCACTACGCATCTTACGCATACCTTCTGATACTGTAATCTCACCACCATTAACTAATTTCTTAATGTTAGCAACATCACCCATTCCTGAAACGTACTTATTCTTAATAACCTTATCTGCAAGTTGATTAAAACTCTTCATAGAAGCACCAGTTAGATTACCAAACTTCTGATATTGAGTCTTAAAACTATCATAACCTGCTTTAATAGCAGTCTTAGCAGAAGTAAGGGCGGTCTCAGCACCTTGTGAAAAACTACCAGAACCAATAGCCTTCTCAGCCTCTAATACAACACCTGTCTCAGCAGCTTTAGCACCACCAACAGCCTCCACTATTGAATCACCAGCACCTTTAATAGTTTTAATTGGGTGTAGGACAGAATCAACAGTCCCTGAGAGTGCTTTACCTGTTTGTCTTATCTTATTACCAGCATACTTTACAGCGGTAGGTAAGTATCTGCCACCGAAAGCACCCGCACCTGTAGCAAACGCAGTACGACCTGCACTGTACTCTTGTTCAGGGTTTAGTTTCATCTCAACTTGTGTTTGCATTGCAGCATCGTGACCACCCACAATACCACCAGCTACGAATCCTGAGCGTTTAGCACTATCTTTAACACCTTGTTTGATACTCTCTTTAACAAGAGCTCTCCTACCTGCCCTATCTAAACCAGCCTTAGCGCCTCTCTTAAATGCCTGTTTCATAGCAGCTTTAGAAGCAGCCTTAAGTGCAGGAGCGGCAATAAATTTACCACCCAACCAAGTAGAGGGAGCCCATAATAGGTCTATAGCATCCTTAGTCTGTTCCCAACCAGACCTGGAACCCTCACCTGTTATAGCTGTCTCATTATAAGCATCATAAAGATATTTAAGATTATCCTTCTGAGAATCATCCATTTGACTTATTTGAACAGCAGTGTGTATTAAAGATGCCTCATTGTTCATAGAGGAGTTAAAGTACTCAAAAGAGTCCTCTCTTAGCTCCTCTAGAGACCTACCGTCATTACCACCCCACTTTTTAAGGGCGTCAGAGTATCTATCATCTTCAAGTAAGTTATTAAAGACTCTATCCCCATCATCATCTCTTACAACACGAGAGGACACTTTAGGGGATATACCCACAACCTCACCAGTCGTAGGGGCACTTGTTGAGACTTCTTGGGTCTCACTAGTACCACCTTTAATCATACGGGCTATCTTTTTTGCAGCCTCAATATCACCAGCAGCATCAGCATTTCTTAATGCGGTCATCAACTGTTCTTGTGAATATGCCATATTATCTCCTAATTTAGATACTTATCAACTAAAGAATTATCATCTTCAGTCATCTCAAACTTATTACCTTTGCCAATCATTCTATCAACGACATCCATCTTCTTTTGTAAAACATCAGAAGGTTTATAAACACCATTTATTAGACCATTAAAGTATCTTCCACTTGGTACTGTCGATGAGTACATAAGGGCTCTAGATTTAGCATCAGCCATTTTGTAATCAGTAACAGCGCCATTAGCATCTTGATAACTAGGGAAAGCAGCAATAGCTCCTTTCAACTCCTGTACGTTATAAGCAGCACCTGTTTCAGTTCTTAGTTTAGCAACTGCAGAGTCCTCTAGGGCTCTAAAGAATACTTGTGCTAAAGGGTCTTGGATTTTATTCTTCATATAAGCCATTGAAATACTCTCTTCCTGCTTACTATCATTGATAATACCAAGGAATTGAGATTTCCAATTCATAACCTTCTTGCGAGATTCAGAGTCAGATAGAATCTTATCCATAACCATAAAACCCTCAGTAGCTCTTTGAGAGTAGTTATGATTCTTCTTACCTGATTCACCCCAATCAGAAGTATCGAAGAAAGGAGAGCCATCACTGTTCATACCAGAGGCTTCTGGGATAACTGATTCATAGTTACTATCTTCAGTAATCCTAGAGTCCGTAGCATATCTATTCCTAGATTCATTTATTCCAACTCTTCTAGTTTTACCGAACTGGTCAGAAGGGACCCACTCACCTGTTTTAGGGTCCTTAACTTCATACCCTTCCGCAGTATCTCTAGCTGTCATATCTACTTCAGTACCATTAGGTTTTGTAACAATAACATTGAAAGCCTTATTAAGTTTATCATCTTTAGTCTGACTACTTGCTTTAGCTCTCAACTTCTTAGCTCGTGCTAATTGTCTCTTGCCTTCAGCAGAGTAATGTTTGATAGAAGGGTCATTCTGGTCCGCAATTGCAGTAGTCTCAGCTTGAGCTTCTAACTTATCTGCTTCAGCATTATATACTTGTGCATTCTGAATGAAGTCTTTAGCATCTTTACCAGTAGCAGCCTCTGTAGCCTCATCAGCTTCGAATTGTTTCCAAGCGAATTGAACAGCAGAATCACCACTATAGCCCATAACTCGAACTGCAGCATATCTTGCTAGAGCTCTAATCATATCTTTACTATCAACACCAAGTAAGTCTCCGAGTCCACTAAATAGACCCTTAATGGAATTAATAGCCTCATCAGCAGTCACTAAACCACTATCAACAGCTTTACCTAAATCATCAACTCTTTGTTTAGTATCATTACCAACAGCAGTCTTCTCAGGGTCTCCAACAGTTGCAGCATCTAAATCAGCACTAGCTTCTGTAGCGGTAGCTTCTTTATCTGCTTCAAACTGTTCGATTCCAGCAAGAGCCTTAGCATCTGCTTCTTCTTGTGAAGTTGTGTAAGGACCCAGTTCGGGGTCTTGATTTGGAGTCAAAAGAGGGTCTGTTACCTCAGGGGCAGTTGCCCTAGGGTCTTGTGGACTTAAACCGTTTTGGTCAGGCGTAGGGACTGCAAGTGTCTTACCAACAGTTCCATTATCTACATTAGACTGGTAAGTTTCCTTACTTAAATTAAATGCTATCTTCTCATCTTCAAGTCTTTTAGCGTAATCAGCTTCTAATTGAATAATCTCTTCTTCTGTTGGAGTACTAAGATTAGGAGCAGTATTAGCATACGCATCCATACCTGTTAAAGCAACTTCATCACCAGGTGCTACACCATCATACATACCAGGAGCAGGTTGTGCTATCTGTTGTGTAGATGTTGTAGTACTAGACGTAGGAAGAGGTGGTAACTCGTAAGTAACTGTACCATCTGCATTTAGGGTCTCACTAAGGACACTAGGGTCGTTTTGTAAGGTTAAATCGTCTTCAGAACCCTCAACTACTGTGTGTGTTTGATTAGGACCTGTATTCTGTTGAACAATAGGACCATTAACAGGTGTATTATTTCCATAATTAGCCTGAGTTGCACCACCTGGGTAAGATGTACCAATACTATCTAACATCAACTCATCATCAAAACTCATACCATCTGCATTATTAAGCTTATTAGCATAATTACCTGCAGCAGAGTTTTCATCATAACCAGCGAAGTTAGCGTCCCTAATAGGTTTACCCATAGAGTTAGTCTCTTGGTAGTCAAACTCATAGAAAGTAGGATATTCTCCAATTCCCTTACCATTGGCTTCATATTCATCATAATAATCCCCCCAATCTTGGTTTAGGGCAGCATTATCGTTTTCATCTTTAGCCGACCAAGAGCCACTCCCAGTAACAACTGTCTCTGGGTTAGGTCTAGGGTCTCTATATCCATTCTTAACATACATTTCAATCTCAGCAGGAGAAGTAGCGACAACTGTCATACCACCTGCATTAGTCATAGGTACTCTAATCTTCTCAGTACCACCAAGGTCTCCAGTGAAGTCTGTAATAGCCTTCGGGAGCTCAGGGTCTGGGACAGGGAGATTAGTAGGATTAATATTACCAAGAGTACCTGAAGTAGGCATTACCTCTTTACCTTCAACCTTTCCCCTTTGGTTCTCAAGATTGATATTAATACCATCTTTAGTAGTTAATTGTACCTTATCTAAGTCATTAGAATCATTAGATACTAAACTAGCCAAGCCATCAATAGAGCCCCTATCTGCTAGAGCGCCCTGTGTAGAAGTAGCAAGTGTGTTACCCCCAAAATCTCTGTTTTGAGCATTAAGCATTCTCTGTTGCTCTGAGGCACTGTCTGAGACACTCATATTCATTAATGCTCTACCAGGTGCTCCAAAAGAACTTTGTTGTTCTGTTAGCATACCCACTTGTTCAGAATTACCACTAAAACCACCCTCTGACATAGGACCTAAAAGAGAGTTTCTCATTAACTCTTCATTGTTAATTCGTCCTTGCATCTCTCTAAGTCGTTTAGCAGCAGCAATTTTTCTTTGTCGTCCATTTGCCATAATAATTTCCTTTTTATTTCATCATTGAGTACAGTGCTAAACCACCAAGTAACCAAGGTGCGGCTACTGCGGCTCCTGCCATCAAAGCACCACCACCAGCGGCTCCTGCAGCCCCAGCACCACCAGCAGCACCAGCTCCTGCTAAAAGACCTGATGCACCACCAGCAGCGCCTGCAGCTCCACCAGCACCCGCAAGGGTAGAAGCAGCCCCAGCAGCACCTGTGGCAGCCCCAGCACCACCAGCAGCAGTACCTAAAGCACCTGTAGCGCCTTCAGCTACTAGAGCCTCTGTACCCATACCAGCCATACCTTCGGCAATACCAGCATTCTGAGCAGCTAACATTCCTGTTTGCTCACTCGCTATAGTTGTACCTAATTCAGAGGCAGTACCTACATTACCAGCAGCGTTACCTATTGAAGTCCCCATATTACTCAACATATTACCACCCTCTGCTTCAGCATAATCTAAACCCTTAGACATACCTCTCTGCATAGCCATATTGCCCATCTGCTCACCAATACCAGGTTGCGTATTAACCTGTGGGGATGCGGGGGCTTGTATACCTTGTATTTGTGGAATCTGTGTAGTCGAACCATCCTTCATCATAGGGGCGAATGGATTATTTGGATTCTGATACATAATTAACTCCTAAAATTGTGCTGACAGTACGCAGTTTGCCCCATTCCAAGTAGTACCTGGCATACACTGAGGAGAACCACCTTGTACCTGTGGTTGTCCTTGTGGAGGTAATTGAGGCTGTGGTGCTAAAATACCTTGAACACCACCAGCATTACCTGCACCAAAACCAACTGGACCTCCTGAAGGAGCTCCTCTTGATAAAATACCTTGTTGTGGAGACCGTGGTACAGCTTGTCTTTCTCTTTGAGAGATACCAGCACCCACTTCTTTTCTTAAGAGACCAGGGTTCATACCTTGTTGGATGAATTGTTGTGTGAAAGCCTCTTCAGACATACCACTAGCAGGGTCATATGCAAAGTAAGCATCGTCCTTTAATTGTGCCATCTTCTGTCTCTGTGCTTCTTTACTACGTCTCCACTGTGCGTGTGACTCTGCACCATCTAATTCAGAACCCTCTTCTTGTCTGTTTTTACGAATAATTCTTAAGCCCATTACTTACCTCCATCTGATGTTGTAGTTGATTCTTTTCCAGCCATACCTGTGAACAAACCAACTCTTTGAGAGATAGCCTTGTACGCAGCGTCCGCTTCGTTCTGTGATTGCTGTTGTTGACCTGAGCCAATACCAGCTAGTGTGTTTGCACCTGTGCCTTGAGCACCAAGTGCAGATTGTGTATTTGCAAACTTAGTTGCTTGAGCTTGTTGGTCAATACCTGCAAACCTAGATGCTAAATCATTAGAGATTGAAGCATTATTAAGAGCCTGTCTTGAACCACCCATATTACCAGTGCCATAAGCGTTAGCAGCATTCACACCGAGAGCCTTTTGGGCTTCCACTGTGGCTGCAGTACGCATACCTGATAGGTCCACTGGGGCAGCTGCTTGAGCTGCTAGAGAACCTTCTAGTCCCGTTTGGGCTCCAGCGGCTGTAATACCTTGTTTTTGTGCAGCTAGTTGATTAGCATTAAAACCAGCTACTTTACCGAGTTCACCTGTGTTGTACAAATTCTCAGAGTCTGATAACATTTGTGTTACAAAAGGCTTATGCTCTTCAGCAAAACCAGATGTAGTTGTGGACTCACCGCCACCACCACCTCCTAAGTTTGATATTTCTTTTGAGTCTACATAAGAAACCTTTCCGTACTCGATAATCTCACTTGTAGCCATATCAATAACTACACCATCATAAATTTTAATCTTTGACATTACGTCTCCTTTAAATGTTTTCTCATAACAACGTATCTCTCATTCCAACCAACTTTAGTAAGTTGCTTGATGAAACCACGTCTTCCTGTATATTCTAAATAATCTATATGCTCATATTCCTTAACCATCTTTTCAAAGTCGGTTACTAAATCAGGCATATCATCATATAAATCACTACCTCCGAGGGTAATAATATGCAATGATGTGAAATTATTATAATGTATAATCCTTGTTGAACCTATGGCTATTGTTTTACCATCTCTAATAATATCCCAAATATGGTAATTATCAGGGTTTTTAATAGCCGCTGACACAACTTGAACTGAAGTCCATTCACCATCTGAGTGGTCTAGGGCTCTATCAATTTCAATCTTAATCTCTGCATAACGGATAAGAATATCTTCACCCGTTATTTGTTTTATTTCATACATTATTCATTCCACCTTGTTGTTTCGTACAACTTTAGCATAGTACTTTGACCATCTACGAAAACAATACCTGCAACAACTACTGCTACAAAGTTACCCTCACCCTCATTGTTCAAATCGTAAGACTTGAATCTAATAGATTGTAAGTCAGTATCCAATACTGTTTTTAAATCATCATTATAGGGAACTGGTAGACTGTAGTAGTTCGCTACCTTGTCTAACATCTCTCTATCCTCCACCAAGAAGTAAAGTTCTTCTTGTTCATTCTCTATCCAACTACGACCTAACCAAGTATTAACACTTGGTGCTCTATCATATTCTTCATAGTTAGAACCAGTGTTTAGGTTTCCAACACCAAGTCTAAGAGCTCTTGAAGACTCGTAGTGTTCAATCTTAGTTTCATTTGTTGCTAAGTTTGTTCTACGAGCTTCCCATTGAGTAATAGGGTCTGTCTTATTTTCTACAAACTCTGTCTCAAAACCTTCGCTAGTGCTTGTATAAGTATAAAGATTTTCACTTAACTTCTTGTACTGAGCCCCTTGTTCAATAACATTCCCATTTGAGAACACTTTCTCTTTCTGAAGGGCTGTTAAGAACCCTGAGTCCTTAAAGACACAGTATAACTTCATAAACAAAGGAGAACCATCTTGGTACTTTACACTACCTATCACTATTGAAGTCTCCCCATTCTGATACATACTAATAGCATCATAATCGTTATCTAGCAAGTCTGTAGTATTTGCATCAATTGGATAAGACATCCCATAGTAATCTGATATCTGTTGTAGTTGAGTTGAATCCTCTACTGCAAAGTAAAGGTCAAAATCTAAATCATTACCATCATAAAAGCCTGCTCCCCACCAAAGATTAACAGCTGGGCATAAATCGTAACCACTTAAAGTAGAACCTTTCTCTTCTTTAAGAAGCCACTCGTTCATTCCAACTGAGGCTTTGTATCTTTTAACTAAAGGAGTTTTGTTATGAACAAGTCCACTTATGTAATCAGACTCATCAACAACCTCATAGTCGAAGTCTTCACCTACAGGCCCACTGTAGTTCTGATGTTCCTTGTAAACTTCGCCACCATTGATATAAACAATTTCACCTGTCATTACCCATACCTCGTAGAATCAGCAATCATATAAGCGTTGCTTGTGTAGTTAATAGTCTTAGCTGTATAAGGCATTGAGCCAGTAGAGTATCCTCCTCCCCCTCCTCCAAACCAACCTCCTGATTCGAAAGTAGAACTAAAAGAATAACCTGAAGAATAACCAATCCAGCCTGCATCAAAGTATCCACTTCTAATTCTAAACCCGCCACGATACATAAACCACCACATAGCTGTAGACCAGTGGGGTTGACAACCACCACCCTCATACCAAGGAATACTCGAACACTTGTAGCCCTCAGCTTGTCTCTTATAAACCCCCTGAACTAACGAAGGGGCTGAGAACATTAAATCAGTGTAAGTCCCTGATATTGCTGAAGAATTATACTGGTTTTCACTACCAAAATCGTGGTCTAAAGTATTATAATTCCAAGGATGTCCAGAGGTAGTTGTAGGGCAACCATCATTACTGGGGCAAGAATCTGGAGCGATAGTTCCACCACCAGTAACCACTAATGGGTTATATCTAGAATCAAATGTTCTAGTTGTGCCGTCTGATTTCCATACTACCAAACCGTGTGTACTTGTTGTGCCTGAAGTGCTATTCGCATTTACAAAGCAGAAAAGTTCTGGTGGGTTGCTAGAAGAAGTTCCACTTACAATAACATCAAATGTCCAAGTAGAACCACTAACTGATTGTGTTAAAACAGCGTGCCATCTCGCATAATCTGTAGGCTTGATGAAGACTAAAGGTGTAGCTGAGGTGGTTATAGTGTAAGTGAATATTATTCTACCATCTGAACCATAATTATTATGACCACCACCATCGTTACTGTTTAAAGTTGCTTTACCAAGGAAGTGGAGGTTCTCCATTTCATCTGAAATGATAACTTGTCCACTTGTGTTGATAGCTGAGAATCCATAAGACATAATCTAATCCTGTGCTAATACCATAATAATAACTTGCTCTGAAGTCTTGCTTGTGTAAGGGGCTACTGATACTGTTGTACCAGACACTATAACCTCTGGAGCATAAGCTTCTTGAGACTCTGGAGGGTCATTAATCATTTGAACTTGAGCAATAACTGTCAT
>ENA-OREN01003531-OREN01003531.1-marine-metagenome-genome-assembly--contig:-NODE-3531-length-14515-cov-10.058249_pt1 | contig 14515 bp, 13 predicted proteins | sample MGYA00248624_ERZ508555 | MGnify/ENA primary metagenome ERZ508555 (study PRJEB26222, sample SAMN06267773) | marine metagenome | isolation source: Saanich Inlet, British Columbia, Canada | place...
AGCTTTCTCAGGAGCGGCAGTAAGAACCACTTTGGCGTTCAATTCCATCTCGCAAAAATCGATGATTTTTGCCATTAATACAGCATCAATCTCCTTGTGTGGCCCTCTAGAAAAGGGATGGACATGTATTATCCGATGAATAGCTAATGAAAAATTATTAACCTTTGATAAATGCTTGTTGACTAAATATTCATCTTTGTCACTCCAAAATATTCGTACTTTTTTTTTAATTATTGAAATATTTAAAGATCTTAGTGGATCTAAGCCTATCTCTACAATATGTCTTTTTTCTCTATCCGGCAAGAAGTGTGTATAAGTATTTCTAATCATTTTACTTTTTATTGTTTTGCTGCCAATTTTAACTACAGCGCCACTACACTTTGCAATAATCGCCCCTCTATCGCCCTGATCCAAATCTATGACCACGTCATATTTCTTATTGTATACATTTTTAATAAACTGATATTCTTTATATATATATTTAAAAATCGATAAACCTCTATTTTTAGAACGATTATAAATTTGAATATTGTTTATATCTGGATTAAGACTCAACATGTCTTCAGTGCCAATATTAACAGCCACATCAATTAATGAGTCTGGATATTGAAGCTTTAAATTTTGCAACAAGGGGGTAATCAACAATACATCGCCAATCGTTTTAAACTTAAGGATTAAAATTCTCATTTACTGTACTTCCAAAAAGTGTATTGCGCGTAAACCTTGGCAATAACAAATCCACGCCAACCCTCAAGAAAACCCAGTCTAATTATATAAATTTTAAAAAAAATCCAAGTTGGTGAAATAAAAGCTTTGACTAAATTCTTATTTTTTTGACTCAGTTTGGCGTATTTTCTTTGCTTATCGGTAAACTCACCAACTGTCTCAAAAGCCAGATGAAGCATGTGATTTTTTAATTTTGCAGTTGTACCTAGAATCTGTATGCTTTCATGCACTGTAATATTGTTAAATTTTCCTTTTTGCCTATTAAAAAGACGAATACTGTAATCTGGGTAGAGGCCACAATGTCGAATATTTTTTCCAAAGAATTTGTTGAGTCTAGCTGCATAATAGCCATCTTCTGTAGGGTTTTGAAGTGTGTTTAAAATTTCTAATTGTAATTCGACAGTAATCCTTTCATCAGAATCTAGCACAAATACCCAGTCATTTTTTGCCAACTCAATAGCTTTATTTTTTTGAGCACCAAAACCAAGCCAATCTTGATGTATTACTTTGACGCCTAATTCTTTTGCAATAGAGCAAGTAGCATCTGTGGAGCCACTATCTAAAACTAGAATTTCATCAGCAAACAATGATGATTTAATCGCATCCGCGATAAAATTTTCTTCATTTTTAGTAATAATCACAACACTCAATCTATTCATTTTTCGATTTTGTCTAAACATGTGTGTAAAGAGTCGAGCCAAAATGGCACTATTACCTTAAACTGTCTTTGAATCTTATGATTATCTAACGCACTATATTTAGGCCTTTGCATCTTAGCACTCCATTCCCTTTCTTTTATTGGAATAGCCTTGCAATTTATTTTTTTATACTCAAATATACTTTTCGAAAAATTATACCAACTGCATAATCCTTTAGCAGAATAATGATAAATTTCTGAATTAAAATTCATTTTAATTTTTTTACTTAAAACAATATGTAATAAAACTTTAGCGACATCTGCAGTATATGTAGGAGACCCAATCTGATCACTTATCACTCTAACATCATCTCTTTCTTTGCCAATCCTAAGCATTGTATTAACAAAGTTACTACCAAACTCTGAATACAGCCAGCTAATTCTAACAATGATGGCATTAGTTGGCATTACTTCTTGAAGTGCCTTCTCTCCAGCTAGTTTAGTCTTGCCATATACATTAATAGGATTAGTCTTATCTGTTTCCGTATAAGGCTTGTCACTTTCCCCATCAAAGACATAGTCAGTAGAGATATGTATTAATTTAGCTTGCTGTTTGTTAGCAATTTTAGCTAACTGCTTAACAGCTAGATGATTAACCTGATTAGCAAGCTCTTGTTCTTCTTCTGCTTTATCAACTACTGTATAAGCTGCACAATTAATAATAATGTCAAATTTATTATTATAAAAGTAGTTTGCAACCCCTTCTTCTTGGCTTAAATCTAATTCACCTCTACCAACAAAGATAAACTCATTGAGGTTTTTATAGGTATTTATTTCAGTACTGTTAGCGCTGATTGCTTTATGGATAGACCTTCCTAATTGGCCATTCTTGCCTGTTACTAAAATTCTCATAACTATCAGCTACTCAAACAAATCTCTAGCATTGGCTAAAGATGGATGGGATTTATCTTTGTCTGAGAGTTGTAACTCTTCTGCTAATAATTGCCAATCAATGGCTAATTCACTATCATCAAATGCAATGCCTCTATCATACTCTGGTGTGTAGTAATTATCAGCTTTATAGGCGAATGTTGAGCTATCACTAAGTACAACAAATCCGTGAGCAAAGCCGTGCGGTACAAAAAGCTGATGTTTATTATTTGCCGTTAACTCTACAGCTACATATTGGCCAAAGGTTAGGCTGGATTTGCGTATATCAACAGCTACATCTAGAACACTACCTTCAATCACTCTTACTAGCTTAGCTTGAGTGTAAGGTGGTAGTTGATAGTGAAGACCCCTAAGTACGCCTTTAGTGGACTTAGATTCATTATCCTGTACAAAGTTAACTTTGTATCCGATAGCCTCTTCAAATAGATCTTGCCTAAAGGTTTCTACAAAATAGCCTCTATCATCACCATGTATAGCGGGTTCAATGAGTATTACATCAGCAATTGACTGAGGGATAAACTTCAATTGACTTCCTCTGCACGTCTGAGCAGATATTGTCCATATTGATTCTTAACTAATGGTTGTGCTAGTTCTATGAGTTGTTCTTTATTAATGTAGCCTTGTTCAAAAGCAATCTCCTCAATGCAAGCCACTTTTAAGCCTTGCCTTCTCTCTATAGTTTCAATAAAAGTTGAGGCCTCTAATAAGCTCTCGTGTGTTCCAGTATCAAGCCAAGCATATCCTCTACCCATTAATTCAACGGTTAAGCGCCCTTCACTTAAATACATTTGGTTCACGGTAGTGATTTCTAACTCACCCCTGTCAGATGGTATAACTTCAACAGCTTTTTTAACCACATCATTTGGATAGAAGTATAAACCTGTAACTGCATAGTTGCCTTTAGGGTTGATAGGCTTCTCTTCAATACTAAGCGCTTTGCCAGTGCTATCAAAATCAACCACCCCATAACGCTCAGGATCGTTCACGTGATAACCAAATACAGTCGCCATGCTTTTATCTTTTGCATTTGATACGGCATTAGCCAGAATACCAGTCATGCCGTGGCCGTAGTAGATGTTGTCACCCAAAATTAAACAAACATCGTCATTGCCAATAAAATCCTTACCTAAGGTAAATGCCTGAGCTAGGCCATCAGGAGACGGTTGTACAATATACTCAAATTTCATACCAATATCAGATCCATCACCAAGAAGCTGCTCAAATCTTGGTAGATCTTCAGGAGTTGAAATAACAAGTACCTCTTGAATGCTAGAAAGCATTAAAATCGATAATGGATAATAAATCATCGGTTTATCGTAGATTGGCATTAGCTGTTTTGACACAGCCTTAGTAAGGGGATAGAGGCGTGTACCTGAGCCACCTGCTAGAATTATTCCTTTCATGTTTTGATCACTCCCAACCTTTCCCCTTGATAGCTTCCATCCTTAACTCGATCACACCAAACAGTATTTTCTAAATACCACTGCACAGTTTTTCTAATGCCTGTTGCAAATGTTTCATCAGGCGTCCAATTTAATTCATTAGCAATTTTGGTGGCATCAATTGCATATCTTACATCGTGTCCTGCTCTATCACCGACATAGATAATAAGTTGTTCGTATTTAGCAATACCATTAAGCTTACTTGGCACTAGCTCATCTAAAATACTACAAACAGTTTCTACAACCTCAATATTTTGAAGTTCATTGTGTCCACCAATATTGTATGTCTCGCTAATTTTACCTGTAAGCGCTACATGTAGCAGTGCTCTTGCATGGTCGTCAACATAGAGCCAATCGCGTATTTGTTTACCGTTGCCATAGATTGGCAAACCTTTACCTTCTAGCGCATTAAGAATAATGAGCGGAATAAGTTTCTCAGGAAATTGATAAGGGCCGTAATTGTTAGAACAATTGGTAATCAATGTTGGGAATTTAAAAGTGCGTTGCCATGCGCGTACTAAATGATCAGAGCTTGCTTTTGCAGCAGAGTAAGGTGAGCTTGGTGCATAAGATGTCTCTTCAGTAAATAAATCATCTGTACCTTCTAAATCACCATAGACCTCGTCAGTGGATACATGGTGAAATCTAAAATATTTTTTTTTATTGCCTTCTAAGTTATTCCAATAATCCCTAGCTTCTTCGAGTAATACGTAGGTTCCAACAATATTAGTTTGAATAAACTCACCAGGGCCATCAATTGATCGGTCAACATGTGACTCTGCTGCAAGATGCATAACAATATCAGGCTGATGTTTGCTAAATACACGTCTTATTTCAGCAGCGTCACAAATATCTACTTGTTCAAATGCATATCTTGGATCATTTTCAATAGAGACTAAAGACTCTAAATTTCCTGCATAAGTAAGCTTGTCAACATTAACAACACTATGGTTAGTATTGTTAATAATGTGACGAATTACCGCAGAACCAATAAATCCTGCGCCGCCGGTGATTAGTAGTTTCATTGCGATAAGCTATCCACATACCAATCCATCGCTTCATCCATTCCTTCGGATATCATATATTTTGGCTGATAATCTAATAATGCTTGTGCTTTGTCTATATTAGCCTGAGAATGCCTAACATCCCCCGCTCTAAAGTCTCTATAAATTGGCTCTTTATTTTTTAGCCCCTCTATTCGCTGAATAAGTCTTTCTTCTATCATTTGATAAAGCTTATTAAGACTTATTCTGTCATTCAGAGCTACGTTGTATACTTGGTCAGTAGCCTTATTATTATCAGTAGTTGCTGCCAATAAATTCATTTGCACCGTATTATCAATATAACAAAAATCTCTACTGGTTTCTCCGTCGCCATTGATAAACACATCTTCCTTATTTAAGATAGCTGCTACCCATTTTGGTATAACGGCTGCATAAGCACCATTAGGATCTTGCCTTTTACCAAAGATATTGAAGTATCTAAGGCCAATAGTCTTAAAACCATATGTTTTTGCAAAGACTTGAGCGTAAAGCTCATTAACTAATTTAGTGACTGCATAAGGACTCAAAGGATTGCCAATTTTATCTTCCACTTTTGGCAGATCCGGATGATCACCATAGGTGGAGCTTGACGCTGCATAGACAAAACGCTTTACTTTTGCATCTTTGCTGGCAACTAGCATATTTAAAAAGCCGTCAATGTTTGCTCTGTTGGTGTTAATCGGATCTTCGATTGACCTGGGGACTGATCCTAAAGCCGCTTGATGCAACACATAATCAACGCCAATACAGGATTTTTTGCAATTTTCTAATTCTCTAATATCACCATTGATAAAGTTAAAATTACTGTTTAAGTTTTTACCAGTAGTCTTATTAGCATCTTCAATGGCTTGATCGATATTGTGCTGATGACCAGTGTCAAAGTTATCTAACCCTACTACTTTTTGATTAAGGATAAGTAGTTTCTCTAAAAGATTGGAGCCAATAAAGCCAGCAACGCCAGTAATTAGCCAAGTACTTTGGTTGTCTTTTAAGTGTTTTTGTAATTCTTCATATTTAGTCATTTATAGTCTTCCATCCACTTCATTAGCATCTAGCAAGTATTTAATATCATAAAGCACATGATTACCCTTACCAAAGGCTTTTATTTGCTCTAATGATAACTCTTTAAATTCATCATGTGCAACTGCCAACAATATTGCATCATATTTACCCTCTACCGGTTGATCGATTGGCTTAATACCATATTCATGTACAGCTTCATCCTTATCAGCCCATGGATCATACACATCCACATTGCAATTAAACCCTTCGAACTCTTCAACTAAATCTACTACACGAGTATTACGAAGATCGGGGCAGTTTTCTTTAAAGGTTAAACCCATAATTAGAATATTTGCATCTACAATATGGATGCGCTTTTTAGTCATAAGTTTTGATACTTGATCAGCAACATAAGAGCCCATATTGTCATTTAGTCTACGACCTGCAAGAATCATCTCTGGATTGTAACCCACTTCAATAGCCTTGTGGGTTAGGTAGTATGGATCGACACCGATACAGTGCCCTCCAACTAAGCCTGGGCGAAATGGCAAAAAGTTCCACTTTGTGCCTGCGGCCTCTAGAACTGCTTCAGTATCAATGTCTAATTTGTTAAAGATAAGCGCTAATTCATTAATAAGAGCAATATTCACATCACGCTGGGTGTTTTCAATCACCTTGGCGGCTTCTGCTACTTTGATGCTACTAGCTTTATGTGTGCCCGCAATAATGATCTCTTGGTACAGTTCATCAACTTGAATGGCGATTTCAGGTGTAGAGCCTGCGGTAACTTTTTTAATAGTGGTCACCCTATGCTCTTTATCTCCCGGATTGATACGTTCTGGTGAATAACCGCAGTAGAAATCTTGATTAAATTTTAAGCCTGATTGTTTTTCAAGTATTGGCACGCAAATTTCCTCAGTGGCACCTGGATAAACGGTTGATTCGTAAATTACAATGTCGCCTATTTTAAGGATTTTACCTACTGATTCACTAGATTTCTCTAAAGGAGTTAGATCAGGTCTTTTGTGTTTGTCAATTGGTGTGGGCACAGTAACAATGTAAATACCGCAATCTTTAATATCATCAAGATTGCTTGTGTAACTAAGCTGATCTGCTTCTTTAAGCTCTTGTGCTGTTGTCTCAAGAGTTACATCTATGCCATCTTTAAGCTCGTTAATTCTATTTTGATTAATATCAAAACCAATAACTTTACGTTTTTTGCCAAATTCTACTGCAAGTGGCAGACCTACGTACCCAAGACCTATTAGCGCTATTTTTTTATTATTCATGTTTCCTATTTAATATTATTATATTGCTTATACCAAGCCGAAAAATTCTCCACACCCTGCTTAACACTCATACTCGGCTTGTAGCCAAACTGCTCAACAAGATCATCTACATCTGCATAAGTATCTGGTACATCGCCAGGCTGCAGGGGTAGTAGTTCTTTTTCTGCTTTCTTGCCTAATGAAGTTTCCAGTGCTTCAATATAATCCATGAGCTCTACTGGATTATTGTTACCAATATTATAAACCCTGTACGGGGCACTACTCGTTGCAGGATCTGGGTTATTACTGTCCCAATCTGGGTTAGGCGCTGCAGGTCTGTCTAGTATTCTAATAATGCCTTCGACAATGTCATCAATGTAGGTGAAGTCTCTACGGTGTTTGCCGTAGTTAAACACCGTAATAGGCTCATCATTCATAATAGCTCTGGTGAACTTTTGTAGTGCCATGTCTGGTCTATCGTACGGACCGTACACAGTAAAGAATCTTAAGCCTGTCGTTGGCAGATCATAAAGATGTGAATAAGTATGCGCCATTAGCTCGTTAGCTTTTTTAGTGGCTGCGTATAGACTTACTGGATGATTAACTGCGTCATGGGTAGAGAATGGTTGTTTGGTATTAAGGCCATAAGTAGAGCTTGATGACGCATACACAAGATGCCCTACTTTGTTATGCCTGCAACCTTCTAGTATGTGGGCAAAGCCCACTAGGTTGGTATCAATGTAAGCTAGAGGGTTTTCAATAGAATAACGCACGCCTGCTTGTGCTGCTAAGTTTACGACTGCGTCAAATTGCTCATCTTTAAACAGCTTGGCCATTGCCTCACGATCCTCAAGATTCATTCTAATGTGCGTGTAATTAGGATGATCGGCGTGGCGTGCTAGGCGTGCTTCTTTTAAAGCTGGATCATAATAGTCATTATGATTATCTATACCTACAACTTCATCACCTTTGTCTAATAGTCTGATTGAGAGTGCTGAGCCGATGAATCCTGCAGAGCCTGTTACTAAAATTTTCATACTGATAAACTCTTTACGTACCAATCCATAGCCTCATCCATCCCTTTTTCTATTTTATATTTTGGTTGATATTTTAACAATTCTATTGCTTTATCAATATTTGCTTGGGAATGTCTCACATCTCCTGCTCTAAAGTCTCTAAAAATCGGGTTTTTTCTTTCCAGCCCTTGAGTTCTTTGAATTAATCTCTCTTCTATCATTTGGTAAAGCTTGTTAAGACTAGTGCGATCATTAAGAGCAACATTATAAACTTGGTCAGTAGCCTTATCATTATCAGTAGTAGCTGCAAGCAAATTCATTTGCACTGTGTTATCAATATAACAAAAGTCTCTACTGGTCTCGCCATCACCATTAATAAATACCTGCTCTTGATTTAAAATGGCTGCCACCCATTTTGGTATCACTGCCGCATAAGCGCCATTGGGATCTTGCCTTTTACCAAAGATATTAAAATATCTTAAACCTATTGTTTTAAAACCATAGGTTTTTGCAAAGACTTGGGCATAAAGTTCATTAACGACTTTAGTTACTGCATATGGACTTAACGGACTGCCAATCTTATCTTCTATTTTTGGTAGATCTGGGTGATCACCATAAGTCGAGCTAGATGCTGCATAAACAAAGCGCTTAATATTTGCATCCTTACTGGCAACCAGCATATTTAAAAAACCGTCGATATTAGCTCTATTGGTGTTTATTGGATCTTCGATTGATCTTGGTACAGATCCTAATGCTGCTTGATGCAGAACATAATCAACGCCGTCACACGCTTGCTCACAATCTTTTAACTCCCTGATATCACCATCAATAAATTTAAAATTATTACTCAGATCTTTGCCTGTGGCTTGTTGCGCATCTTCCAATGCTTGATCAATATTATGCTGATGACCTGTGTCAAAATTATCTAAACCCACTACTTTTTGATTTAGAATGAGTAATGTTTCTAAAAGGTTAGAACCAATAAATCCAGCGACGCCTGTAATTAACCAGATATTTTGGTTATTTTTCAGATGCTCTTGTAATTCCTTGTACTTTGTCATCTACAGCCTTCCATCTACTTCGCCTACTTTTAATAAATATTTAATATCGTACAGTACATGATTGTCTTTACCATAGGCTCTAATTTGTTCTACTGACATCTCTTTAAATTCATTGTGCGCAACTGCTAATATGATTGCATCATATTTACCCTCTACCGGTTGATCGATTGGCTTAATACCATATTCATGTACAGCTTCATCCTTATCAGCCCATGGATCATACACATCCACATTGCAATTAAACCCTTCGAACTCTTCAACTAAATCTACTACACGAGTATTACGCAAATCAGGGCAATTTTCTTTAAAGGTCAACCCCATGATAAGAACATTAGCATCAACAACATGAATACGTTTTTTAGTCATTAATTTTGAAACTTGATCTGCCACATATGAGCCCATATTATCATTAAGACGGCGACCAGCCAAAATCATCTCAGGGTTATAGCCAACTTCGATGGCTTTATGAGTTAGATAGTACGGGTCAACACCAATACAATGCCCTCCCACTAAACCAGGCCTAAATGGTAGAAAGTTCCATTTAGTACCCGCAGCTTCTAGTACTGATTCAGTATCAATATCTAGTTTATTAAAGATAAGGGCGAGCTCATTAATTAAAGCGATATTAACATCACGCTGAGTATTCTCAATAACTTTGGCAGCTTCCGCTACCTTGATACTGCTTGCCTTATGAGTACCTGCAACAATAATCTCTTGATACAGTTTATCAACCTTAGTGGCTATTTCAGGAGTAGAGCCTGCAGTAACTTTTTTAATGGTTGTAACCCTGTGCTCTTTATCTCCTGGATTGATACGTTCAGGTGAATAGCCGCAGTAAAAATCTTTGTTAAAGGTTAGGCATGACTGCTTCTCAAGTATTGGCACACAAACCTCTTCAGTAGCACCAGGGTATACAGTTGATTCATAAATAACAACATCGCCTTTTTTAAGAACAATGCCCACTGTTTCGCTAGATTTTTCCAGTGGGGTTAGATCTGGTCTTTTATGCTTATCAATCGGTGTTGGAACGGTAACAATATAAATAGCACAATCTTTAATATCGTCTATGTTAGTTGTATAACTCAAATAAACTGCATCCGCAAGCTCTTGCTCAGTAGTTTCAAGCGTTAAATCCACACCACGCTTAAGCTCATCAACTCTAGACTGATTAATATCAAAACCAATAACTTTTCGTTTTTTACCAAATTCAACCGCTAAAGGAAGGCCTACATAACCAAGGCCGATTAGTGCTATTATTTTGCTTTTCATAAGTATATATCTTTACCTGTTAATCGGAATTAAATAAATCCCTAGTATAGACTTTGTCTTTTACATCTTGCAACTCATCCACCATTCTATTGGCCACAATCACATCACTTGTTTGTTTGAATATTTCTAGACTTTCAATCACTTTTGAGTGGAAGAACTCATTTTCACCTTGTTCTGTAAGTGCTGGCTCATAGATCACTACTTCAATGCCTTTGGCTTTAATACGTTTCATGATGCCTTGAATGCTTGATGCTCTAAAGTTATCAGAACCAGACTTCATGATAAGCCTATGCACGCCTACCACCTTTGGTTTCCTGCTGATAATTGAGTCTGCAATAAAATCTTTACGAGTAGAGTTAGCATCAACAATGGCACTAATGAGTGTATTAGGTACATCTTTATAGTTAGCTCTTAGCTGCTTAGTGTCTTTAGGTAAGCAATATCCACCATAACCAAAGGAAGGGTTGTTGTAGTGTGGCCCAATTCTTGGATCAAGGCCCACACCCTCAATGATTTGTTTTGAGTTTAGATTATGTGCTTCTGCGTATGAATCAAGTTCGTTAAAGTATGAGACCCTCATAGCCAAATAAGTATTACTAAAAAGTTTGACCGCTTCTGCTTCAGTTGAATGAGTAAACAAGACGTCAATATCTTCTTTTATAGCGCCTTCTTGAAGAAGACTAGCAAACACTTTAGCTCTGTCTGATATCTCACCGACAATAATGCGTGATGGGTATAGGTTGTCATGAAGAGCAGAGCCTTCTCTTAAAAACTCTGGTGAGAAAATGATGTTATCGATATTAAACTTATTTTTAATGCTTTGTGTGTAGCCAACCGGTACGGTTGACTTAATAACCATCACTGCACTAGGATTGATATTGATAACATCTTGAATAACTGCCTCTACGGATGAGGTGTTAAAGTAATTATTAGTCGTATCGTAATCTGTTGGTGTGGCAATAATGACAAAGTCAGTGTTTTTATAGGCTAACTCTTTATCAAGTGTTGCTGCAAAGTTAAGGTTTTTATTAGCTAGGAAATCTTCAATTTCAGAATCGACTATGGGAGAGATTTTATTGTTAAGTTGTTCGATCTTCTCAGGGATGATATCAAGGGCAACAACTTCATGATTTTGAGATAACAACATGGCATTTGAAAGGCCTACATAGCCGGTGCCAGCAATAGCGATTTTCATATTTTATCCTTTAATAATTCTTTGGTTATTTTAACGACATCGTTCACTTTGATCGTTTTAATTGAGAAATCATTTTTATTGATCTTATAGGGGTCAACTTCCGATTCAGATTCAATAACTCGATTTATATCTGTGATGTAAGCATTTCGATATCCTGGTGTTGAGCCAAATAGCGTAATAGATGGAATGTTAAGCGCCCAAGCCATATGAGTTGGACCTGTATCCCCACCAATAACGAGATCTAATTGTGCGATAAATCCTTTTAACCCGTCAAGCGTTAGTTTATTTGCAATTTGCACTTCTGGTGCATTTTTTTGAATTTGTTCTGCCATATTCCTTTCTGATTCATCACCCCACAACACAATAAAATTTGCCTGTGATTTCAGCTCATTAGCGATTTGTGCATATTGATCTACTGGGTAGATTTTAGACTTAAATGAAGCACCTGGAATTAGTGCGATATTGGCCTTACTATCAGTAAGCAGGTCAGATAATATTTGACTATTAGAAAACAAAAAAGATTGCTTATTCAAAATATCATTATGTGAGATATTAATACTTAATGCAGTAGACATAACAGTAACATTACGCTTAATGATGTTTTCATTGTAACTAATACCGCAAACATCTGTATAAAACTTGGCAGCAAACGACTCGCGTAAGGAATTTTTGTCAAAGCCAAAGGTTTGGCTCGATGGAATGGCACGAGACACAATAGCGGATTTAATCAAACCTTGAGTATCGATGACAATATCGTATCTTGGTAATTTTCTGAGTTTTTTTATCTCATTAAATAGCAGTTTGATAGACTTTTGTTGCTTGGCTTTCTTAATACTAACCGTATGTATTTCGTTAATATCAGGGCTGTTAGCCAATATATCTTTAAACCCTTCTTCAACCACCCAATCAATGGTTGAATTAGGCAAATGTTGCTTAATAAATTGCAATGCAACCATGGCGTGAATAATATCGCCAAGCGCTGAAAGTTTTACAATTGCAATTTTCATAAAGGTTATTTTACTACGACACATGCCAATTCGGATAATTCTTAATCTGAGCAGGCCTTGCCTGCTCAGATTAAGAGATAGACTGAGAAAAACTGTTTAATGATATAATCTGCGCATTATTTTTGACACATAGATTATGAGCGACAATACGCCAAATGACAAGCCAATTAATTTTATTCGTCATCAAATTAATGATGATTTGGATTCTACTCTGCACACTTCTATCCAAACACGCTTTCCACCTGAGCCAAACGGATATTTACATATCGGACATGCAAAATCTATTTGCCTAAATTTTGGTTTAGCGCAGGATTATAACGGCAAGTGCAACCTACGCTTTGACGATACCAATCCCGCCAAGGAAGATGTGGAGTTTGTCGATTCAATCAAAGCTGATGTTAAGTGGCTGGGTTTTGAATGGGACGGTGAGATTCAATACAGCTCTAATTATTTTCCAAACTTCTACGAGTATGCAATTGAGCTGATTAATAAAGGTTTGGCCTATGTGTGTTTTTTAAATGCCGAAGAAACTCGCGAGTACCGTGGCACTTTAAAACAAGCGGGTAAAAACAGTCCGTATCGTGATACATCGGTTGCAGAAAATCTAGAACTGCTGGATAAAATGAAAGACGGAAAATATTCAGAAGGTGAGTGCGTATTACGCGCTAAGATTGATATGGATAGCTCGTTTATGTGTATGCGTGACCCTGCGTTATACCGCATTCGCTTTGACAAACATCATCAAACCGGCAATGAATGGCGTATTTACCCGATGTATGATTTTGCTCATTGTATCTCTGATGCGATTGAAGGCGTTACTCATTCATTGTGCACGTTAGAGTTTCAAAATAATCGACATTTATATGATTGGATATTGGAGCATTTAGAGGATTTTAATAAACCCAATCGCCCACACCAGTATGAGTTCTCACGCTTAAATCTTGAATACACGGTCATGTCAAAGCGCAAACTTCAACAATTGGTTGAAGATAATTTGGTAGAGGGTTGGAACGATCCGCGCATGCCGACGATTTCAGGATTACGACGACGTGGCTATACAGCAGCTAGTATTCGTGATTTTTCTGATCGTATTGGTATTTCTAAAGTTGACAGTATGACGGATATGAAAATATTAGAGGATGCTGTACGTGATGGCCTCAATGTTATTGCACCTCGCACCATGGGCGTGATTGATCCAATTCGAGTGATTATTGAAAACTACCCTGAAGAGCAAGTGGAAACCCTACAAGCGCCCATTCATCCGCAAAATGAAGACATGGGTAAACGTGAAATATTCTTCTCACGTGAGCTTTATATTGACAGAGCTGATTTTATCGAGATCGCACCGAATAAAAAATTTAAACGCTTAGCGATTGATAAAGAAGTGCGCCTACGTAATGCTTATGTGATTAACGCCACCACTTTTGATACAGACTTTGATGGAAATATTACCACAGTATATGCCACGTACGATGCAGATACTTTAGGTAAAAATCCGGCTGATGGTCGCAAGGTCAAAGGTGTGATTCATTTTGTGGAAGCGACCAAAGCTCTCAAGGCTGAATTTAGAATGTATGATCGTTTATTCACATTGGAAAACCCAGGGAAAAATGATCATTTCGAAGAGCTAATCAACCCTAAGTCCTTGGTAGTTACTTACGGCATGGTAGAGCCAACAATGGCCAATGCTGAGCCTGAAATGGCTTATCAGTTTGAACGTGAAGGTTATTTTTGTAGAGACAACAAAGACATAGACGAAATTGTCTTTAATAGAACTGTTAGTTTAAGAGATACTTGGAATAATTAGCTTAATTCTTGCAACCACTCTGAGACGGTATCGATCTCATTATATTTAGTCAAATCGATTTGTAATGGGGTGACAGACACGTAGTTATTGG
>ENA-OREN01003533-OREN01003533.1-marine-metagenome-genome-assembly--contig:-NODE-3533-length-14510-cov-5.921569_pt1 | contig 14510 bp, 25 predicted proteins | sample MGYA00248624_ERZ508555 | MGnify/ENA primary metagenome ERZ508555 (study PRJEB26222, sample SAMN06267773) | marine metagenome | isolation source: Saanich Inlet, British Columbia, Canada | place...
CTGGAAATCTTACCAATCTTCAGGTGCAGGTGAATGTGATTATAGTTCACCTGAGAGGCAGTATATAACCGAGTTAGATGAAGATGGTGATGAACTTGACTGGGAGGTAGTAGGATAATGAATACAAGAACTTACAAGGTAACAAATACGGGTATATGTTAGCTTATGAGAATAAGAATATGGCTGAGTTTCTAAAGTTTAACGACAAGACATTAACCGATACTGATGTAGGTGATATTGCTACGTCAACTAATATTAATGTATGGTCTAGGTTTAGAACAAGTCAAAAACTTAGAGATGATGTTAGAGATTTATCTTTTAGGTTATCAAAAATTCAAAATTATACAATTATGGAGAACAATTATGAAAATGTTTAAAGTTACAGATTCAGAGGGTAAGGTTATAAAATATAATCAACAAGGTTTGTTAGAGATGTTGAACAAACAGTTTGATTTAATGGAGTTTGAAGAGGTTGGTGATGTTGGTATTATCGGTGAGATTAACATACCTATCTCCGAGTACGATGTTGAGATGTTTAAGGAGATTGTATATAGTAATGATAGTTTCGATTGGTCTTTCCCGATAGAGGGGACTAATGAGGTTGTGCAATTAAACTTTATGTCTGAAGATGAAGAAGAACAGAGGGGTGCTTAATGTCTATTAGAAAAGTTGGTAAAGATGTTGAGCTTTGTTTTACAATTAAAGACCCAAAGGAGAAAGGAGTAAATATAGGTGCATTCCTAGGTTTCTTCTTCTTCCCACTATTCTTAACTATCCTTGTGGTTGGGATAGGTTTAGTGATAAAGTCGCTGTAATCGAAGATATGGGACGATTAGGGTATAATTTAGTGGTAAAAGCTTAAGGTTGTTAGTAAAATAGCAATCTTAACCCTTTATAACTAGAAAGGAGTAAGAAATGGAGTTAAAGGTTGAGATGGAAGATGGAACTTTTGAGTTTGTCGCAGATGTGTTTATGCCTGATGATGATACCCTTTTAGGTTCTTTCAGGGTTCACAAGTGGGGTGATGTTTGGTTAGTTGCTACACTTAATGATAATACAAAATTGTTAGATGAGAATGGTAAATGGTTATCTATGGGTACTTTAAGACATTTAGAGGCACACACAGTTACTACTACTAAAAGTGGTGGTGAGTTGAGAAGACCGAGAACATTCGCAGATAGGAAATTTGTTAATAAAAATGCTAGACCGTTTAGCAATAAAGGAGTTTAATATGGATTACGATGAAGCAGTAATTGAGGCAAGTGGGCAGTTTTTAACTTCTCATTTACCCGAAGATTGGCAAGAGTGGGAAGATGATGAACAAGATGAGTTTATTATTGACCACGCTTGGCAACCTTTTGAGTATTGGGAGGCTAAAGATATTTGGTCAGAGATTGACCAATTAGCTAGTGTTTTTGTTAGGATTTCTAAAGGAGATTAAAATGGTTAATTTAAAAGAATATCATTGCCGTAGGTGTGGTGGTGATGTGAATGACAATATATCTAAAGACCAATACAGTCAAAGTGAATACTTTGCTTATTGTCCTAATTGTGATGAGGATATGTATCAATTTGAATTAGAATTTAAAGGGGAATTTATGAGAAAACCAAAATGGCAAGTAATACGCAGTGCTGATGAGGCTGTGTTAAGTGAGGGGATAACTGAAATAGTGATGAAAGGGTTAGCAGAGTTTTATGCTATTGCAGAAAAACCTGAAAAGTACGGAGAAGTATATTTTAAAGTAGTTTATACAAAGGAGAACGATAATGACTAGAGAAGATTTAATTGATTTAATGGCACAAAGAAGTACAGAGGTTGTGGATATGAAAGAATTAATGCGACTTTATTATGATGATTCTTATTCTATGTTTGAATATGAATTTGATAATGATTTAGATTCTACTATTGAAATAGCAAAGGATTTAGGTGTGCTTGATGTAAATTTTAATAAAAAGGAGTTAGACATATGAAAACAGTAAATGACATAATGACAGCATTAGACTACACGTTCGATGCAGATAGAGATGGTTTAGTGGAACTTGTACACCATAGGGATAGTGAATACCCCGATGGGTTTCTAGGGGTATTAGGTGAGTTTGATGATATTGACAACGTGATTCACCTTACACTTGTATCGAATACTGATGAGAATGATGGGTTCGATTTTGAGAGTAATGAGGCACAGAGTTTCTTTGAAAAAGAACTTGACATAACACTAGCACACGAGCAGATTCATAGAGAGCAGTTTGAACGTGGTGAGAACTTTAACACTATTATTAGTGTTGATGATGAGAGAGGACACTATGGTAATGTCTTGGAAATAGAAGCTTACGGTAGAGCAGATATGTTTAAGGAGGTAAATTGGTATGATTTATCTACACCTAATTATGAAGAGTCAGTTACTTTGGCACTTTATAAGAGCATATTTGGTGCTAAGAGTTGCGAGGTTTCGATTCTAACGCAGTTTTGTGAAAAGGAAAGGGACAGTAAGGCAATAGGAGATTAAGATGGATATTGAGCAGTTTATAGTCTGGGCAGGTGATATAGAGGTTGGACAATATGACACTGAAGAGGAGGCTTATGAGGTCTGTGATGAGTTGGTAGATGATGGTTATCAAAATGTAGAGGTAGATGAGGTGATGGTTGATAATGAAACACCTGAGCAAATGAATGCTTGGTTAAGAGATGGAGGTTTTTAATGTTTAAGGAAATATTTAGTAAATTTAAAAAGACAAATGAGTTTGAGATTAGGTTCAAAGAAGAGCAGGTAAAGGCTAATAATTGGGAGTTCAAATTCAATAAGTTACAAAGACAATTGGAGGCAATTCTAGAAGAAGCAAAGAGGTAGATTCTATTATATGACATCATATAGGAGAAAGCAGATTTATGACACTAGGTGGGAGACCTTTATAGACTATTAATAGTCCTATTAGGGTCTCTACTGGGGTCTATTACTACTTCTTCTACTTGTAGATTATTATAATAATATAACTAATGGAGACCACTAATGGCACTTATGAAATACAAATCGAGAACTTACAGTAAGAAAGATTTATTTGATTTAATGAAGTATTTTAATGAGGAAGTATTAGTAGACCCTAATAGGGGTTACTGTTTAGTTGAGATGAAACAAAGTAGTTTCGGCTCACTTACTTTTTATAAAATCACTGAAGAAGAGAGAGAGCAGATTAAAGAAGAGGATTTAAGGAGGATTAATGGCTAAGAATAAAATTAAGAACCACGTTTGCGTAGTATGTGGTGGTACTGAGGATGAGATTGATATCTTTAGGATTCATCAATTGGACGATAAGAAAGTTTGTGAATTGTGTTTACAGACAGTTGTCGCCCCCGCTAGTCCTAATATGTTTATGAACTTTGTTGGGAGAGGTGAGATAGTTTATGAAGATATTGATAAAGAAATTGAATATATTGAAACACTTGATGCTTTAGAGCAAGAGGGTGATGAAACTGTTATTAATTTCCACAGTGATGGTAGTATTACTGAAAGTGTAGTCCCTAAAGAGACCCCAGTGGTCGAAAGGGACACACCTAAGAGTTTTAAATCGTATTTAGATAAATATGCTGTAGGACAAGATAATGCTAAAAGGGTGTTATCAGTAGCGATATATAATCACTTTAAACGATTAAAGATTAACAAGAAAAGAGGTAAAGATTTAAAGAAGAACAATATTTTATTAGCAGGTAGTACGGGAGTTGGTAAAACTTTTATAACTTCATTACTTGCTGACAAGGTAGATGTTCCTTTTGTGATTGCTGATGCTAATAGTATTACACAAGCAGGTTATGTTGGTGGTAATGTTGAGGATATACTAGAGAGTTTATTCTTAAAAGCTAATGGTAATCTTAACAAAGCTCAGAAAGGGGTTGTCCTTATTGATGAGATTGATAAGCTTTGTTCTAAAGAGGGTCGTAGTGGTAAAACCAGAGACCCTAGTGGTAAAGGTGCTCAAGAGATGTTGTTAAAACTGATTGAGGGTGGTGAGTTTAAAGTAGATATTGGTAATGGTAATGCTAAACATAGTATTAATTTTGATACTAAAGATGTATTATTTATTGTTGCAGGTGCTTTTACAGATATTGAGGATATTGTTATCGCTAGAGAGATTGGTGGTAATAAAACCTTTTTAGGTGGGGAGAGGAGTGGTTTATCTGTTAATGAGATTTATCAAAAGATTAAATTTGATGACTTTAAACGGTTTGGTTTAATACCTGAGCTATTAGGTAGGTTACCTATTCGAGTAGGTTTAAGACCACTAACTGAAGATAATTTAGTTGAGATTATGTCTAAGGTTGAGAATAACCTTGTTTCTCAATATAAAGAACTTCTTGCAGACGATGGTGTAGATTTTAATATTACCAAAGGGGCGTTACAGCAGATTGCTAGGAATGCTATTTTAGCTAATAGTGGAGCTAGGGGTCTACAAGGTGTCTTTGAGGAACTATTGAAAGATGTAATGTTTGATTCACCTAGTGATGATTCAATTGTTAAATTTAATATTACAAAAAGAGATGTAGTGAATAAAATAAAGGAGGGTTAATGAAAGCTTTAAAGGATTTTATTATTGTTAAGGATATTTCAGGTGAGCATAAGACAGAATCAGGTTTAATACTTGGTGGGTCTGATGATACTCTTGGAAAAGGTAAGGTTCTAAGTGCAGGTGGTAGAATTAAATCTATTCAAGTTGGTAATATTATTATGTTCTTAAAGAATCAAGGTATCAAGACAGTTATTGAGGGTCAAGACGTTGTGATTGTTAAGTATGAGCATTGTATTGCTGTTGTCAAGGAGGATTAAATGAAAACAGATTATATGAGAATAGACCCTTTGTGGGATTCTGGAAACTATTTGTTTATGGAAGAGGTAGATGACTACACTTGCTCTGACGCTATTAGGTTTATTCAATATCATAATATGAATGAGGATAATAGTTTGAAAGAACTAACTATTATTGTTAATAGTCCAGGAGGCACTGTATCTTCTGCTATGGCTTTAATTGACGTTATGTTGACGAGCAAGATTCCAGTAAACACACTAGCAGTAGGTCAAGTAGCTAGTTGTGGTGTTTTAATAACAATGAGTGGTAAGAAACGTAGTATGTCTGAGAATTGTATGGCTATGAGCCATCAGTACAGTTGGGGTGGTAAGGGTAAGCACGAAGACCTTAAAGCCCAACGTAAGGCTCAAGATATGACACACAGTATGTTAGTAAAACATTATATGAAAATGACAGGAAAAACAAAGAAATATGTAGAGAAAGAATTGATGCCACATCAAGATGTATGGTTAGGTGCTGAGGAATGTGTAAAGCACGGTATTGTAGATGAGGTGGTTTCAGTTTATTAAATAAATATAAGGAGGAACGAATGGAATTAAGAGAAATACTATTATTGCAGATTACTGCACAATTGAACCATATGGCTCATAGTAATACCAAAGGTCGCCAGTCGGCTTTTAGAAAGACACTCTTAGGTACTGATAATATCAGAAGCCTAGCAGAGTTAATCTTAGACCACGCAGTTCGCTCATTATCTAATGGTATGCCATTAACATCGAGTGCAAATCTATTGGCTAAGAAGATGAATGTTATTACTACATTTAATCTTAAATCTGGTGATACGAGAAAGTCAGAGGCTTCTATGATTTCTGCAGGTGTTGAAGCTTTAGGGACTTTAGGTTCTTTAGGTTACATCACAATGGTTACAGAAACCCGTGGTGCTGTTAAGTTGACAAGACTTGACTTTGCTAATGAGACTTCAGTGTTCTTTGATTACTACAAGTCAGTTAAGACTATTGCTGAGATTGATTTACCTAAGGAAGACTACACGTATTGGACTCACCCTTGGAAGAATGGTCAATCTATTGTTAAGAAGATGCCAAGTTCTTTATCGTTGAAATATCAGTATAAGAAGATGCCAAAGGTTTATCAAGCACTTAACGCATATGGTGATACAGAGTTTTCTGTTAACCTAGATGTATTAAACACTGTTATGGAGATGGATAGACTTAAGCACGGTTTTATTCCTAGTGTTGTTAAGATAGATGAGGTTAGTGTAGCTCTAAAAGATTTAATGAAGTTCAACAGAACCTCTGAGTTTGTAGGTGAACAAGCTAAGAAGTGGTACTTAGAGAATGTTTCACAACAGTTGATGAAGAAAGGTTTAACTACTCTACAGATTGATGGTAGAAGTAATACCTACAAGAAGCGTAAAGCATCTGGTTGGTTGAAAGAGAAATCTTCAGATTCAATTGATATTGTGAGAGCATCTTCTAAGCGTTATGAGTTTGGTAAAGTTACAGATATGGCTCATATGATGTTAGGTAAGTCTTTTCATTACGATTTTCAATTAGATAGTCGTGGGAGATTCTATCCTATCGTTAACTACTTCGAACCTACTGGTTCTGATTTAGCTAAAGGTTTGTTAACTTTTACCAGAGGTGTACCAGTAACAGATAAGGTATTAGAGAACTTAGCTGTCCACACAGCGAATTGTATGGGTGAGGATAAATTATCTATGGAAGATAGGATTCTATTTGTATGGGTTCATATGGATGAGATTCTTGAAGCCTCTGAGGATTTAATTAACTCTGAGTGGTTACAACAGTTCAAAGATGATAAGAAGACTAAGTTTCAACTTATCTCTGCAATCTTAGAGTGGAAGAAGTACCACGAGCAAGGTGATGACTATGTATGTCATCTCCCTATTGGTTTAGACGCCACTAACTCAGGTCTACAAATCCTATCTGCTATGACTAGAGATAGAAGAGGTGCTGAAGAGACTAATGTAATACAACACCCATCTAAAGAGATTGGTGATGCTTATATGGTTATCGCTAAGGATGTCTTAGGTGCTGGTTTTAATTATAAAGGTTATGAGAACTTAGGTGATAAGGCTTGGAGAAAACTATGCAAGAGACCTACTATGTCATACTACTATGATGCAGGTAGAGGTTGTATTCAAGAACAGACCTTTGAGGATAGAAGAGACCACGGTGTTGAAGTGTTAGCCCAAATGGGGTTTGATGATGCTTCTTACATTGGTACTGCTATCTTTGATGGTGTTGAACACGCCTTTCCTAGACAAACACAAGCTAAGGAGGCTCTGAAATTAGGTGTTAAGACTACTTTAAAAGATAATGGTAACAAACCTATTATCTCTTGGAAGACAGCATCTGGTTTTACAGCGTTTCAAAACTATAGTAAGTCTAAGATGCATAGGGTTAATTGTACTTTCGCAGGTAAGGCTGTTAAATTATCTTACTTGGTGCAACTTGATGAGGCTATGAAGTCTGAGCACGATAAAGGTATTAGTGCTAACTTTGTGCACTCACAGGACGCTTCTCTATTAACAGGTACTATCGCTAACTTGAATGATGAAGGTATTGAAGATTTTATGATGATTCACGACCAATTCTCGGTTAACGCTGAGAGTGTGGATTTACTACTGGAGACCTTTAAGGATACCTTTAGGGATATCTTTACTGAAGACCAACTTGGGAAGACCTTAGAAAGTTTAGGTCTAGAAGAGAACCCAGTAGAATATGGTGATTTAGATATTGATGAAGTTCTAGATTCTAACTACATTATTTCATAAGGTTTAATTATATGACATCATATAAGAGAAAGGAAGGAGAAGGACAATGAGTGACTTTAGTGATTTGTGCTCAAGTTACGGCTTGAGTCCAGGAGACCCTGAAGCAATTGATAAGTTAATACACCTTATGCACGAGGATGAGGATGATGAGGAAGATGCCTCTTGGTATTTTGATAACCGAGAGGGTTTTGAATGGGTAGATACGGAGGATGATGATGATTGATTATAGGTCAGAAGATAGTAGGGAAGAGCCAGGATATGATTGGGGTATTTATAATGAGATGCCTCAAGTTAAAGACAACATAAACCCTAATCATTACAAGCAAGGTAATATTGAAGTAATTGATTTTATTAAAGACCAAAACTTTGATTACTTAGAGGGTAATGTTGTCAAATACGTGAGCCGTTATAAGATGAAGAACGGCTTGGAGGATTTAAAGAAGGCTCAATGGTATTTGAATCAATTGATAGAAGAGGTAGGAACTTATGACTGAAGCAGAGTTACTAGAGCAGTTAAATATAAAGTTTGATTTAGATTTAGAGTCTACAGAGAGGAATAAATTCTGTAGATGGGATTCTTTCTCAGATAAGTATTTAGCAGAACTCAAGTGCAGACGAAGACATTACAATACCCAAATGATTGAGTATGATAAATTAGATTGTGTTAAATCAGAGGCTGATGAGACTGGCAGAGATTTTCTCTATTGTGTATCAACACCTAGTGGTATCTATGTGTTTAATATATCTGACTTGTGTAAGAAAAACTACAACTTCAATTGGGAAAATAAGAAACTACCTGCTAAGACAGATTTTGGTGGTAGCGAGTGGGTTGATAAGAAGGTTGGATACATTAATGTTAATGACAGTTCTTATCACGCATAAATAAATATAAGGAGGAAAATATGAAGGCATTAATAGATGGGGATGTAATTGTATACTGGGCTGCGAATGCTATGCAGACTAATGAGTATGATATTCTTAATAAGAAAGGTGAAGTTTTAAACACCCAAGATAGTAAAAGACCTGCTAATTCTAGTTTGGCGAGTTTACAAGAGTTCAGTGATGAGCCTATGGAAATCTCACCAGGAAGAGTAGTTCTTGAACCTTGGAGAAAGTGTGAAGAGTATGTTGATAATTTTATTACTAAGATTGTCAAAGACGCTAAGTGTGATGATTTTGAAGTACACTTATCAGGTAAGACCAACTTCAGGAAGAAAGTGGCAGTCACTAAACCTTATAAGGGTAACAGAAGTGGTGAGAGACCTTACTACTATTTAAAGGTTAGAGACTACTTAGAAGAGAAGTACAAAGCTTCAATTTCAGATAATGAAGAAGCAGATGATACTTTAGCTATTGCACAGACAGAGGATTTAGATAACACAGTGTTGTGTACTATTGATAAAGACCTTTGGATGGTGGAAGGTGCTAAGTATGATTTTAAAAGAGAAGAATCAAGCTATGTAACAGCTTATGATGGTATTAGGAATTTCCAATACCAAATGATGACTGGTGATAGAGTTGATAACATCCAAGGAGTGCCTAAGGTTGGTGAGGTTAAAGCTCATAGATTATTAGATGCTAATGAGGATGTTGATGGGGCTTGGCAAAGTATTGCTGAGATGTATAAGACAGCTTATGGTTCAAACTATAAAACTGTTATGTTAGAAATGGGTAGACTACTTTGGATGCGATTAGAAGTCGGACAAATGTGGGAACTACCTAATGTGTTAAATAATGTAAATATAAAGGAGAAAGCAAATGGCTAAATTACTAGAGAATGTTGAACTAAACTGGTGTTTCTTAGACCCGAATAGTCCACAAGATAACTTCGAGAAGAAGCAATGGTCTGTAACAGTACACGTAGATAAAGATGTAGCACAGAAGTTTAAAAAGGGTGGACTAATTCGTTCATTACGAGCAGTGGAAGATGCTGATGGTAATGAAACAGGTCAGTACAAGTTTACGATTAAACAGAATGCTATGACTGCCGCAGGTAAACCAATGAGACCACCAGGTGTCTTTACGAAGAAGGAAGACGGCACGGTAGCACCTTTAACAGGTGTTATTATTGGTAATGGCTCTATTGGTACTGTGAGTTTCGATACGTACAATTGGGAATTTAAGGGCAAGAAGGGAACTTCAATGTCTTTAAACAATGTACTGATTACGAAACTAGTTAAGTACGAAGCATCAGACCCTGCAGGTTCAGAGTTTGGAGCTCTATCAGCAGGTTCAGAGTTCGCATCAGAATCACCATTCAAAGATGATAAGGATTTAGACCTTGACTTTGATAGTGAGGATGATGAGTTTTAGACTTGTTATGTAACCACTAAGTTTGACCGCCCTATAGTGGTATGGGGTCTCTGGAGGGAGACCAGGTCACCAAAGGTAAAGATAGTGCTGGGTACACTTAAAAATACCCCTTTTTAGAACACATTCTATTATATGACATCATATAAGAGAAAGAAAGTTTTAATAAGTAGGTACTAGTCACCACCCCAATGGGCTAGTACCTTCTTATTAGAATTTAAAAACAACATAAAAATATAAATATAAGCATAAAATAGTAGACCGCTTATGTGGTCTTTATTTTTCTACGGAGGTATAAATGAAAGAAGAACAAGGTAAGTTTATTAGGCACGAAAGTTGTGATAAGTGTGACAGTAGAGATAATAAAGCTATTTATGATAATGGTGATAAGTTTACATACTTCTGCTTTGGTTGTGAAGACTCAGGTATTTATTACGAAGAAGGTACTACATATAAGAAAACAAATACAAATAATGGGGATGAGTTTATGAACACGGTTTCAATCGAGGAAATTAAAGATTTCCCAGTAAGAGGTTTTAAATCAAGAAAAATTACTAAAGCTATTACCAGCCTTTATGGGGTTAAAGTGGGTTATGATGAGAACGATGGTCAGACTATTAAGTATCACTACTACCCAGTTACTCGTAAAAGTAAGACGGTAGGTTATGAAAGACGTGAGGTTGCTGAAAAGAACTTCATAGCAGTTGGTTCTGTAAAGAACTCTGATGAGTTGTTTGGTCAATCGGTGTTTCCTGCAGGTAGTTGTAAGAGATTAGTTATCACTGAGGGCGCACTAGATGCAATGTCAGTACAACAGGTTTATAAAGATAAAGAGCAGGAGTGGGCAGTTGTATCAGTTATTAATGGTGCAGGTAATGCTCATAAACAGATTGCATCTAACCTAGAGTATGTAAATGCTTTTGATGAGGTTGTGTTCTTATTTGATGCTGATGAACAAGGTAAAGACGGTGCTGAGGTATGTGCTAAAATAGTACGTACTGGTAAGGCTAAAATTGGTACTTTAGGTCGTTATGGTAAGGACGCAAGTGATTACTTAGTTGCTGAACACAATTACGAGTTAGAGAAGGCTATCTGGAACGCTGAGAAGTATAGTCCTGCAGGGATTGTTAACTCCGCTGATACCTGGGAGTTATTTAACCAAGACAGAAGAGATGACTCAGTACTTTACCCTGATTGTTTCGGTAATGTTAATAAGATGACATATGGAAGAAGAACAGGTGAGTTAACTATATTCACAGCAGGTACTGGCTCAGGTAAATCTACTTTTATTAAAGAGGATATTTACCATCTTATTCAGACTACAAAGCACCAAATTGGTATTGTAAGCCTTGAGGAGTCCATTAGAGAGACTTTAGACGGTATAGTAGGCATACACCTTAATAAACGTATTAACCTCCCAGATGTGGAGTTTGATAGGCTTGGTGATGAAGGTAAGGGTGCTTGGGAAGCCGTAGCAGGTGATGGTAGATTAACACTACTAGACCACCAAGGGTCTTTAAGTGACTCTAGTTTGATTGATAAGATTGAATTTATGGCTGCGAGCGGTTGTAAGTTTATCTACTTAGACCACATTACTATTGCAGTAAGTGAGGTGGAAGGTAATGTTAATGAGGCTATGGATAGAACTATGTCAGACCTATTGAAGCTTTGTAAGAAGCACGATGTATGGATTGGTGTTGTTTCCCACCTTAGAAAAGTTGGTGGTAATAGTAAGACCTTTGAAGAAGGTGCTGATATTACTGAGGATGCACTTAAAGGCTCAGGGTCTCTAAAGCAGATTGCTTTTCAGATTATTGGATTCAGTAGAAACAAGTATGCTGAAGAAGAATTTGATAGACAGAAGGTTAAGATTTCAGTACTCAAGAATAGATTTACAGGGTTTACAGGACCTGCAGGTAGTTCAAGGTATGATAATGAAACAGGGAGACTCACGGTTATACCCGAAGAGTTTGATTAATATAACAGGAGATACATATGAAATTAGTATTTGATTTAGAAGCTAATGGTTTTGTCAACGAGGCAACACAGTTATGGTGTATCTCCACTTTTAATATTGAAACAAGGGAAACTAAAACGTACTCTGACTTTGATAAAAAAGTGCCCTCTATTGAGGAGGGTCTAGAGGTACTTAGGAATGCAGATAGGTTAATTGGTCATAATATTATTATGTATGACTTACCTCTTCTTGAGAAGCTTTATGCTTTTAAGACAAAGGCTGTACTTATTGATACATTCCTAATGAGTCAATTGTTAGACTTTAATAGAACCCTAGGGAGATATGAGGGTCGACACGGTTTAGCTATGTGGGGTGAACACTTTGGAGTACCCAAACCAGAACAAGAACAATGGGAGGTCTTTGAACCTGCTATGTTAAATAGATGTGAGGTTGATGTACAGATTAATGTTAGGGTATACTCACAACTAATGAAAGAGTTAAAAGAATCTGGTGTACCTAAGTCAGTAGTCTCTAGAGAGTTCAATGTGGCTAAGATTAGTGCTAAACAAGTTAAGAATGGGTGGTTGATTGATGAAAGGTTAGCTCAGAGACATATAGGTTTCTTATCAAGAGAGATTGATAAACTAAGAACCAAGATTGAACCTATGATGCCACCTATTATCAAGTGTCCAGATGTTTGGGTTACTAATAGTGAATGTAATGAGATTCTTGAAACCAAGAACTTTGATTATGATTCTCACTTAAAAGGTGGTATGAGATTAAGAAAGTGTCATAAACCTAAGTATACTCAAGCAGGTAACATCTTTGCACCACAGATTAAGTGGTTTGAAGGTTTTAATTTTATTAACCTATTGACGAAAGACAAAGTAAAAATCAACGGTGCTTATTGTAAGATTGAAATTACATCTGCTAGACTAACACAGACTGCAGAGGTTAAGAAGCTTTTATTTAAGAACGGTTGGAAACCTACTGAGTGGAACGTCAAGAGAGATGCCGAAGGTAAGTACATTAGAACTTCTGCTAAATTGACAGAGGACTCATATGGGTCTATTAAGGGTCAATTAGGTCAGGATATAGCACTACACGCTACTTATTCACATCGATTAAATACTCTTCAGAATCAAAAGAATGACAAGAAGGGTTGGATGGGTGTGAGACGTGGTGATGGTAGATTAGAGTGTGTCCCGTTTACATTAGGGACTGCTACAGGTCGTATGTCACACAGAAACTTAGTTAATGTACCAGGTGCTAAGTCTACTTTCGGTAAAGAAATGAGACAAGTGTTTATCGCACCAACAGGTAAAGTCCTTGTTGGTTGTGACCTAGCTAGTGCCCAGTTGAGACTATTGGCTGCAGCAATGGGTGACAAGAGTTACTCTGAGTCTGTTATTAAAGGTAAGGAGTCAGAAGGTACTGATGTACATAGTATCAATATGAGAGCCGCAGGTTTAAAAACAAGAGACCAAGCTAAGACCTTTATCTACGGTTTTCTATTCGGAGCAGGTGATGCCAAGATTGGACAGATTGTAGGCGGTGGTGCTAAAGATGGTAGGAAGTTAAAGACACAGTTCTTAAAAACCTTTCCTACTTTAAAAAGATTACAGAATAGATTAAAATTAGAGTTTGAAAAGACAGGTAATAAGTTCATTACTGCTCAAGATGGGAGACATCTACAAGTAGGTTCTGACCATAAACTTTTAAACTATTTGTTACAAGGTAATGAGGCTATTCTTGCAAAAGAGTGGGCTATTATTTCAGACAAGTTAATTAAGAAGAATAATATTGATTGTAAACTATTAGCTATTGTTCACGATGAGCAGAACTTTGAATGCTCTGAGGGGGATGCTGAGAAATTAGCAGTTCTTTTAGAGAAGTCAGCTACTATGGCAGGTGAGAAGTTAGGTTTTGATTGTAGAATGGATGGTAATTCTAAGATAGGACACAGTTGGTATGATATTCATTAGGAGAAACGATGGTAGAGAAAAAGAATAAGTTATTACAGAAAGTACTAAGTGATGTGTTTCACGAACTTCATAAAAAAGGTGAAGATGTACGACCTATGGCTGGACGGCTTAATAATTTTATGGAAAAGATTAGAGATGATGATGCTTTGTTTGAGGGGTACAAACTTTATTCGTTGGTTTCTAGGGAATATATTGGTCGATTAGGGGACTTAGGTCTTCTTGATGATAAGGTTAAAAATGAAACACAACGATAAGTGCAGTATCTGTGAAGCAGATTATGATGAAGAATGCGGAGGTGTGCAGGGTTATTTTGGAATAATGCCTGTTACTTTTTGTGAATGGTGTTACACATCTGTTATAGATATGGTATCACAACATTTAGAATTAGAGGAAGAAGATGAAGAGTGAATACTTAGGAATAACAATAGATAGAACAAGGGATAAGATATTAACCCCTCAGGCTAGTGAGCTTGTTAAAGGTGGCGTAGAGATGTTGACTATTGAGGTGGCAGATGAATAAAGATATACACGTAAAGAAAAGAGATGGCTCACTAGAGCTACTTGATTATGATAAGATTCATACTATGTTATCTCAGTGTGCTGAGGGACTGAACGTATCTGTATCTGATGTAGCACTTAATGC
>ENA-OREN01003537-OREN01003537.1-marine-metagenome-genome-assembly--contig:-NODE-3537-length-14496-cov-3.259727_pt1 | contig 14496 bp, 11 predicted proteins | sample MGYA00248624_ERZ508555 | MGnify/ENA primary metagenome ERZ508555 (study PRJEB26222, sample SAMN06267773) | marine metagenome | isolation source: Saanich Inlet, British Columbia, Canada | place...
CATCCAGACTAAGGGCGTTTATCGCTGCCCCTCTGACACCAGCACCATCAAGGTGGGAAGAATAATCCAGCCGCGCCTTCGCAGTTACTCACTGAACAGCTTCGTCGGCTGGAACACCAACATCCGGGGCGGAGGCGAGGCGGCTTACCGGAACCAGCCTAACCCGCGTTACCAGAGTTACCTTAAGATGTCCGATTCAGCCAAGGGGCCATCGGAACTGTTCACCTTCATCGAGGTGCATCCGGTGAGCTTGTGCCGACCTTTTTTTGGGCATAATATGAAACAAAGTTTTTATCATGTGCCGGCCGGTTACCACAACGGCAAGGCGGCGCTGGGATATATTGATGGCGGTGCACGGGTACGCAAGTGGATGGATGTAAAAACGACGGACTTGCTGGCAACCACCAAGGGTGATCACTGGGGCAATCACAGTCACGGGAATTCTCGGAACAAGGACGTCATCTGGCTGCAGGATCGGGCCACTGTTCTAAAGGGCCGTTAGTTTCCTTTCTGCAAGTGGCGAAACTGCCGCAGCAATTCCACCGCGCTGCCTGAGTCTTGGCGCGGCTGTTCCAGCCACTCAAGCAGCTTGATTGCAGCATCTTCGGCCTCCGCAGGGCCGTGGATTTCATCCCGTGCGAAGTTCAGGAATTTCATCAGCCGGAAGGCGTTGAACCAGCGGAAAAACCGCTTGAGAAACGCACCGAAGTCGCCCGAGTTCGAGCGGATTTCCGGCACGACTGTACCGACAAAATCATCGCGCAAAAACCGGGCCATCGCCTCCGGAGGAGCGATGCTTGGCCGGCCGGTTTCCCACAGCGCCTCCACTTGGCCAAGCAGCCACTGCGCGTCGCGATAGGATTGCAGCGGATAGGTCGTCAATCTGCCGTTGGCCACGTAGTCGCCGATCGCCTTGCCGGTGCCGAACGGCACGCGATCGGAGAGGCGGGGCGAGGGATGCACGGTGACTTCGGTCAACTCCGTCACTTGGCCAATCCAACTAATTTTCTGGAGGAAATAAAAATCCTCACCAGCCTGTCGGCGGTTCATCCCACCTTGCTTCACGTATGCCCAGGCGCGGACCGCCATCGCTGAGCCGATGGTGTGAAAGGCGTACGGGAAACCGATAAACTTCTGCGCCAGCACGTGATAGCGAAGGTGCAGTTCGTAGGCGGCGATTCCGTCGAACACCGCCTGGCCGGGCGCTGTATCGCCGAAGCCAAGCGCCGCCCATTCGCTGGCGTCAAGTGGATGCTCAAAATGAATGCTGCAACCGGGCGCGTCCGGCTCCGAGTCGAAGTGAGACTCGATGCCGGTGAAGTAGTTTGGCGAGCAGCGGCAGTCGGCATCATAGCAGACGAGCAAACCGTCCTCGGCTTGACCAACGTCGGCGAGCCGCCGCAGCGCTTCGTCCATTCCGATCTTTCGCGCTTGGCCAACGCCGGCGTGTTTCGGTGGCAGCTTGGGATGGTACAGTAAGTGGATTGGCAGCCAAGGGTCACGTCGCTCGTCCAGCCACTCGGTGGTCTCGCAGAGCGTGTACTTGTTTTGCCGGGTCACCGCCGAGCCATCTTTTTCGGAGTCGTTTATGACGACGATCATCTCCGCTTGGCCAAGCGACGGCTCGCAGTTGGCCAAGTGCTTGAGTGCGCCGATGAGGTCCGGTTCGTCGTGGCACGGGATGACCACAACCATCCGTAGGCTGGGGTGCGGCTTGGCCTCGATCAATCGGGGACCGGCCAATTTTTGCAGATACTGTTCGTGGGATGCAGCCATTTGGCGCTGACCAATCTGGCGTCTGGCGCCCGCTCATTCAATGGAATAGAAGTCAAATGATGGTTGTTTTTGGGAGCGCAACAGACTGATATAGAGGCTAGAAATCGGCTTGGCACTTGGACTGGCAGCGGTCCTGTGGCTATGAATATTCTGGATGGCATTCTCGTCTGCTGGGCGTCACATTTCTCACGGAACTTTTCTACTTATGAAAACGATCAGATACATTATCCTAATCGCCGCCGTGCTTGGCCAAACGGCGATCATGCATGCCGAGTTTCGCGCCGGGATTGCGGTGCAAATCGTCACGCCCAATCCGTTGCTGCCGGTGTCCGGCGGCGTTGGCCCGTCCAATCCGGTCACCAAAAAAAATGGCGACCTCACGGTGCGGGCGATGGTGCTTGAGAGCGGCGGCACGCGGGTGGCTTTCGTCAGCACGGACTTTCTCGGCTTCCCCGCCGCGCTGGGCGACCGTGTGCGCAAGCAGGTCAAGTCGATCCCGGCCGGGAACATTTTGATCGGCGCGACGCACACGCATAGCGCGCCCGACTGCTACGGTTTCCCCAACGGAAAAGGCGGCACTGACGCCGACCTCGAGTATCTCGACTTCGTTTGCAATAAAGCCGCCGAGGCGATCAACGAAGCAATCGCCGAGTTGCAACCGGCGTCACTCCGCATCGCCACCGGCAAGGCCAACGGGAAGATCGCCTACAATTATTACGCACCGAAACTATACGACCCGCGCTGCAACGTGATGCAAGCAATCGGCCGCGACGGCAAGCCGTTCGCCACGCTGGTCAACTACGCCATCCATCCGGAAGTGCTCGGCTCGAGCCAGGGCATTCTCAGTCCGGACATGGTTGGGCCGCTGTATGACCGCATCGCGGCGAGCGGCGGCGGGACCGGTATTTTCATGAACGGCGCGCAGGGCGGAATGGTCACCGCCGACGTGCGCGGGCCGGATGGCAAAGATGTGCAGACGTGGGAGGAGTGCCAACGCATCGGCCACTTGCTCGCCGACGAGGCGTTGCGGATTGTGGGTGGCACGACCGCGAAAAAGGAGGCGAAAATTCGCTGCGCTTGGCGGGACGTGACGCTGCCGGTCGACTCGCCGATGCTGCTGGCCATCATGAAAATGTCGCCGCTGCGCTTGGCCAAGCCGGACGAAAAAACGATAACCACCCGAGTCAACTTGGTTCATGTTGGGGACGCGCAGATTCTCACCATCCCCGGCGAGGCGCTGCCGAATATCGGCTACTATCTAAAACGCAAAATGACGGGGCGGCACAACTTCCTGTTCGGCCTGACCAACGATGCGCTGGGCTACATTTTGACCAAGGAGGACTGGAACAGTTTCGAGCGGTACAACTACGTCAGCCGCACCAGTCTCGGCGAATCAACCGCCGATATCCTCATCCGCGAGTCGCTGAAACTTGTCGAAGAAACCATCGCCAAATAGCTGCTATGCGAGGCCGATTTCTGCGAGGCGCTTGGCCAGAAATTCTCCCGCTGTCCAGCTTGGGTAATCCGCCTGCCCACTCGTCCGCTCGATGCAGGCCGGCAGCGGCGTCAGGTCGGTGTCCCTCGTTGGGTGCATAAAATACGGCATTGACAACCGGCGCTTGGCCAAGTCAGGCGGGTTCACCACGCGGTGCATTGTGCTGCGAAACTGGCCGTTGGTCAGGTTGGCCAACATGTCGCACGAATCGACGATCAACTGATTCGCCTTGGCCTCGATCGCCACCCAGTCACCGTCTGGCGTCTGCAACTCCAGCCCGCCTTCGGTCGCCTGGATCAGCAGCGTGATAAAGTTGATATCCTGATGCGCTGAGGAGCGCGACGCTGAGTCCGTGCTTTGCTTGATCGGCGGATAGTGAATCACGCGCAAAATGCTGTCGCTGCCCTCGGCGAGGCGCGGCAGAAAATTCGGAGCCAAGCCAAGGTGTTCGCTGCATGCGCCGAGCAGAGTCATACCGATACCCTCGAGTTGGTGATACAACCCTCCGATCGCTTCACGAAACTCAGCCGGTTCGCCGGGCCAGACATTGGGTGGCAGCGAGTCGCTGTTCTCGCGGCCGATCTGGAAAAACTCCTTCAAATCTGCTTGAGCACTGTCCTTGGCGTGCTCGCGCCCAAACTCCGTAAAGCCGCGCTGGCCGTTCGACTCCGGCCGGTGGTAGGCGAGCTTGCTTTGCTCCGGCAACGTAAAAAACGATTCGGCGACCCCGTAGCATTCGGCGATTTGTCCGGGAGAGATGCCGTGATCCTCGACGATAAAAAAACCGGACTGTTCCAGTGCCCGGCCAATGGTTTGCACCGAGTTGGCACGGGTGGCGGGTGTGTCCAGTGATTGGAGTGAAATTGTGGGAATCGAAATGTCGGCCATGTTGCGGGGCAATCCAACGACCGACCGCTGCGAATGTCAAAGACTACGTTGCCGGTTTTCCGTTTCAAATTTCTGGGGTTGCCTTAAAACTTTTGCGACATGCAATCGGCATCCCGCACTCCTTGGTGGCTTTGGCCCAATCTGCTCAACCTCGACTCGTCGCTGCTGGCGGTGATTTGGCAGGAGCAATTTGCCCGCGTGACCGGCGTGTCGCTGGAGTGGGGCGATCGAGTGTTGCTGTTTTGCTGCACGTGGCTCGTTTACTGTGCCGATCGCACCCTGGATGCCGCCGAGTCGGGCGGAAAAACGGAGACCGCGAGGCACGCGATTCAGTTGCGAGGGAAGCCAATATGGCTGGGCGTCTCTGCTGCAGTTTTAGTCGTCGCGATCGTGCTGGCGGCGATGACGCTGAACTCTCGCGCTTGGCTCGGCGGCGGCGTGGTACTCGGTTTTACGGCGATCCACTTCGGGGCGACGCATTGGTGGCCGGGGCTGCGGAGCCGTTTTTGGCCGAAGGAATGGCACGTCGGTTTTGTGTTTTCGGTAGGCTGCGTGCTGCAGGTTTGGTCGCTCTCTCCAATCGCTTGGCCAAGTTTGCTGCTGCCGGTAATCGGCTTTGGCGCGCTATGTGCGATGAGCTGCTCGCACATTACCACATGGGAAGTCGTCACGGTGGATCGCGACGACCCCGGCTCACTGCTTAACGCTCACCCGATGTTCGTCCGCCGCCTGTCGTGGTTCGACATCGCGCTTGGCCTGTCGGCGATGGCGGCTGCCGCGGCGCTTGACCAGGCATCGGTACAGTTCGCGCTGCTGTCGGTTGGGATCAGTGCGCTTGGCTTGGCTTGGTTGCATGATCGTTGTGACCAGTTCAGCGCCGAGTTTCTCCGCGTAACGGCTGATTTTGGACTCTACACCCCGCTCCTGTTTTTTGTCTTCAGCGGTTGAGCCTTTTTTTCCACTTGGGATAGGCTCTGGCCAAGAGGGAGGTGGCGTAGCCGCCGTACCATGAGTAGCTGGTTCGGCGTTCGAGTTTCACCTTGTCAAGGGAGTAGACCTTGATGCCGTCGCGATTGCAGAAGAACGGGCGGTTGGTGTCGATCTCATAAAACCGAGCCCAGGTTGGTTTCGCATTTGGATCCATCACCATTCGTTTGTCGCTTGAAATGGTTTTGTTGAAATCCTTCACTGGGTCGATTGGGAACGACTCGATGCGAATGCCCTTGATGGCGGACTTTTGGAACCAGGCGATGGCACTCTCAATTGCCTCAGTGACTTCGTCGCTTGGCGTTTTGATTTCCATCAAGAAACGAACGATATCCACGCTTTCGGCTCCGGAAATGGAGGGCAGTTCGTACGTGCGAGCCTTGACTGGCTTGAGTGACTTGTGATCGTGCTGTTGACACCAGGCCGTCTTGTGGCCGTTGACCCTGATTTGGCAGTCGAGTGTGACGCGGATGGCACGTTCGAGTGCCTGCTTGGCTTTTCGACGGATTTGTTTGTCAGTCCACGAGAAATGCGCCTGGCCTTCGGAGACTTCGCGGAGCAGTTGCATCACTCCGGTCATGGCGCCGTCATTGAAGGTGATGGCATCAACGTCGGAGCCTCGCCAGCCGCCGCTTGGCCGTTGCTCCCGCAAGATGTAGTCGAGTCCGCGCCTGGCCGCCTGCCGATAACGCCGGTTTTCAGTGGCCTTGTACGACTTGGCAAGGTTGCGGATTTGTGTGTAGGTGGCGCTGTTGTCGAAAGTGCTTTTACGGTTCTTGTCTCGCTCCTTGTCTTTTTCGGCTTCCTGCAGGGTTTTGAAAGAACCCCACTCTACGTTCTTTGGCCAACCGCCGTCTGGGTTTTGGAACAGGATTTTTATTTCGGCTCGGGAATCCGTTTTGGTTTCTGTCTGCCCGCCAAGGGCGGTCGAGCTCAGGATGATGGCAGCCAGGGCAGGATGAAGCATTGCCTACTCCTTTTTCAGCCTGCTTTGCAGCCAGAGGGTGGGGACGCAATAAAGCCAGCAACTGGCTCCGTCGATAAGGATGAATTTCCCGAGGACGGGCAGGCTGTACATGAGGATTGTTCCGCAAGTGGCCGCTGTGAGAATTGCGACGGCTTGAAAAGTGATGACCCGGCGATACCGGTGCACATCGGTTGCCAAAAGCAGCAGCAGCCCCCCGTACAAGGCGCACATCGCGGACATGCCACGCACGAGGTACTCGACGATGGGTTCGCCGGGAAGTTCGCCAAGGCCAATGGCAGTGTAACCGGACTGCGCCCACGCGATTGGCATCAGCATCGGGGCAATCGCCAACGCGCAGATTACGCCTGCACCGCGCAAAATCCACACCAACAGTTTTTCGGCAGTTTCCGGTTTCATTTCATCGCTTAGTTAAGTGAGAGTCTAACAACGTTTGGACAGCCGTGCAAAGGGCATTGACCCGCGCCGCCATTGGTAAATCGGACGGCGACTCGAGCGTGTACGAAAGGCGGGTTTTTTTCAGCACGATGTAAAATGCCTCGGGCCAAAGCGACCGCGCTTCAGGGGAGACGATCGGTTTGAGGATGCCGCCGCTGGCCGGTCGGTCGTCGATGCGCTCGGAACAGTCAATCGGGCAGGCCCTGCCAACGGCGTCGATAACTTCCTCCGACACGGCGGGCAAGTTGTCGGGGTTCAGTTCGTAAAGGTAGAAGCCTCTGGCTTCCCAGTCCTCGTGCAGACAGATGCCAAAATCAAATGTGGGTAGAGTGTCGATCCATTCGGTGTGCGCCTGCACTTCGCTTGTCTTGATGTAGCGATAGTCGCGGTTGAGATCGATGCCGGCTTGGTTTTCGCGGGTATTGCCAGGGAAGCCGGTCGGGTTGAGGCAGGGACAAGCGAACAGGCTTACGCCGCTTGGCCAGGTGTTGGCCTCGATCAACCTGAGCATGGCCAGTGGCCCGGCAGGTTCGTCGCCGTGGATCCCGGTGGAAATGTAAACGGCTAGTCGCGGCTCCGTGGCCAGGCGCTGCAAACCGTACAGCGGCAGATCGCAGGTGTTTGGGAAATTGCCGATCGACCAACCGTGCGCTTGGGCAGCGGCGAGAGTGCGCTGCAGCACGTCATCGATGTCGATGGTATCGCCGCCGTATCCGCCAATGTTCCTTCCGAGCGGTACAGCCATTTGTCGGATGATCTAGGCAGTCGCAGCAGTCTCGGCGGGTTGGTCGTCACAACCACAACGGCTACCACAGCCTCCATCGGCGGAAACTTGGTCGGCAAAATCGTTGTCCCAGTCCGGATCGAGCCCGAGGTCGCGCAGCATTTGCAAATCCTTCTCGACCGGCTGGTTAAGCGTGGTGAGATAGTTGCCGACCATCAGCGCACTCGCGCCGGCGGTGAACACCATGCTCTGCATGTCGCGCAGGTTCACCGTGCGGCCGCCGGCGATCATGATTTCTTTGCGCGGCAGGATGAATCGGAACACGGCGATCGTTTTGAGAATCTCCATCGGCGGCAGCGGCTCCTGATTTTCGAGCGGCGTGCCTTCGATCGGGTTGAGGATGTTTATCGGGACGACGTTGGCGTCGATCTCGCGCAGTTGCATCGCCAAGTCCACCCGGTCCTCGCGTTCCTCGCCCATGCCGATGATGCCGCCGGAACAAATCTTGATGTCGGCATTTTTCAAAAACTGAATCGTCTTGAGCCGGTCCTCGAACGTATGTGTCGTACAGTGCTCGGGGAAGAAACGGCGCGAGCTCTCGAGGTTGTGGCCGTAACAGGAGAGGCCGGCGTCTTTCAATCGGTCGGCAACGGCTTGGCTGTCGATCAGGCCCAGCGAGGCGTCCGGGCGCGACTTGCCGTTCTCTTTCATTTCGCGAATACGGTCGCAGACCTCGTCGAGCATCGGGCCTTCCTTGAGTCCGCGCCAAGCGGCGACTAGTCCGACGGCGGTGACGTCGTTCGCCTTGGCTTCGGACATCGCCTCGGCAACCGGCTCGGGATCGACGAATCCGTAGCGCGGCGACTCGGTCTGGTACGCTGCGGACTGTGAGCAGAAGGAGCAATTCTCCGAACAGGCACCGGCCTTGGCGTTGACGATTGAGCAGAGATGAATCTTGTTACCTTTGAACTGTTCGCGGATGCGGTTGCCCCACGCGAGCAGATCCATAATATCGGCGTTGCTCTCGATGCGGACCAACTCGATCGATTCGTCGCGGGAGATTTGTCCGCCGTTGAGAACCCGTTGGCCCAGCTCGGCAATGCGTTCCCGAACCGGCATCTCTATTGTTGAGTCAGCCAAAGTCATGCTCATGCGAGCGGCAATCTAACTAAAACCACCCGATTGGCCAAGCGCGACGGTGTTTCAAGTTTTCAGTTTCAAGCCAACCGGCGGTGACTTACAACAGGCGTGGCATGGAGACGGAACTTTTTGGAGGGACGAGGGAGGCGGACTTGGCAGGGTTGCTGAAGCGTTTCTTTGGCTACGAGTCGTTTCGGCCGCTGCAGGAGGAGGTGATGCGCGATGCGCTCGCCGGGCAAGACACGTTTGTGCTGATGCCGACCGGCGGAGGCAAGTCGCTCTGCTATCAATTGCCGGCGTTGGCCAAGGGCGGATTGACCGTCGTCATTTCGCCTCTGATTGCGTTGATGAAGGATCAAGTCGATGCGCTGCACGAGGCGGGAGTCGCGGGGACATTTTTGAATTCCACGCTCAATGCCGACGAGGCTCGCCGCCGCTTGGCCGGTCTTTACAACGGCGAGTACCGGTTGCTGTACGTCGCACCGGAACGGTTGGTTTTGCCGGAGATGCTCGAGCGCTTGGCCGAGTGGCAGCCGTGGCTGATCGCGATTGACGAGGCGCACTGCATCAGCGAATGGGGCCACGACTTTCGTCCCGAGTACCGGCAGATTGCCGAGTTGCGAGGGCGCTTTCCCGAGACGCCGTTCATGGCGCTGACTGCCACGGCGACCGAGCGAGTTCGGGCGGACATCGTGTCGCAGTTGACGCTGCGCGACCCCAAGCGTTACGTCGCCAGTTTCAACCGGGCCAACCTCACGTACCGGGTCATCCCGCGCAATCAGCCGCTGCGGCAGGTGCTGGACGTGGCCAAGCGGCACGACGGCGAGAGTGGCATTGTTTATTGTGGCTCTCGCGCCAGCACCGAGCGCTTGGCCAAGCGCCTGTGTGAGCAGGGGATACGGTCTGTGCCGTACCACGCCGGGTTGGACGCCGGTACGCGCGCGAAAAATCAGGAGGCGTTTATTCGCGACGAGATGCAGATCGTGTGCGCGACGATCGCGTTCGGCATGGGCATCGACAAGCCGGACGTGCGCTTTGTGATCCATCACGATCTGCCGAAGAATATCGAAGGCTATTATCAGGAAACGGGCCGGGCCGGGCGCGACGGCCTGCCGGCGGATTGCGTGCTGTTGTTCAACCCGTCGGACGTCGTTAAGCAAGGCCGGTTCATCGATGAAAAAACGGATGAACACGAACGCACCATTGCGCGGCAATTGCTGCAGCAAATGGTTCACTTCGCCGAGACGAGCGACTGCCGCCGCCGCTCGCTGCTGGACTATTTCAGCGAGGCGTTCACGGACAAAAACTGCGGCGCATGCGACAATTGCCTCGAGCCGAAAGAGACATTCGACGGCACCGAGGCGGCGCAAAAGTTCCTCGCCTGTCTGTACCGGATTCGCGAGAGATCCGGTTTTTGCTTTGGGATGAATCACGTCGCGGGAGTCCTCACCGGCGCGGATACAGATGCCATCCGCAAGAGGGGGCACGACCAGATTTCCACCTATGGCATCGGCGGTGAATTTGGTCGGGACGAGTGGAAGGCGATCGGCCGCGAGTTGGTGCGCTTGGGCTACGCGCAACAGACGCCCGGCGGGATGAGCGTGGTCGAGTTGACGCAGGACGGCCGTGACTGGATGCGCAGTAAACAGCCTCTGGAGTTGACTCGCCCCGTCGTGCCCAAGTCGAAGAGCAGTGAACGTCGGCCGCGCAGTGAGCGGGCAGGGGAGATCAAATGTGACGAGATGCTGTTCGAGCGACTGCGCGAGTTTCGCCTCGAGTTGGCCGCCAAGCGAGGCGTACCGGCGTATGTGGTTTTCGGCGATGTCGCCCTGCGCGAAATGGCGAGAGACTGCCCGGCGACGATGGAGGCATTCGGCCTTATCAGCGGTGTCGGCGATAAAAAGAAAGCCGAATACGGCAAGCTCTTCATCAGCGAAATCGCCGCCTACCTTGAAGAGAAAGGGTAGGTGATATTCTTCATAAACGCAGAGCACGCGGAGACGTGGAGGGCTGCAGAGGAAGGGAGCTGCGTTCGCCGCTTGGCAACAGGATTGTGCGCTGTATGGAACAACAACACTGCTGCGTTCAGGTGGTGGAGTGGTTTGGCTTATTTGTCACCTGAGCTTTTGTCTTAACTGATTGAGCCGCTGCGCCACGCAAAAGAAAATTCTTATCCGTAGTCACAGGATCTTACCCAGAACATTCCCCGCCTCGACCACTCCACCCATGCTGATCGGGCGGTTGTCGCCCATCACGAAAAACTCCCCTTCAGCCAGCACAAGTGGCCGGAGCCTCGCGCCAATGCGGCCGTGGCCGTAATTCTCGTACACATTTCCGTTAACGGTCATTTGGCCGCGGCGGATACCGATGCGGTCACCGGGCAGCCCGATGATGCGCTTGAGGTAGAAAGGGCTTTCGCCCTCGTTGCCCAGCACCACGACATCCCCGCGCTGAGGTGCCAGGCGGGTGTACTCGAGCGTGTGCATCCATAGAGTCTGCCCGTTTTCGTAGGTGGGGTGCATGCTCTTTCCATCCACGAGGATGCGTCTGTACCGGGGTTTTCCGTCCGGGAAGAAATACAGCTTGCCAATCGAGCTCACCGTCAGCAACACAAGGAGCCGAAACAGAGTCCAGCGCACATTTCTGCCGATCAACAAGCGACGCCAAAGAGGCAAGGGACGTCTCGCCCCCAACCCGGCAGCAGTCGTCTCGACAGGTGACTCATGATCCACGTCGGCAGTTTTCCTGCAGCGCAGAGGCTTGTCGACCGAATACTCACAAATCCCCTTTTGGCAGATTTTGAAAGAGCAGAAATCCATACATACCCGAAGCCCTTGCTCAAATGGCTGCCACCCTCTCACTCTCTTTTGCCTGAAAAATGGGAAATAAAAAAAGTTGTAACTCTATGTTGTGACCCGACTGTGTGAAATGGGATTAAACCTGATCCAATAAGATGAACTAGCTCTGTGAAGAAAAACCTTACCCGTTGTTCTGGATCTCTCATGACCGCTCCCGATTAAAAACGGATTAAATGCTCCTTTCGAGTTGGTAAGCCTCTTAGTCCAGCGCGGTTTTTTCTTCAACGTGCTATTACTGGACGACGCGCAGATGGCAACCAGAAACTGAAAGCACCAGTGATCCTCTACTGTTCGATTACCTGAAAACGACTTTTCAGTATCGACTAGCTACTCCTTCCTTGGGAAAGGTCTCAGACCTAGGAGCATCTCAGATTTTTCGGTAAGCGGTTTGGAGGCGAAGCTCTTATTAGTGAACTCAGCGAGGCTGCTTTTGACTTGGTCATAGACAGTCTGGCGGTCCTGACTGGTGTCGATTTCAATACACAGATTTTTGCTCCTGAAGAGCTCGACGGTGGGCAGTGTCTCTGCCTTGAAGGTGTCGAATCTCAGCTTGATGCTCTCAACATTATCATCACTTCTGCCGGTGAAGTTGGCGCGACCCAGAATACGCTGCTCGAGAACGGCGTAGGGGCACTCAAGGTAGAGCATTTTGGGGAGGTCAATTTCCCGGCCGAAAATCTCATGCCATCCTTCAAGATTGGTCAGGGAGCGGGGGAAACCGTCGAGGAGAAAGTTGTTCTTTCCCGTGGTTCGGGTGGTATTTTCCATCGCGTTTTTAAGCAGAGTCACAACGATTTCGGTGGGCGCCAACTTTCCGACTGCGAGGCATTTCTCGATAATGTTGGCCCTCGGCCCGCCCGTCTGACGCTCGGCGCGGAGCAGTTCTCCGGTGGAGAGGTGTGTCCATCCGAGTTGAATCTCAGCAAGCTCGCACATGGTTCCTTTTCCGGTGCCGGGTCCTCCGAGAACAAAGACGACATTGGGCTTTGGGCAAGGTTGTCTCGGGTCACAGTGGTGGAGCACTATCCTGGGGGCAGGTGCCACTCCCATTTTGTAGACGTTCCATTCCCGGTCCGTCGGTGGCAGCTCGTCTTCGCAGGTGGTTTCGTAGGCGAGATGACCGTCCAAACGCGAGATTCTCCAGGATTGGTAGCTGTTGGAGTATGAGAGAGAGGGGCTTCTGGCAGCGGCGCCATCGGCGCGATCCCAGGCCATCTTGCCGTTCCAGTAGCCGGAACTTGACACGGTTCCTGATTCAGATTTGGCGGGAGGTGCCGTTGAGGGGACGAAGAGTCCATCAACTTCGGGAAGGCCGGATCCCGACACTTCGATAAAGAGGGTGTTAGGTTTGAGCTCGTTTGTCTGGACCATGTTTTCTTTGCTGATAACTGACTACTTTGGAGATGGCATCATATGAGCGCCCGCTCACCACGATCTAATAGTTACGAGAGAGCGGGTCAGCTTACTTTCGGCTCAAAGCAGTGTGAACGGTGCTCAAGGTCGGTTGTTTTCCAGAAACCACTTCCGTTTTGGCGTCGATGGGAATAGCGCTGGGTTATTTTTTCTTTTTGCCCCACGGCCATGGCTTGGCCAACGAGGCGACGGCCCAGCTTTCCCATCGGTCTGCCATTCGCTTGAGGCGTTTGGGTTGTTTTTCGGCCAGGTTGTTCAGCTCCGTGCGGTCGGCCTTGATGTCGTACAGTTCCCACGGGCCGTTCGCGCCCTTGGCGACGAGTTTCCATTTGCCGTCGCGCATGGCCCGATTGCCCTCGTGCTCCCAGTAGATTGGTTTTTTGCGCCCGATCTTTTTGCCGTTGAACGCAGGGGCGAGCGAGGTGCCCTGCATCGGGACGATTGCTGTGTCGCCGACTTTCTCCGGATAAGTCGCTTGGCCAAGGTCAACGCAGGTGGCCATAAGATCGATGAGGTGGCCGGGCTGGCTCTCGAGTTTGCCGTGTCGCTTTTTGCCGATGCCGCTTGGCCAATGAGCGATGAGAGGCGAGCTGATGCCGCCTTCGTGCACCCAATGTTTGTACTCGCGGAACGGCGTGTTGCTGGCGTTGGCCCAGGCGAGGCCGTAGCCGTGGTAGGTGTCCGGGCCGCCGGTCATCACTCCTGTGCCCTGTTTTAGCACGCGTCCGTCGCGCGTGCGTTTGGGGATCATGTCAGGCTGCAGTTCGCCTTTGGTCATCGGCTTGAGCTGGTCGGGATCTTTGTCCTTGTACTGGATGCCCTCGCGGCGGCCCATGCCCTCGGCGCAGCCGCCGTTGTCGGCGAGGAACAGGATCAGAGTGTTGTCGTACTGGCCAGTTTCCTTGAGCGCGGTGACGACCCGGCCCATGCCCTGGTCGAGCCGGTCGACCATCGCGGCGTAGGTTTCCATCAGGCGCAATTCCCATTCCTTGTTTTTGGCATCGGCCCACTTCGGCGCCTTGCCATCGCGCGGCGTCATCTTCCACTTGGGATCAATGAGCCCCATCTTGATCTGCCGCCCGTAACGCGCCCGGCGCATGGTGTCCCAACCGGCGGCGTACTTACCCTTGTACTTGGCCATGTCTTCCGGCAACGCGTGCATCGGCCAGTGCGGTGCGGTGTAGGCGACGTAAATGAAGAACGGCTCATCGCCATCGTGCTCGCGGATGTAGCGCGCGGCATGGTCGCTGATGGCGTCGGTGTAATAATAGGTTCCCTTGGGCTGATAACCCTCGTCGGTCAGCGGAGAGACCTGCATGTTTTCGCGTGTGAGCGAATTTGGATCAAAAAAACTGCCGGCCCCGTGGATGGTACCGTAAAAACGATCGAACCCCCGTTGCCGCGGCCAGTTGTTCCTCGGGCCGCCGGGTTGGATCTTGGGGGTGACGTGCCACTTGCCGGCCATGTACGTCGAGTAGCCGGCAGTGTTCATCACCTCGGCGATGGTGCGGACGTTTTTGTTCAAGTCGCCCTTGTAGCCGGGGAGGTTGCGGTTGCCCATCATGTGCCCGATGCCGGCTTGGTGCGCGTAAGTGCCGGAGAGCAGTGTGGCGCGGGTGGGGCAGCAGCGGCCGGTGTTGTAAAACTGGGTGAACCGCACGCCGCCCTCAGCGAGTGTGTTGAGGTTGGGCGTGTCGATCTCACCGCCGTAACAGCCAATATCGCTCCAGCCCATATCATCGGCCATGGCGATGATGATGTTGGGCCGCTTGGCCGCGAATGCCGAGGTGGC
>ENA-OREN01003538-OREN01003538.1-marine-metagenome-genome-assembly--contig:-NODE-3538-length-14495-cov-76.062630_pt1 | contig 14495 bp, 15 predicted proteins | sample MGYA00248624_ERZ508555 | MGnify/ENA primary metagenome ERZ508555 (study PRJEB26222, sample SAMN06267773) | marine metagenome | isolation source: Saanich Inlet, British Columbia, Canada | place...
AATTTCTAAATTATCATGATTGAAAATCAATACAGGTAATCATTGTAGTCTTTAAAATTCAAATTCACTTTAATTATAACATGGTGATTAAAACAAAGAAAATCCTTGCTCCTCTTGATGGCTCAAAAAACTCAATCCGTGGTTTAGATATGGCAATACACATTGCCCGACAATCTCAAGGTACTGTTGTTGCTTTAACCGTAAAATCAGTGCCTGGAATATATGCAATTCATCCACTTGGATTCTTAGATTTTAATTCAATGACCGAAATAAAAAAATTACTTAGTGAGGCCAAAGTCAGAGCTGCAAAGAAGGGAATTGATTTAACAGGAAAAGCAATCGCTGGTGATCCTGGATATGATATTGCAAGATTTGCAAATAACCCTAAAAACAAAATTGACATGGTTGTAGTTGGTGCACGTGGAAGAAGTTCAGCCAAAGAGATTTTCTTGGGAAGCGTTTCAAATTATGTTTTACACAAGTCAAAAAAACCTGTACTAGTAGTGAAATGACTGCTAGTTTCAAAAATATTCTTGTTCCAATTGATGGTTCGATATATTCTAAGAAATCTTTGGAACGTGCAAGTGAATTTGTTGATGCGTTTGGTTCTAGTTTAATTTTGATTTATGTTGTAGAAAAGTCGATCCCAATTAATCTACTAGATAGAAAAGAATACTTGGAGATTCTTCGAAAGTTTGGAACTAATGTGTTGGAAAAAGCAAACAATAAACTTTCAAAAAAAGGAATTACTGCAAAAATTTTGTTAAAAGAAGGAAATATTGTTAATGAAATTGAAAAAACTGTAAAAAAAGAAAAGTGTGATCTTATTGTTGTTGGAAATAAAGGATTGGGCTCTGTATCTAGACTAATACTTGGAAGTGTTTCAAACAAAGTTTCACAATCTTCTTCTTGTTCTGTTTTGATAGTAAAATAGAATTAATTTGCTAGAGTATTTACAATATCTGATTTTGTAATTATCCCTACTAATCTTGAATTATTTAGAACTGGGAGACCACTAACGTTATATTTTATCATCTTAGTTATGGCGACTTTAACTTCACTGTCTTTATTGACTGTAATTGGATTTGTAGACATGATATCTGTTGCATGAAATGGAAATAGATAGTTCATTTGATTAGCATGAGTTTCAGTTAATCCTTTTTTGAATTTGTATTCTTGAACTTCTTTGGGATCTGCTGACTCTGCAATCCATTGTGGGATTTTTGCAGGCACAAAATCTCTGAATGTTATTACTCCTACTGGTTTTTGATTTCTTTTAATGATAATTCTAGAAATTCCATATTTCAGTAGCAAACTTTCTACAAATAATATTGGATCACTGGGGGCCGCAGTGACAATATTTGTCTTCATAACTTTTGAAACTAATGCTGAATTAGTTCCCTTTGTAAGAAATGCAGTTGCAAGATTTGTTTTTGTTACAATCCCTTCAAGTTTTTTATCTTTATTTAGAATAATTACTAGGCTGATTCTATGTTTTTTCATTAATCTTGCACATTCTTTGACTGAATTTTCTTTGTTTAGTGTGTACAATTTTTTTAATTTGAAATCTTTAGCTTTTACTAATTTTATTGGTTTTGTACCTGATTCATAAATTTTCTTTGCAATGTCTTTTTCAGTGATAACTCCTATTGGGGAATTTTTATCAGTTACAATTACTCGTTTTGCTTTTTTCTGTAATAGAATTTCTCTTGTTTTTAGTAATGAGGTGCTAGGTGAAACAGTAATAGGCTTTGTAATGAACTCTGATAATTGTAAATCTCTGATATTCACTCTAATTCTAATCTATGATTTGTTAAATATTTCTTCTAATAATATCATTACTGAAAATCAAATTTGGTAATTATTAGATAGTTATTTAGTTCTAGTTTGTTTAGGTAGTATATGACAGAAAAAGTACCTTTGTTTGTAATTGGTCTTCCTAAAGACGAACCTGCTAATGAAATACTTTCATCAAAATTTGGTGGTGCTTTAGAGAAAGTCCAACAAATATTGCCTCATATCATTGAAGCAAAAATTGCAGTAGAATCTCAAAACCCTGAAGGTTCTAGAACACATTACGATGTTACGGCTACTGTAAAAACATCTGATGATAGGCTCATTTACACTGAATCCGGTTGGGATATTTTGAAAATTGCTGATGATTTATCTAGAAAGTTAGAGAGTGTGTTACCAAAACATGACAATAAAAGACAAAGAGACAGCATTCGTAAAAAGGAGTATTGAAATTGTTTAAAAATATCCTTGTACCTTTTGATCTTTCGACTCAGTCAACTAGAGCTTTTAAAGTTGCATTAGATATTGCCAAATGCCGTGATTCTAAAGTAACCTTACTTACTTGTCTTGAAGGTGATGCATGGCATCACAAATATTATGATGCAAGAGCCGATTCTGAATTGATTAAAAAACAAAAAAAAGTTTCAAAAAAACACCTTGAACAATTAGAATCTTTGGCGGAAAAAAATAAGGTTCCTATTAAATCACAAATTATAACATCAAAATCTGTGGTTAACGATATTGTTAATTATGCAAAATCTAGAAAATATGACTTGATAGTAATTGGCTCTCATGGCAGAACAGGCTTTGATAAATTACTTTTAGGCAGTGTGGCAAATGGTGTTTCTCAAAAAACTCGATGCCCTGTCTTGATTGTCAAATAAACAGGATGTCTAACAATTGATTTCTATTATTGGCAGCGGTCGTGTTGGTGCATCTGTTGCATTTCTTTGTGTATCTAATGCGTTAGATGATGTTTTACTTGTAAACCGTAATGAAAGAAAAGCAATTGGTGAGGCATTAGATATTGCAAGTGCAATTCCTGCAAACTCTAAATTTACTATTCGTGGAACTGATGACTATTCCCAAATATCAGATTCTGATATTATTGTGATTGCTTCAAGTGTTGGTGTTTACATGAAAGATAGAACTGAAAATATTGTACTGCAGGTAAAGATGATAAAAGAAATTGCACAAAAAATTAAACAATATTGCCCATCTGCAATTATTTTGATAGTGTCTAATCCTCTTGATGTTTTAACTTATTTTTTTCAAAAAGAAAGTGCTATCTCTAGATTCAAAGTCATTGGTATTGCGTCTAGTCTTGACACAAGTCGATTTCGTTATCTCATATCTGAAACACTATCTGTTCCACAATCTTCCATTTCTAATGCCATTGTTTTAGGAGAGCACGGTGATTCTATGGTTCCTGTTTTTTCTGGTGTTACAGTTGGTGGTAATCCTCTTTTTTCCATGATTGATAGTAGAGATTCTATTACTGATGATATCAGAAATTATTGGAAAAAATTGAGAAATTATAAGAGTAGATCTCAATTTGGTATTGCCAAAAACACCTTTGATATCATTGATTCTATCTTACACAAAAAAGAAATTGCAATTCCTGTATCTGTGGTTCTTGAAGGTGAATACGGGGAAAATGATGTTGCTATGGGTGTACCTGTAAGAATTGATCAAAACGGTATATCTGAAATACAAAAAATAAAACTTGATGATACGGAATCATCCTCTCTAAAAAAATCATCTGAAAAGATTCGTAACCACATTCAATCTATTAATGCTTGATTTTTTATCTCTTTGAGTTTCTCGTGATGTTTGTCACAAATTTTTTTATTTTCTAATTGTGAATAGAAAAGATCTTTTTGCCAATGGGTATTGAATAATCTACATTCCTTGTTTTCACAAAATGCATCTCCTGTAGCATAATACATGATGGCTTGTAGCACGTATCCTTCTGCAATGTCGCTTAATCTTGAATCATGATATTCTAAAAATTCTCCTTTGTATTTTTCTTTGATTTCTTCTATCTTTCCTTCTGAAAAATTTGTCATTAAATCTAAATAGTATTGTTTAGGTTTTGCGGGTGCTTCTATTATTCCAGTCGTTGAAATTATTGTAGGGTTTGAACTAATTAATGCTCTAGCATGATATCTGAAATCATCATTATCAAATGTTGCAGTAAGCTTGTTTGTAAAAATTATGTGTAATATATTATCTGCAATTGAAATGTTCTCTGTAATGATATTTTGTAATTCAAATCCGTCATACAAAGTCATTATATCTTCCCCCGACATGTCTTGATTTTCTTTTTCAATTTGAATTTCTTCTTGTGTTGGAATATGTTTTTTGAATTGTTTTTTTAAATTAGAAATTCGTGTTGATGCTATTTTTTCAAATATTTTATCTTCTAAACTTTCAAAAAAATTATCTTTTATCTCAACTTTGATTTGAAATGTGTCAATGATGAATTGTTTTATTTTTTCTATCTGAATTTCGAGAACTGTAGGTTCATTGTATAGAATAATTTTGGAAATCTTCACTAATGAGAGATTATTTTAATTGTTTATCTTTCTAACTCTTTGATTTTCTGTGCTGTGATTTCTGCTGCTTTCTTTCCAGAGTATAGCATGGAGCCAAATGTTGGACCCATTCTTGCTAATCCGTGAGTTTCAGTTACTGACATTCCTGCTGCAATTAATCCTGGATATACTTCCCCTGTCTTGTGAACAACGTGTTCTTCACCATCGTTTACATGCATTGGTTCCATTCCTTTCCATTTTGCTAATCCTCTATCTACAAGTCTTTTTACTGCAACTGAATCATGGCCTGATGCATCAATGATTATTTTTGCTTCAAATGCAACTGGATCAACACAAGTAATGTTACGTGGTAATGCTGAAACTGGCATCCAATTAACAACAATTCCTGCGACTCTTCCGTTTTTCAAAACCAAATCATCAAATTTAGTTAATTGTAAGAATTTTACTCCTGCATCACATGCGGCTGCAATTAATTTTGATACTGCATGAGGTCCTGGTGTTAAGTATAATCCGTCTGCAACTTTTTTGTATGGTACTCCAAGTTCATCCCAGATTTTCTGTGCTGGTTCTCTAACTGTAACTGGATTCATCATGTATCCTCCTAACCAATAACCGCCACCTAGGTAGTTGTTTTGCTCAATAACTAAAACCTTGTAACCCATGTTGGATAGTTCTCTACTAGCTGTTAATCCTGCAGGACCTGCACCAATAATGATGACATCTGATTCTGCTCTGTCAATTAATACATCATGAAATTCATTTGCAATTGCACGTGTAATTTCAACTTCACGTACGTCGGTAAAAATTTTCTCTGATTGTTCTGCAACTGTTGCTTCTTGCATGAATACTCCCAGTTTTCTGAACAATTAATACTTTCCCACATCTAATTTCTAAAAAATTAGGTAATACTAATTGTTTCTAAAATTTTGCTCTACATAGAAATAGGAAAATTTTGTACTTGAGGGAAAATATCTCTCCTAAAACCTCCAAATTTCAAAAATTTATATCCAAACTAAAAGAAATTTCTTTGTATTGACAATATCAGATCTTAAACAATCTCCACCTGATTCTGTAAAATCCAAAATAAATTGGTCTAGAATTGAGGAAGCCGATAATTTTGCTAAAACTGTAAAATTATTCCGTCAAGGAAAATATGATGAGGATAGTTTTAGACGATTTAGACTCCAGCACGGCGCATATGGCACTAGGATGACTAGTGATTATGCTATGGTTCGAATCAAACTTCCTGCAGGAGAGATTTATCCATATCAATTTGAAAAACTATCTCAATTAAGTGAACAATATTCTATAGGGAGCGCTCATTTTTCAACAAGGGAAAGTGTTCAACTTCATTGGGTAATTCTTGAGGATGTTTCAGAAATCTTTAGAGGTCTTGCTGAAGTTGGTATGACTGCAAGAGAAGCATGTGGTAACTCTGTGAGGAATGTTATGTGTAGTCCTTTGTCTGGAGTTTGTCCTGATGAAGAATTTGATTCAACTCCTTACGCATTAGCTACTGCACAATTCTTTTTGAGAAATCCTATGGCTCAAAATCTTCCACGAAAATTCAAATTTACTTTTACCTGTTGTGAGAAACATGGAATGGTGAGAATGGTTGATGTTGGATTAATTCCACAATTACGAGAAATTAACGGAACTACTCAAAAAGGTTTTAAAATTTTCCTTGGAGGCGGATTAGGGAACAAATCTTTTGTAGGGCATCAATTGGAAGAGTTTACTTCAGAAGAAGATTTACTTTATACCTCAATTGCAGTTGTAAAAATCTTTGATAGGTTAGGTGATAGAAAAAATCTTGCAAGGAACAGAATGCGTTATCTTGTAAATGATATGGGCTGGGAAAAATTCCAAAACCTTGTCTTAAAAGAAAGAGCTGTAGTTCGAGCTACTCAATCTGTAATCACCCAATTGAATGTTGATGATACTCCCGATGAAATCAAAAAACCAATTAGAATTTCTGATGAAAGTGGTAGTGGACCTACAGATGGCTATGCAAGATGGCTCAAAACCAATACTGTAAAACAAAAACAAACAGGGTATCGTTCTGTATTCATTACTCTTGAAGCAGGTGATATCACTTCTAGTCAACTTAATGCTTTTGCAAATATTATTCGTGAATTTTCATCTGAAGGCAAAGCTCGAGTTGGATTTGTACAAAATGTAGCATTACGTTATGTACATGAGGATGATTTACCTCGTCTGTATTCTAAACTAGTTGAGACTGGATTAGCAAAATCAGGTGCCTTAACAATGACTGCCCCTATCGGTTGCTCTGGAACTACCTCTTGTAATCTTGCATTAACTAATTCACATAGATTGGCAAAAGAAATCCAAAGAAAATTCCTAGAACTAAAATTAGATGAAGATGATGACCTTAGCGATTCTTCAATTAAGATTAGTGGATGTCCTAATTCCTGTGGACAACATGGTATTGCAACTTTAGGATTTTTTGGTGGTGGTGGACGTGTTGAAAAAGACATGTATGCAAATTACCAAATGTCAATTGGTGGTCGTTCTGATGGTGATACAATGTTGGGACAAACACTACTTCGTGTTCCTGCAAAACGAGTAATTCTAGTAATTCTAAAGATAATCGAAATTTTCAAATCAAATAAAAAATCTGATGATACTTTGAAGTCTTGGATTCATCGAGTTGTTAATGGAAATGAGGATTCAGAAATTAAATCAATTAATGACATTAAAAAAATTCTGGAGCCATTAATTATTCCACCAACAATAGATGAAGATCCAGACTTTTACTTGGATTATGGAAGTGACTCTAGTTATCACACAAAGACTGGAAAGGGTGAATGTGCTGCTTGACGGACACTGTTAAAATTACAACTGATGTAGACTCTTTACGTTCTGAAATCCGTGACAACAGTGTTAGAGTAATTGATGTTAGACGAGAATCTGATTATAAACAAGACCACATCCCAACTGCTGTAAATTTACCACTTGCCACTTTGCTATCCGATGATAGCCCTGAACGTGTTTTGAAATTAGTAAATTCTATGGGGATTGACGATGAAACTCCTGTTGTAGTTTACGATGATACATTTGGGGCACTAGCATCAAGAGTTGCATGGACTTTGGAATACTTGGGACATTCAGATGTAACTCTGTTAGAATCTACTTACAGTCATTGGAAATCACTTGGATTAGAAAATGATTCTGCTACTCCTGAAATTCAAAGTAAGGAACATTCTATGAAATTAAACCCTGACATTTTAGCAACTTCTGATTATTTGGAAATTGCCAAAACTCGAGACGATGTGATTTTAATCGATAACAGAGAGAGATTGAATTTTCTTGAACAGCATATTCCTGGAGCTATCAGCTTACCTTATCGTACGTTGGCTTCAAATGATAAAATTTTACGCTCAAAAGAGGATATGAAACGATTATTGGATAACCGTGGAGTCACCGGAGATTCTGAAATTATCACTTATTGTGGTAGTGTGGGTACACTTTCAGGTTTGGCATATTATGCACTAAAATCTGCTGGATTGCCTAATGCAAAACTGTATGTTCGTTCTTTCAAAGAATGGAAAAATCTTCAAAAACCAACTGAAAAACAAGAAGATGCTAGTTACTGGGATTTGTCTGCAGAATAATTAAGAAATCTGTTCTCTGAGTTTTTTTGTTACAGTTCCTTCAATGTTTTCAAAGAGAACTATCATTTTTTCTTTGTTGTCAATTAGATAATCAACTCCTCTATCTTTTAGTCTGATTTTCCATAATCTAATTTCTCTGTGTTCATCAAAGAAAGTTTCTATCATTTGTTCACCTGATTTTGTTGGGTCAATAAATTCTTCAAAGAGTTCCATTGTTTTATCAATGTCTTCTTCTTCTATTGCTTCTTTGACTGATTGAATTGACTGACTAAGTTCTTTCAAATTTTTAATTGGTCGAGGTAATGTTTTCTTTGTAAGTCCAAAGAGTCCTTTCTTTTCTTTGCCTAGTTTTTCTGCAATGTTGTCTGCAAGATCATAAATTGGAATTTTACTTAGCCCATCACGTTTTTCATTTTGAACAATCAATCCTTTCTCTAATAATTTCCTTAAAGCAGTTTCTGCATCTACTCTATCTAGAAATGTTGTCCACACAATTGCACCTAATGTGTGATATCCTTGTCTAACTGATTCTAAAACTACTACCTCTTCAATTCTTTTGAACCCTTCTTCAATTTTGACATTTACAAAATCTTTATCTCTGATTGATCTTCTTGCATTTTTAACATCAATTTCTATGGAACGCTTCAAAGATTCGAGTGATTCTGGAACTTGATTTAGTAATGATAAGAAACATGCTTTATTGTACCATGCCATTCCATATGTTGTATCTGACTCAATTGCTTTCTGTGCTGCATCTAGAGCTTGAGCATACTTTTTCTGTTCATAGTGTACGAGTCCTTTGAGATTCCAAGCTTCTGGATTTGTAACATCAATTTCTAAAATTTTATCATAAACTTTCAATGCTTCTGAGAATTCTTCTAGGTGGAATCTGGCATATCCTAGTTTCATCATTGTTTCAACACTATCTGGGTCAATTCGTAATGCTTGCTCAAACATCTCAATGGCATCTTCTAGCTTTTCATCTGCCATCAAATTGACTCCTTTTTTGTATAATCTTTTTAAATTATAATCTACATCTACTAAACTTCTTTCTTGTGGGATTGTTGACTCTACCTTTATTCCCTTTTTGTCTTTTGATTTTTTCCCAAACAGTTTCTTCACATCTCAATTAGGCATTTTATCTAGATAAATACCAATCTCAATTGAGCCTAATGCTGACTATGCTTGATTTGAAATAGAACTTTGCGATCTAAATATAGAAATACTTGAAATACCCACAAACGTTTGTGTCATCTCAGCCACGTTTAGAGATTCAAGGACAGGCACCATTCAAGCAATCTGGTGTCTATGAAGCTCAAATTGCAGTTACTGATAGTAAACCATCCGATGATGATATTCGTTCAAAACAATTTTCAACTTTATGGAGAGGTAACTTTCATCTTAGAGTAAAAGATGGATTATTTTCTGAAACTATAGGTTCTCCTACAAATCCACTTCCATCATCAATTACTAATCTTGATAAAGTCTGGATTGTTGTTACTGATTTATTTTCTTCATTACATACTGTGTTCGATGTTCCTTTAGCTAAATCATCATCACAAAATGAAACAAAACCTCAAACAAAAACTGAAACAAAACCTCAAACAAAAACTGAAACAAAACCTCAAACAAAAACAAATGTTGATAATCAAAAACCTACGCGCTCTTCAAAAATAAATGTTGTTGGAGCAGCCGGTCCACCTGGTGACAAAGGTCCATCGGGTCAACCTGGTTCTGATGGTGACAAAGGACCAATTGGTCCACCAGGACAACAAGGACCGATGGGAATTAAAGGTCCTGAAGGTACTAAAGGTCAATCTGGTGACAAGGGAGCAACTGGTGATAAAGGCGCTCAAGGTGACAAAGGAATTTCTGGTACTAAAGGATTAATTGGTGACAAAGGAATTACTGGTGATAAAGGAGATAAAGGTGACAAAGGAATTACTGGTCCACCTGGTGACAAAGGAGAAAAAGGTCCAACTGGATTAATTGGTGACAAAGGTCTATCTGGATTAAAAGGTCCATCTGGTGACAAAGGAGAAAAAGGTCCAACTGGATTAATTGGTGACAAAGGATCTTCTGGATTACGTGGTGTCCCTGGTGACAAAGGAGATGGTGGTCCACAAGGTGTAGTTGGCGATAAAGGATTAACTGGTCCAACTGGAGTACCTGGAGAAAAAGGTCCGACTGGATTATCTGGTGTACAGGGAGAAAAAGGAATTCAAGGTGGTCCCGGCACTATTGGTGACAAAGGTCCACTTGGTCCACCTGGTGACAAAGGTCCACTTGGTCCACCAGGTCCACATGGCGATAAAGGATTAACTGGTCCAACTGGATTAATTGGTGACAAAGGTCTCATCGGTCCACATGGTCCGATAGGAGAAAAAGGAAACAAGGGTGTTGAAGGTCCACTTGGTGACAAAGGTCCACAAGGTCCACAAGGTCCAGCAGGTTCTAAAGGATTAACTGGAGTTCCTGGTCCGCAAGGAGAAAAAGGTGACAAAGGTTCCATTGGTTCTGTTGGAGAAAAAGGTCAAACAGGTCCACTAGGTGCGCCTGGAGAAAAAGGTCCACAAGGTCCACAAGGCTCTCAAGGTGAACGTGGAACAACTGGTCCATCAGGAGAAAAAGGTCCACAAGGTCCACAAGGAATTCAAGGTCCACAAGGTGAACGTGGTCCAACTGGTCCAATCGGATCAATTGGTGAACAAGGTCCTGTCGGAGGACAAGGTCCTGTAGGTCCAGCCGGTCCAAGAGGTCCGCCAGGTCCGCCCGGAGAAAAAGGCCCATCTGGTGGAATGTCAACAGAACAAAAAGCTCTCTTCAAAGATTTACTAGAAATATTGACAAACAAAAATGTAATTTCTACTGAAGACCAAATTAAATTGATGAGTTATCTTTATTGAGTTATTTAATTTTTATTTAAAAAATATTTTAACAATTCATTTTCAGAATCAGGATTTGCAAATAATTTTTTTCTTTGTTTTATTGTGAACTTTATTTAGAATATTTGTATTTTTTTCATTACTTAAAGACATGTTGTGAAATGTTTAAAAAAAATAAATGTAATTTTAATTATGATTTTTTTACTAAATGTTTTACAGTTAACACTGTCTTAGAATCTGAAAAATGAAAACAATTCGTCGTCTTAAAGACGATTGTTAATTTATCAACGAAATTATCGTCTTTTAGCTGCCTTTCTCTTTGGAGCGGCTTTTCTTTTAGCTGCCTTTCTCTTTGGAGCGGCTTTTTTGGTTGCTGCTTTTCTCTTTGGAGCGGCTTTTCTTTTAGCTGCCTTTCTCTTTGGAGCTGCTTTTCTCTTTGGAGCTGCTTTGCGTTTAGGTGCTGCTTTTCTCTTTGGAGCTGCCTTTCTCTTTGGAGCGGCTTTTCGTTTAGCTGCCATTGATGAACTGACATTTTCATCGTTTTTCAGTGGTTAAACTAAAGAAATTTACACAATTTGATTACAAATTGTCAAGTAATTTTATTTATATTTTTTTTATTTTGATCGTAAAATTTATATTTTTTCTTTTTCAAACTATTTTTTCAGCCTCAAGATCAATTATTTTTCTAAAAATTTTCCATTTGTATGGTATTTTGGTCGCAATATTGGTTATTTTTTTTAAAATTATTTTTTTGTTCTTTATTTTTATTTTTTTTACAAAAACTTTTGCTGTAATTTTTTTAGATCTATTTTTGATTATACGCCACGTCTTTTGATGATTGTTAACACATCTTCATCAATCATTACATGATTCAGACCAACACGCTGTCCTCCAAACTTTACACTCTTTCCCCAGATTAATCCATATCTGAATTCTCGTTTTAATCTTCTATGCAGCTTGTTACAAATGTCTTCTACAGTATCTCCTTCTCTCGCGATAAGCGGATCTACAAAATCGGCTTCGCCTCCTTTTGGTTTCAAGTAAATTCTAATGAACTTTAATTTTTCATAGATTTTTTCTTTAAGAAGTTCAATGTTGACATCAGAGTTTGCAGATACTTCTATAACATCTGATTTGATTTTTGTTTTCAAATCTTTTAGAAATGCATCATCCACTAGATCAATTTTATTTAGAATGGTTATTGCTTTAGAATAACTAATGTTCCCTGCAATGTGGTCTGCTAACTGTTCTGATGTGATGTCTTCTCTAACTACAACACGTGCACTAACCAAACCATAAAGATGTAAAATATCTTTAAGATGTTTTTCAGTAATTTTTGTCATCTTTACTTGTTGTGCAACTGCAATTCCTCCCATTGCTGCTTTCTCAATTGTAATGTTTGGTGGTAATTGATTTAGTCTAATTCCAATGTTTCCTAATTCGTTAGTTAGCACATCTTCATGGTATGGTTGGAACACATCCAATACTAGTAATACAAGATCTGCAGTTCTTGCAACTGATAAAATCCTCTTTCCTAATCCTTTGCCTGAGGATGCTCCTTTGATAATTCCTGGAAGATCTAATACCTGAATGTTGGCGCCTCGATACTCCATCATTCCTGGAACTACTGTTAGTGTGGTAAACTGAAATGCCCCTACTGTGGATTTTGCACTTGTCATTTTGTTTAGTAATGTGGATTTTCCAACACTTGGTAATCCGATAAACACTACTGTCGCATCTCCACTTCGCCTGACATCGAACCCATCTTGCTTCATGCCTGATTTTTTGGCAACTTCCGATTCTTGCTCCCTTTTGAGTTTGGCAATCTTTGCCTTGAGTAATCCTATGTGGTGTTCTGTAGCTTTGTTGATCTGAGTCTTTGCCATTTCATCTTGAATGGATTTAATTTTTTCAGGAATTCCCAATACTGTTCATTCTTACCCCTTTCTTTTCAAATAAAACCGTATAACTTACACTTAGTAGCAAATATTATTCGGTTTAAAAAACGATTTTTGTGAAAAAGAGAACATTTGCAGTAGATATTGATGGAACTATCACTGAAAATGGCGGGGGTAGAATACATCTTGATGCTCTTGAAGCATTACGTAGATTAACTAACATGGGACATGATGTGATTTTTGTAACTGGTAGGTCTTCAGTTGAAGGATATTTGCTATCTGTTTTTGGTGGAACTACAAAAATTACAGTAGGTGAGAATGGTGGTTGTATTACAACTGATTCAGACGAACATGTCTTACTTGGAAATATGGATGAATGCAAAAAAGCATTTAAAATAATTAAAGACAATATTGATAATGTCGAAGAAAAACATGTTTTTCCTAGAATGACTGAAGTTGTTTTGGAGAGAACATTTGATTTGGAATTGGCACGAAAGTTACTTGCTGAAAAAAATATCTCAGTTGAATTATCTGACAGTCAATATGCATATCACATTAATTCTCCCGGAATTGACAAGGGAACCGGATTTAGAACAATTATGGAAAAATTATCTGTTTCTGCTGAAGATGTAATTGCAATTGGAGATAGTGCAACTGACATCCCATTGTTTAGAGTTGCAAAAACAAGTATTGCATTGGGTAATGCATCCGATCATGTCAAGTCTGAGGCAACCATGGTGGTATCTGCCCATGCCGGAGATGGGGTTCTTGAGGCATTAGATAAATTAGCACCCATACTATCTGAGAAATAGACATGACTTTCAAATCAATTCTTGATGAAATTGAAAATAATCTAAACAAAATATTATCTGATCTATCTGTATCTGGTATAGAGTTCTCTGTTGAACCTGCAAAACCTGGCTTTGGTGATGTTAGTTCTAATGTTTCATTTTTACTTGCAAAATCTCTAAAGAAAAGCCCAAAAGAAATTGCTGAAATGCTTTCTGAAAAATATTCTTCATGTACTAGTACACTTGTTTTAAAATCAGAACCCCGCCCATCTGGATATCTTAATTTTATTGCAAATTGGGATAAACTTAATCAGTTGATTCTATCTGAATCATACCTTGACACATGCGGTGATGTTGAACTTGGAAATGGTTCTAGTATTGTAGTTGAGCATACTAGTGTTAATCCAAACAAGGCACTACACATTGGACATATCCGAAATATTATCATCGGAGATACTGTTTCTAGAATTTTAGGGAAAGCAGGTTACAAAGTAAATGTACTAAACTACATTGATGATTCAGGATTACAGGTTGCTGATATCATAGTTGGATTCAAACACTTTGGATATGCACAAGAGCCTCCTAATGGAAAAAAGTTTGATCATTATTGTGGTGATGATGTTTATGTTAAAACTACTGAAAAATATGAGGCAGATTCCAGTTTAGAGGAAATTAGAAAGAATGTTCTTAAAGAATTAGAAGATGGAGATTCAGAAACTGCAAAGTTTGGTGATAGGGTAACCCGACGAGTTTTAGAAGGACATCTAGAAACTTGTTGGAATTTCGGTGTAACTTATGATTGTCTAAACTTTGAATCCCAAATTATTCGCTCAGGTTTATGGAGTAAAATTTTTGAGAAACTCAAAGAGATGAAACTAGTTGAATTTGAAAATGAAGGAAAGAATGGTGGATGTTGGGTTATTCGTGGGGATGG
>ENA-OREN01003541-OREN01003541.1-marine-metagenome-genome-assembly--contig:-NODE-3541-length-14484-cov-4.873187_pt1 | contig 14484 bp, 15 predicted proteins | sample MGYA00248624_ERZ508555 | MGnify/ENA primary metagenome ERZ508555 (study PRJEB26222, sample SAMN06267773) | marine metagenome | isolation source: Saanich Inlet, British Columbia, Canada | place...
TTGGTGATAGATGGTGGACAAACAGTTGGAGTTATGTAAATGCTAAATAATTTATTTAGATTAGATGGTAAGGTAATCGTTATAACAGGAGCAACAGGCTTGCTAGGTAGGAAACACGCAGAGGCAATTGCTTGTTATGGAGGCACTCCAATATTATTAGATTTATCGCAAGATATTATTGATAAATTTACTAACGAGCTAAATGCTAAATACAATACGAATGCAATTGGTTTTGTGATTGATATTACTAATGAACAGGCAGTGGAAAGTAATGCTAAATTGTTAGTAGATAAATTTGGAAAGATAGATGGACTTGTTAATAACGCTGCAAATAATCCAAAAGTTGAGGACAGTAAAGAGATTAACTTTTCTCGTTTAGAAAACTTCCCTCTAGATATATGGAATGATGACATTTCTGTAGGCTTAACAGGCTCATTTTTATGCTCTAAACATTACGGAGAAAAAATTGCACAGAATTCAAATGGCGGATCGATTGTAAATATATCCTCCGATTTAGGTTTAATCGCCCCTGATCAAAGATTGTATAAAAAAGACGGTATCCCAGAAAATCTTCAAAATATTAAACCTGTAACTTATTCTGTTGTAAAGACAGGGCTAATTGGTTTAACTCGATATTTAGCAACTTATTGGGCGGATAAAAATGTTCGTTGTAATGCCATGTGCCCTGGCGGTGTCGAAAATGGTCAGCCAGAAGAATTTCTCAAAGAGGTTTATTCTAGAATACCGATGAATCGATTAGCTAAATCTGAGGAATATCAAGGAACTTTAATTTGGATGCTGAGTGATGCTGCTAGCTATCTTAATGGTGCAATTGTTCCTGTAGAAGGTGGAAGGACTGCTTGGTGATAACTAATCAGAAATATAAATGATAATTTCACATAAACATAAATTTATCTTTGTCAAAACTGCTAAGGCTGCTGATACAATGTTGGATTTGGCGCTTCGTGAGCATCTAGGAGAATACGATATTTCTACACCAGTCGTTTCGTATGATGAAGAGAAAGCCCAAGAAAATGGCTATCCTGGACCTCAAAATTTTAATAAAGATTATGAAATACGGACAAAAACTTTTTGTGCAATCAAAGTGTTTAAATTAGATAAGGATTAAATATATGAAGGTATTATTATTAGCCGGTGGATTTGGCACTCGCTTGAGTGAAGAAACAGATATTAAGCCAAAGCCAATGTTGGATATTGGCGGTAAACCAATTTTATGGCATATTATGAAAACATATTCCCATTATGGATTCAATGATTTTGTGATTTTACTAGGCTATAAAGGTTATTATATTAAAGAGTATTTCGCTAATTATTTTTTGCATCAGAGCGATGTAACTATTGACATGTCTGACGGCTCTATGGAAATACATAATAACTCTAGCGAGCCATGGAAAGTGACTTTACTTGACACTGGCTTGGATAGTATGACAGGCGGTCGTATAAAAAGAGCCCAAGACTTTATAGGAGATAAACCCTTTATGCTTACTTATGGTGATGGTGTAAGTGATATCAATATAGAAGAGCTTGTGAAATTTCATAAAACCCATGGAAAGGCTATGACTATGACATCTGCCCAGCCAGATGGCCGATTTGGTGCATTAAATATAGATGATAACAATAAAGTGAAAGAGTTTAAAGAAAAGCCAAAAGGAGATGGAAGTTGGATAAATGCGGGGTATTTTATTTGCGAGCCAAAAGTGTTTGATTATATTGTTGACGGGGATAGTTCTGTATTTGAACAAAAACCTTTAATGAATTTAGCAAAAGATGGTGAAGTGTACACTTACAAACACCATGATTTTTGGATGCCTATGGATACATTAAGAGATAAGCATAAGTTAAATGAATTATGGAATTCGGATAAGGCTCCGTGGAGAGTGTGGGGTTAATAATGTTTGCTAATATATATAAAAATAAAAAAGTCTTAGTAACGGGACATACAGGTTTTAAGGGTACATGGCTTACTATGTGGCTTTTAAAGCTTGGTGCTAATATTGTGGGCATTTCAAAAGACATTCCCACTTCTCCATCTATGTTTGAAGAATTAAAGTTAAAAGATAAAATCGAGCACTATCAAGAAGATATTAGGGATTTATCAAAAATGACAGAGATTATGGCGCATGAGAAGCCAGACTTTTTGTTCCATTTGGCAGCACAAGCGATTGTTTCTACTTCATATACAAATCCAATAGAAACTATTACCTCTAATGTGGTTGGAACGGCCAATATCCTTGAAGCGCTTAGAGTGTCAAATCACAAATGCACAGCGGTTATTATCACCAGTGACAAGGCTTATGACAATGTTGAGCAAGTTTGGGGATATAAAGAAGATGACAAAATGGGCGGAAAAGATATATATAGTGGAAGTAAAGGTGCTTCGGAACTTATTATTAAATCCTATTATCACTCTTTTTTCAAAAGCAACAAGTCAAATGTAAGATTAGCCACAGGTAGGGCGGGTAATGTTATTGGTGGTGGAGACTGGGCAAAAGACAGAATTGTAGTTGATTGTATGGAGGCGTGGAGCAAGGGGTGGAGTGTAGAAATACGAAGTCCACAAGCAACAAGGCCGTGGCAACATGTATTGGAGCCTTTGAGTGGGTATTTAAGTTTGGGCTCTGAACTTTGTAGGAATGATAGTTTTCACGGTGAGGCGTTTAATTTTGGACCGAGAGCTGAACAAAACCATACGGTAAAGCAGTTGCTTAAAGATTTGAGTAAATATTGGAATTTTGAAGATATAAATGATGCTTTTACAGTAATAGATAACATCCCTTTTCACGAGGCTGGATTGTTAAAGCTTAATTGCGATAAGCCGTTATTTGTCATGAAATGGCAGGCGAATTTAGAATATCGAGAAGTGATTAAATTTACCAGTGAGTGGTACTACGATTTTTACAATTCAGATAAGAATATGTTTGATAAAACGGTAGAGCAAATATTAGAATATGAGCATATGGCAAATAAAAAGAGTTTAGAATGGACGGTGTAATTTTAACACCGCTTAAGCAAATAAGGACCTCCAAGGGTAGTGTGCTTCATGCTATGAAAAAAAGTGATATTGGCTTTGATGGATTTGGTGAGACTTATTTTTCTACAGTTAATAAAAATGATATAAAAGGCTGGAAGAAGCATACTGAAATGACTTTAAACCTAGTTGTGCCAGTTGGAAAGATGGAGTTTGTTATTTATAATGATAAAAATCACAATTTTTTTAATGTGACGATATCACAAGATAATTATCAAAGGCTTACAATTAGTCCAGGTTTTTGGCTGGCTTTTAGAGGGCTGGACGAAAAAAATATCTTACTAAATATAGCCTCGATCGAGCATGATCCGAGTGAGAGTGAAAGTATTGATTTGAATAAGATAATTTATGACTGGTAACAAAAATTTACTAATAATTGGTGGAACAGGGTTTATTGGATCGCATGCAGTAAAAGAAGCTGTAGGCCGAGGATTTTCCGTATTGGTGATATCAAAAAATATACCGTCCTTATCTAGTAGGGTTAAGAATGTCGAGTATATATCTTCAAATATAACAGTAAAAAAAGACTTATTCAATCATATAAATAAAAGAAATATTCATTACGTAATCAATTTAGGTGGCTACATAGATCATGCAAACTATTCAAATGGCGGAGATAGGATTTATGATGTGCATTTTAATGGTGTTAGGAACCTAGTTGATTGTTTGGATAAGTCTAAGATAAAAGGGTTTGTACAAATTGGTAGTAGTGATGAATATGGCAATAATTCGGCACCTCAAATTGAAACCCAAAGAGAGGCTCCCATTTCCCCGTATTCTTGCGCCAAAGTTGCATCAACCCATTTTCTACAAACCTTGTATAGAACAGAAAAGTTTCCCGCAGTTATCTTGAGACCGTTTCTTGTGTATGGCCCTGGTCAAAGTGAAGAAAGGTTTATCCCTCAAATTATTAAAGGCTGCACAAGTCGTCAGGAGTTTCCGGTTTCAAAAGGTGAGCAATTAAGAGATTTTTGCTTTATTGATGATTTTATTCAAGCAGTCTTCTCTGCTTTGGATAATCATAGTGCGCATGGAGAAGTGATCAATATAGCGTCAGGAAAGCCAATCTCTATTAAGAAAATGATCAATACAATTGTAGATATAATTGGTTCTGGTGAGCCACAGTTTGGTCAGGTTGCCTATAGAAATGGTGAAAATATGGCGCTTTATGGTGACACTACTAAAGCCAAAGAGATTTTAGGATGGAAGTCTAGTGTTAGCTTAAGACAAGGTCTTTTAGAAACCATTAAATGGGTAAAAAATTAGTAATGGATAGTGCACCTCTAGTTAGCGTCCTGATGAATTGCTTCAATGGAGAGAAATACCTTCGAGAGGCGATCGATAGCATTATTAATCAAACCTATAAAAATTGGGAGCTTGTATTTTGGGATAATCAATCGACTGATAAGAGTAAGGCTATTTTTGACAGTTACCAAGATGAACGATTAAAATATTATTATGCACCCGAGCATACAGATCTTGGTGGTGGACGCGCAAATGCCTTTAAATATCTATATGGAGATTATATTGCAGTATTAGATGTAGACGACATATGGCTTCCTACCAAGCTTAAAAAACAGTTACAACTGTTTACCGATCCAGATGTTGGCATTGTAATAAGTGATACTTTATTTTTCAATGAGACTGATGAACGCATACTTTATGATGGAGAATATCCGCCAGAGGGAGATGTGTTTCGTGAGTTGCTAACTGGGTATTTTGTTTCACTTGAAACGCTAATGTTGCGAAAATCAGTTGTCGATAAATTGGATTATGGTTTTGATGCTGATTTTAGTTTTATTGCTGATTTTGATTTGGTTCTTAGGTCGGCTAGAATTTCAAAATTAGCGATATGCAAAGAGGTGCTAGCTAAATGGCGAGTTCATGAAGCAAGTGATTCTTGGAAATCTTCGGTGTCTTTCTCGGAGGAAAGAGAGCGCTGGATTGAGAAACAATCTAAGCAAGATTCCAATTTTCTAGACAAATACAAGGAAGAAATTTCAATATTACATAGTAAAAATTTTTTACTTATGGCAATAGATGCCTTGTCAAAGAATGAAAGAATGAAAGCATTAAGGCTCATCTCTAGAACTAATTTTATAGATTGGCATGATTATGCGGTTGCGTGTCTTTGTTTTGTGCCATTTTCTAACAGACTGCTTCAATACTTACAAAAGCGAAGGATTAAACGCTTGTTGAGATAGTCATGGTTATTTCTGCCAGACCATACCCGAATATTAGAAAGCTTTCTTCGCAGAGTGAGTGCTTTAGCGTGGACAATATAAGTTTTTATCCTTTAGGTAGGGATGCCCTTTTATCTGGCCTTATTGCTTTGGGTTTAAAAAAAGGTGATGGCGTTATTATTCCAGCCTATATGTGTAATTCTACTATCAAGATATTAAAGGTTTACGGATTTAATCTTGTATTTATTGATATTGAAAAGGATTTAAGCTTGTCAGTCGATAATCTTAAGAAAGTGATTGAAGAGAGTCAAATTAAAGCGCTATTAGTCGTGCATTATTTTGGTTTAACTCAAAATATTGATAAGGTGGTTGATGTATGTCACGAGTATGGTGTTAAAGTAGTAGAAGATGCATCACACAGCCTTCTGTCGCAATTTATGCGAGATAGAGGTAGCATTAAGGGTGACATTGAAATTTTTAGCATGCGTAAGAGTTTGCCTGTTGTTGATGGCGGTGCGTTAAGAATTAATAATAATTGCTATCAATCAGCTGTAGCAAGCAATAGTTCATGTGTGTCAATAATTAGTGATGTGAAATATTTAATATTGCGGTTGTTTGAAAAAATAGCAACAGGCTTGGGTGTTAATATTTATGGCCAGTTAATGAATGATATTAAAACCAAGTTGCGAAGTAAATCGAGCAATGAAGCTTGCAATCTAGATGTGGCATCTTGTCAGGCCTCGTGGCAATTAAGAAAGTATTTGAGTAATGAAAAATATCTGCAAGATTCTAGAAAGGCAATAGTTAGTCATTTTAATCAATTAAGTCTGGCACTTCAAAAGCTTGGATTTAGACTGTTGGTTGATTCGGTTGACAAAGGTGTCATTCCTCAAGCTTGTGTTGTTTATGATGATAAAGGCGGCTTAGTTGATTATTTAAGGTTAAAGGGTGTTGGCGCATGGCGATGGCCCGATGAAGAGATGCCCGATGAAGTAATCCAGCATGCTGACGTGTATCCAAATGCGATATTTTTTGATAAAAAACTGGTATTAATACCTATTCATCAAAGCTTAGGTGTTAAACAGATCGACTATATCATCCAAGTGTTATCTAGGTGGTAGTTATGAATAGTTGGTCGTTATATAATGGCAATGATACTAATTGGAAAGAGAAAGTTTCTCATATTAAGAGTTCAACTTACTTGCACGATAATGAATGGGCTAAGCATTTAGAAGATTTAGGCTGGACTGTCTATAGGTGGCACTACCAGCAAGATGGAAAAAATATTGCCTTTTTGCAAGGCTTTCTCAAACGTTATCCTTTTGATGTTGGTGTGCTTTGGTTTCCAGATTGGATTGCTGGTGACTATAAGCTAAGTCACAAGGTAGTCGATGACTTGAAAAAAAGTTTATCACTTCGGTTTTTAACTATTCGAATTCGCTCGCATCATTCAAAAAATAATCAAGAGTTATCATTATTGAAGCAACATTTTTGTAGTGTTTCAAAGCCATTTGATAGTGGGCTAACCATGCATCTAGATTTGTCTGTTTCAGCTGAAAAGTTACACCAAGGTTTAAGTAAAAATTGGCGCCGAAATTTAAAACGCTCAAATAAGCTTGATTATGAGATTGTTGAAATTAGAAAAATTGAGACTGTTGCTAGACTTTATCGTGAGATGGGAAAAGCCAAAGGGCTTGGTGAGTTGTTTTCCTATCAGCAGATTGAGAGTTTGATGAATAGCTATGGTGAGCAAATAATTGTTATTGGCGCAAGAACGCATGATGGTGTAATACAGGCAATACGTGGTGCAATTGTTCGCAATCATCAGGCGATCGATATCTTTGCAGCAGCCAATGTATTTTCAAGAAAACATTATTTGTCTTATGCGTTGTGTTGGGAGCTTGTTAATCGTTGTCAGTCTTTGGGATGTAATAATTTTGACTTTAATGGCGTTGATCCTGAGAATAACATGGGGGTGTATAATTTTAAGAAGGGTACAGGTGCCAGATTGGTTGAGACACTTGGTGAATTTGAATACTCAAATAGCTTTCTTATGAAGAATTTGGTGAATATTGTGTCTAGGTGGCGAAATTAAGTGGATGAATCATCATGTCTAATTTAAATATTTTAGTATTTCATAAAGTCGTTGAAAATGAAGCTAATGAGTGGGCAGATGTAAGATTGGCATTGTTTATTCAATTATTGGAGACCTCCAAACGTCATAAACAAAAGATTGTGAGTATTGATAGCTGGACAGAGAATAATAGTGGTGAGTTGGCCTTAAGTTTTGACGATGGGCATGGTAGTGATTTTGACATTGTTTTGCCACTGCTTCAAGAGTATGGTATTCAAGGGACGTTCTTTGTGACGCCAAATTATGTTGGGAAAAAAGGATACATGTCATGGGATCAAATCAAAACTTTAAGTGAGGCTGGCATGGAAATAGGGTCGCATTCTATGAATCACCCTTATATGACTACTTTAACATTTGAGCAATTATTAATAGAATTAGCAGATTCTAAGACGCAGATAGAACGGCATATTGGCAAAGAAATAGTGTCTTTTGCTTATCCCTATGGTGATTGCTCTGCGAGAACACATAAAGTTGCAAAAGAAGTTGGATATAAAAATATTTGCACTTCAAAACCAGGCTTATGTCAATCTAAAGTGAATAATTTAAACAGAAATTCAGTTCACTCTAATATTAATCTAGATCAGCTTGATCAGTTGCTTAATCCAAGCAAGGTGGCAATTTTTAAACAGCAAATTGGGTATTTTATTCGTTATGGGTTAAAGCGTGTCTTGGGCGTTAATAACTATATAAAATTAAGAAATTTGATCTATTGATGTTTTTGTATAAGCTATGTTAAATATTATTATTGGTAAAAGAAGTAATTTATCCAATCACCTGCTTGAGTCTTTAGATGATGCAATGGTAATATCATCTAGTCAGGTGATTAAAGCGTTATCTCGATTAGATTGGGGGCAGATTGATAAGGTGAATTTAATACTAAATCAGTTTCAACCTGCAACGCGCCTAAATGACTTGTCCAATCCGGTTGAATATATTGACAATGCAATCTCAACAACGGCTAATATTTTAATGTTTATTAAGGATAAAAGCCCTAAAGTTAATAAAATTGTTTATACGAGCAGTAGTTCGGTTTATGGTAATAATGAATCTTGTGTTGAGATAGATGCCGCTCAGCCGCTCAGTTTGCATGCAACGCTTAAGCTTGCGAATGAAAAACTTATATCGCAGTTTTGTACGGTTGAAAATATTGACTATACAATCGCCAGAGTATTTAATATGTATGGTGGCAATGACAAGTTTTCAATTGTATCTAAAATTATTAAAGCCTATAAAAATCAACAAAGCATTTCTTTAATTAATGATGGCAATGCTATTCGTGATTTTATTCATATTAATGATGTTACCAAGGCCTATAAGGCCATACTATTGTCGAGTGGTATCAATATAGTCAACGTTGCCTCTGGGCAGAGAAAGTCAGTTAGGATTATTTTGGATTATTTACTTGAGCGAGATATTAAAATTAGTACCAGTAATATTAAGCGAGATGAAATTAGTGTGTCGATTGCAGACAACACAATATTGAAAACAATGTTAACACCTTGTTTCCGATTTAAATCGGTTGAAGGCTATGTACTAGGCGAGCTTCAGTTATGAAGCAGATTGCAGTCTTATTGACTGTATATAAAAATGATGGGCTTGAGGCGTTTAAAGTGGCACTTGATAGTCTGTATAAACAAACCATTGAGGGTTTTGATATTTTTGTTCAAGAAGATGGTGCAGTTGATGTCGACATTCATGAATATTTAACCCAAGAGTTGAATGCTGGAAGAATTAAACACTTAGGTGAAAGAGATAAAAATAAAGGATTTGATTATTCACTTAATGAACTGATTGATAAAGTTTTAATGGCAGAATATGACTATATTGTACGTATGGATGCTGATGATATATCAATGCCTGAAAGGCTGGAAAAACAACTTGACTGTATGAATGAGAATCCAAGTATCGATATATGTGGAACTTATATTGAGGAGTTTGGTGATGGCATTGAATATACTAAAGTTGTTAGTTATCCATTGACTCATAATGCCATGTTGGGTTTTTTTAAAAAAAGAGTACCCATAGCCCATGTTAGTGCTTTTTTCAGACGGAGTTATTTTGAAAAAGCAGGCCTTTATGAAGTTGAAGGGCATTTTAATAATGGTGATACCTTAATGTGGATGAAGGGCTTTGCCGCTGGGTGTAGATTTGCCAATATTGATTATGTTGGTGTCAAGGTGCGAGTCAGCCAAGATTTTTTTGGCAGAAGGGGTGGATGGAAGAAAACAGTGGCTGATTTTAAAAATAGGCTAACCGTTAACAAAAAACTAAATTTTGGCCCTGTGGCCTATTTATACGCATTTGCGGTTGCCTTTGTTAACATGATGCCATCAGTCATGAAAAAATATGCTTACAAGCATCTGCGTCAATGACGTCTGGGCAAATTATCATCAAAGGGGCGTTTGACTTATTATTAGCATTAGTAGGGCTGGCTTTAGCTATGCCAATTATTATTCTAGGTTGGGTGATCGCTTCTATTGAAACTAATTCAAATGGATTTTTTTTGCAAAAACGTGTTGGTAAAAATGGCCAGATATTTACTTTGGTTAAGATTAAAACAATGAAACCAGTATTAGGTATTAATACTCATGTGACACAAAAAAACGATGCCCGTATAACAATAAGTGGTGGCTTCTTTAGAAAAACTAAAATTGATGAACTGCCCCAGCTTTGGAATGTGTTGATTGGTCAAATGAGTTTTGTAGGCCCTCGGCCAGATGTTAAAGGCTATGCAGATAAGCTACAAGGTAAAGATAAGATGATTTTATCAGTACGCCCTGGCATCACTGGCCCGGCATCTCTTAAATATAAAAATGAGGAAGTATTACTTGCAAAACAAGCTAATCCTGAGCAATATAATAACGAGGTTATCTGGCCAGATAAAGTTAAAATAAACGTTAATTATGTTAAAAATTGGTCATTTTCCCAAGACTTGCTTTACATTTATCAAACAATTATAAGTATATGAATAACAGTATAAGCCCATGGCCTTTGTTTACTCAAAAAGAGGCTGATGCCATAAGCAAAGTTTTACTAAGTAACAAGGTTAATTATTGGACTGGCAATGAAGGTAGGCAGTTTGAAAAAGAATTTGCTAACTGGTGCGAGTCGAATTATGCAGTGGCTGTGGCAAATGGCACATTGGCACTCGATTTGGCGCTTAAAGCTTTAGATATTAGTGCTGGTGACGAAGTGATTGTAACGCCACGCAGTTTTATTGCTTCAGTTTCTTGTGTGGTTAATGCGGGTGCGATACCTGTTTTTGCTGATGTTGATTTAAATAGTGGTAATATTACAGCTAAGTCCATCAAGACTAAAGTTAGCGATAAAACTAAAGCCATTATTTGCGTGCATTTAGCAGGCTTTCCTTGTGAGATGGACGATATTATGCAATTGGCACAAGAACAAAACTTATACGTTATTGAAGATTGCGCTCAAGCACATGGGGCTACATATAAAGGTAAGTCAGTTGGATCTATTGGGCATATTGGTTGTTGGAGTTTTTGTCAAGATAAAATTATGTCTACAGGTGGTGAAGGTGGTATGGTTACGACTAATGATGAATCTCTATGGAGAAGGATGTGGGCATATAAAGACCATGGTAAGAGTTACGAAGCTGTTTATGAGCGAGAGCACCCCGAAGGTTTTAAATGGCTACATGAATCATTTGGCACCAATTGGCGCATGACTGAAATGCAATCTGCTATTGGTAGAATTCAACTTGGAAGAATGGATAACTGGCATCAAAAACGTAAAGACAATGCACAAGAAATTTTAAATATTTGCGCTAGATTTCCTAATGTAATGCGGCTATCAAAAATTGAAAATGATATCGAACATGCTTGGTATAAGTTGAATGTATATATACGACCTGAAGGTCTAAAAGATCAATGGGATAGAGATCGAATTAGTGATGAAATTAACCAATTAGGTATTCCATGTTATTCTGGCTCTTGTGCTGAAATTTATTTAGAAAAAGCTTTTGATAATAAATTTAGACCTGAGAAGAGACTTGCTAATGCTCAAGAACTAGGTAAAAAAACCTTAATGTTTTTGGTGCATCCGACACTCACCACTAATGAGATTAAAAATACTTGTGATGCAATCAACAAAATTATGGAGTTGGCAGGTAAATAATAATGACTAATGATATTATCAATCTCTCCAGAGTTTATAAGCAATTAATAATTTTTTTAATGGATTCTGTCGCTCTAATTGGCGTGCTGCTCGCAGCATTTTCGATTCGACTTGGATATTGGTATTGGCCTGAGAATGATTTATTGTGGGTTATTTTTGGCGCGCCATTAATCGCTTTTCCTATTTTTATGCAGTTTGGTTTATATCACGGTATTGTTCGTTTTTTAGGTCTTCAAGCGTTATGGGCAATTGTAAAGGCTGTATCTTTATATGCGCTAATATGGGGCATAATTGGATTTATGTCTGCAATAGAAGGCATTCCAAGATCAGTTATATTAATCAATTGGTTGTTAGCTATACTATCAATTGGTGGGTTAAGAATGATAGCCAGGTGGATGTTATCAAGTGCAAACGATCTAACCGACCAAAAAAACGTAATTATTTATGGCGCTGGATCTGCAGGTAGACAGCTAGCTAATGCACTATTGCAATCCAGAGAATATAAACCTGTTGCCTTTATAGATGACGCTAAAGACTTAATTAGCCAACATATTAACGGTATTAAAGTTTACAGTATTGATCGTGTTGAGTTATTAATACAAAAATATAATGTAGACGAAGCTCTGTTGGCATTGCCTTCAGCATCACGTCAAAGACGCAATGAGATTATTAATTTTTTAGAGCCCTACCCAATTCTTGTTCGAATCCTCCCCGGTGTTTCTGAATTAGCACAAGGAAAAATCGAAGTTGAAGATTTGCGTGAAGTAAGTATTTATGATCTATTAGGTAGGGAGTCAGTCAAACCACAGCAATCTTTACTACAGGAAAATATCAAAGATAAAGTGGTCATGGTGACGGGTGCAGGCGGCTCAATTGGCTCAGAATTGTGTAGACAGATAATAAAACTTGGTGCTAATAAGCTCATACTATTTGAACAAAGTGAATTAGCTTTGTATACAATCGATCAAGAGCTGTCTAAGGACCATGTGTTTCCAATATTGGGGTCTGTGGTTAATCAAGATAGGGTGGAAAGAGTGTGTAAGAAATTTGGTGTAAAAACCATCTATCATGCGGCTGCATATAAGCATGTGCCAATGGTAGAGTGCAACAGCACTGAAGGCGTTGTTAATAATATATTTGGCACATTAAAGTGCGCCCAGGCTGCTATCAATTGTCATGTTGAGGCATTTGTGTTGATATCAACAGATAAAGCTGTACGCCCAACAAATACAATGGGTGCTACGAAGCGAAGTGCTGAAATGGTTCTGCAAGCATTGTCGGATAATCAGAGTGTTACTAAATTTGTCATGGTACGTTTTGGCAATGTGCTCAATTCAAGTGGCTCAGTGATTCCTTTGTTTAAGAATCAGATTAAAGATGGCGGCCCTGTTACTGTTACCGATAGAGAAATCATTAGATACTTTATGACAATACCTGAAGCAGTTGAGTTAGTGATACAAGCTGGCGCCATGGGCAAGGGTGGAGATGTATTTGTATTAGACATGGGTAAGCCAGTTAAAATTTTCGATTTGGCAGCTAAAATGATTCATTTAAGTGGATTAGAGGTTAGGAATGAGTCAAACCCTAATGGTGAAATTGAGATTAAGATTACCGGACTCAGACCGGGTGAAAAGTTATTTGAAGAACTGCTGATTGGTGATAATGTGAGCAAGACTAAACACCCGATGATTATGAGAGCCAAAGAGGAGATGTTATCTTGGGGTGAGCTAAGTGTAATCCTAGATTCTTTAGAAGAGGCTGCAACAGACTCTAATCAAGAAACGTTGCGATTTCTTTTAATGAAAATTGTGCCAGGATTTAAACCACAATGCGACATTGAGGATATACTGTATCAAAAGTAATTTGGATGTTTATTAATGGAATATTGTAAGAATTTCTATCAAATCAAATCAAATAATGAGATTTTTGATCGAATTAGAACTGAGCGTAATGAGGTTGGTTATTACAATCTGCCGTATCAAGATACTGCCGAAATTAAGGATTATGTAAAAAACATCAATAAAAAACACATTGTTGTTTTGGGTATTGGTGGCTCGAGTCTTGGTGCAAGAGCTATTTACGAGTTCCTATTGCCTTCAAATGACTATCAAAAAGATTTATTATTTTTAGAAACTGTTGATCCGCTCAAAATTAACCATTGTTTAAAGAAAGTTGATTTGAATGATACGCAGTTTATTGTTATTTCAAAATCTGGCAACACCATTGAAACCATCAGTATATTTAAATACTTAAATTCCTTAGTAGAAATCAATAGTGCTAATTGCACTATTGTTTCTGAAAAAAGAAGCGCGTTGACTAAATTTGCCAATAAGAACGATATTAAGGCTTTTGATTTGGCTGAGAATGTGGGTGGGCGTTTTTCAGTATTCAGTGTGGTGGGTCTTGTGCCGTTAGCAATGGTAGGTGTGGATATTGATAATTTACTCAACGGTTGCAAGCGTGTAGCTAACAGTTTTTTTGCACAAGAAGATTATTACAAGCCCATTATGAGAAAGGCTAGGTTCTTGGTTGAAAATAAAAGTCGGTTTAATATTAACGTTGTGTTTTCCTATTCATCTTCTTTAGAAAGTTTTAACAAATGGTATGTGCAACTTTGGGCAGAAAGTTTAGGTAAGATTAATATTAATGGCACGCGTCAAGCATTGACCCCAGTAGCTTTGGTTGGCCCAGTTGATCAGCATAGTTTTCTGCAGCTAGTAATAGAAGGTGTGAGAGATAAAACTCTAACTTTTATCAAGGTTGCTGACTTAAAGGACAAGACCGTTATTCCTAAAAGTACAAATAATAAGTTTAATTATCTCGGCTTAGAATACGCTGAAGGGTTAAGTTTTAATGAGCTACTTAACAAACAAGCTGATGCAACTATTGAATCTGTAGAAGAACAAAAAGATATTCCTTGTGATGTAGTAACAATTTCAACTGTTGATGAATACAACATTGCCAAATTGATGTTTAGTTAT
>ENA-OREN01003542-OREN01003542.1-marine-metagenome-genome-assembly--contig:-NODE-3542-length-14480-cov-6.313268_pt1 | contig 14480 bp, 13 predicted proteins | sample MGYA00248624_ERZ508555 | MGnify/ENA primary metagenome ERZ508555 (study PRJEB26222, sample SAMN06267773) | marine metagenome | isolation source: Saanich Inlet, British Columbia, Canada | place...
TGGAAACATGTGTGTACTGCCACGGTAATGGCGGTAAGGGAACATCAGAAGGAAGGAAAAGAGGAGTGCCAGATTTTACAGATGCAGCATGGCAGTCATCAAAAACAGATGCAGATATGGTTAAGTTTTTGGAATCAAATGACAAGGGATGTACAAAGTGCAGAGGAAGAGTTTCAGCTGACGCAATACAGAAACTTGTTAACATAGTTAGAACTTTTGGCGGATCTAAATAAGGCAAAGCTTAACAAAATATAAGGCTCTTTGAAGTATCCGAATGGATACTTTAAAGGGCCTTTTTTAATGCAGTATAGATAGACAAAAAACCAGTGATAACAAGCCTGGTCAGCTTTTGATCAGCAAAGTTAATTGTTTCTATCTAATTCATGCGGTTATAAAGCGTATCTCTCTCAACTGGTTCACGTCCAGTCTCTTCTATTAATGATTTGAGGTCATTCACTGTTAATGCTTCTGGAGTCTCTGCACCGGCAGAATGAGTAATTCTCTCTTCAGCCACAGTGCCATCAATATCATCAACTCCAAAACTTAATGATATCTGAGAAATCTTAATACCAAGCATTATCCAGAATGCTTTAATATGATCAAAATTGTCCAACATTAATCTCCCTATGGCCAGCATCTTCAAGTCCAGTATACCGGCAGCGCTGGAGATATTTTCCAAATCAGTATTCTTTGGATGGAAGGTAAGGGGTATAAATGACATGAATCCACCTGTCTCATCCTGAAGTTCGCGCAATTTTAATAAATGGTTGATCCGGTCTTCGCTTGTTTCTATATGGCCATATAACATAGTAGCGTTACTCTTTAATCCCAAATTATGTGCTGTTCGCATTGTGTTTAACCATCCTGCACCGCTCAGTTTTTCGGGACAAAGCTCTTCTCTGACAGCAGTAGAAAACACCTCAGCACCACCTCCTGGGAGAGACCCCAACCCGGCATCTTTAAGTCTGCTTAATATTTCATGGGTAGTCATTCCTGAGACTTCAGCAAAATGAGAAATCTCGACCGCTGTAAAGGCCTGCAGATGCACTTCGGGAAACTGTTTATGAATTGAGCTAATCATATCAACATAAAAATCAATTCCAAGATCAGGGTGAAGACCTCCAACAATATGTAGTTCAGTCGCCTTTTCTTGAATGATTTGCGAGGCTTTGTCTAAAATTTCTTTAAGACTCATCTGGTAAGCGCCGTCTTCACCTTCTTCACGACTGAATGCACAAAACTTACATTTGTTTTTACATATATTTGAATAGTTTATGTGCCTGTTTATAATATAATAAACTCTGTTTTTATTGATTCTCTCCCTGACTATGTTTGCAAGTCTGCCAATAGTAAGGATATCAGGAGACTCAAAAAGCCTAATACCATCTTCAAAATTAAGACGTTGGCCCTTAATAACTTTCTCTTCAATATCGCTTAAGTCGGCATTGGTTTTAGTTTTTAATAATTGCATGATATCTCTCTTTTTCCTGTGTGATATTTCTTCCTGAGAATAGTAGGGCCGTGCCTAACTATTCCTTTGTCTTAAGTGAGGAAAAGGGATATTAGAAACCCTAAATCCTCCACGCTTTGCTGAAAACATGAACTTTTCGAAAGTATCAGAATAGCTCTCTAATTTCAAGAATATAACTTTCCAAAGCAAAAAAAAGGAATATAATACACAATTTGATTAGAAAAATAATACGGAGATAGAATATGCAGAAAAATATCATTTCTACTGATAAAGCACCTCAAGCAATAGGGCCGTATTCACAGGCTGTTCAATACAACAATCTTCTTTTCATTTCCGGACAGATTCCATTAGAACCAAAATCAGGTGAAATCGTGAAAGGGAACATTAAAGAGAAGACAAAGCAAATACTTGATAATTTGAATGCAATTTTAACAGCGAGTGGGTCATCTCTAGACAATGTTCTACGAACAACCATATTTCTTACCAACCTGGATGACTATGCTGAGGTCAATGAAATATATGCAGAATTTTTTGAAAAATCGATGCCGGCAAGATCTACCGTCCAGGTTTCACGATTACCGATGGATGTTCCAATCGAGATAGATGCCATTGCATGCGTAAATACATAAGAAAATTTACTTGACGCAAGGAAGTGATGCCTTATAATTTATGATCATAAGTGTCTAATATTAAAGGGATTCTTGTCTTTTTAAATCAAAAGAATAAGGAAGCTGTATAAATTATGTTAGAAGTCGCAAAATCACCAGAAAGCCAGGATAATTTCCAACACGTTGTCAACCTCCTCGATGATGCAAAAAAGTTCTTTTATAGGATAGGGGATGTTGTAATAGAGAAGAAAGTATCGGAAATGGCGGAACAAATTAATGAGCCATTGTACTTGGTTATCGCTGGTGAATATAATTCAGGGAAATCTAGTTTTGTGAATGCACTATGCGGGAAAAGGATTCTCAGAGACGGTCCAACCCCTTCAACAAATAAGATTACACTACTCTCCTTCGGTGATGAGGTCTCCTCAGAAGAGGTCGACGATCATCAGTGCAGGATGACATATCCCTTAGAAGCGTTAAAAGATCTTACCATTGTCGATACACCCGGAACAAATTCTATAATAGCTGAGCATCAGCTAATCACCGAAGGGTTTATTCATAGATCAGAAGTGGTACTCTTTGTCACATCTGCAGATCATCCTTTTACTGAAAGCGAGAGAGTTTTCCTTCAATTGCTTAAGGGTAAGTGGGACAGGAAACTCCTGTTCGTTCTAAATAAGATAGATCTGAAAACTGAAGATGAACAAAATGAAATAGTAATGTTCATAGAGAAGAACTTTTACCGATTATTCGGTTTCGAACCAAAAGTTATCAGCATGTCCTCTAAAGATGCTTTTAATGCAAGGGCATCAGACGATGCAGAACTTCTGCAAAAAAGCAATATTGAAGCAATAGAGCAGTTTATTTTTGAGAAGATGGACTATGAAACAAAAATGGATCTCAAGATACTGAGTCCTTTAAAATATTTAGTGAATGTTTTTGATGGCTTGCATGAGATGTTAAGCGAAAAAGTTTCACATTGCAACAGTGAGATCAAGAGCGTAGAGATGTTCGAGAAACGATTAAATAATAAAAAGCAGGATATGACGGATTATATTAATAAATACAAAATAGAGACACAATCTGTTTTTACAAGATTGAAGGAAAAAGTGGATAGTTTTCTGAATTATCATGTGAATATAAGGTCCATCATTACTATGAAATTTGCTCGCGATAAATTTGATACCAAATTTAAGAGAGAAGTCTTTGACGTTGCAAACCCTCGGACAGAATTGGAAAGGATAGTAAATGATGCTTTAGACTATGTTGACAGAAACAACGATGTTCTGTGGGATATGGCACACGATTATATTGAATCTGAAGTTGCTTTACAGCGCAAGGCAAATGACGAAGCTCTAATACGCAAAGATCGTAGCTTTACGAGCCGTGGATCTGATAAACATATTAATATAAGGGAGTATGCAAAGCAATTCCAGGAATTAGATGGCGAGCTGGAAGGTGGCAAGGTACACAGGATGGTACAAAGTGGATTTATAAACTTCGTTATTTTAGAGGGCCTGGCAATAGGCATAGTTATAGGTCTCAGTACCTTTTTTATCCCTAACACTTTAGGTGTAATTGTCGCTTCTATTCTGGCAGGAATTGGATTATCAATATTCCCTCTTAAACGAAGAAAATATAGAAATGAATTTATGCAACGAGTTGATGCTATTAGTGAGAGATTTAACAATATGCTGGTGTTTGAATTTGAAAAAATTATCGACAGAGTTCTCGAAGACATTGGGAACAGAATATCGTCCTACCGTGATAACAGATGGTCTGAAAGAGAAGAGGTTAATCGACAGATTACCGATTTAAAGGTACTTTCAGAGCGTACCAAAGATTTAATTCGTAAAAGTTGCAGCCAATAGGCTTCCACCAGAATTATAACTCAAATCTATACCCAAGAGGTGACATGTGAGACGTATCTCATTTCTCTTAATGTTTATTCCAATTATGTGCATGGCCGGTTTTGCATGGGCGGCAAGCTGCGAACGTTGCTACGAGAAAATAGCTGACGGTAAGCAGTTTTGTACTGAGTGCGAATTAAGCACATCCAACAGGCTCACCGATATGAAATCCAGGGAGATCCAGATTGCCAATGCCGTAATATCTGCAAGGGAGGGCTACAAGAGTGCACTGGAAGAGATAATACAATATTACATGGATATTGGAAACCATTTAAAACTGAAGAGCGCAAGAAAAGAGTTAAAAGCGCTTAATAAAGTTCCTCAACGTAAATATTTATCAGCAAAAGAAGTGAGAGGGGTAATTAGCCCCAGCAAAAATATAGAAGATGCTAATATCCTGTTTCAGGACGGTAAAGCGTACAAAAGCGCTCTTAATATTGTAAAAAGGAAATCAAAATTAATATCGGCAGCTACAAGATTTAAAAAAATCCTTAAGGACTATCCGGAAAGCGATAAAGCAGATGATGCCGCTTATGAGCTTGCCGAAATTTATGAGGGTTATTACTTCAAGGATTATGAAGGCGCAGCATTTTACTTTGTTAAGTGTTACAACCTGAATGAACTAACAGATAAACCTGCCCGTTACAGGGCAGCATTGGTTTACGATAACCATCTGGCAGATTACGTTGAAGCAGTACGACACTACGAAATGGCGTTAGATACCTGTAAAGATACGGATTATCTTGAAATTGCTAAAACTAGGCTTGAACAACTCAAAAAGGAAGGATATTAGGATTTAATCTTCTCTCTCTATGATGTATGCAGGAATTGGTTATGATGTCCATAGATTTGTAGAAAACAGAAAACTGATTTTAGGTGGTGTTAATTTCGATCACCATCTGGGATTATCCGGACATTCTGATGCCGACGTTGTATTACATGCTGTCGGGGATGCAATTCTGGGCGCTGCTTCATTAGGTGATATTGGTGAACTCTTTCCGGATACAGACGATAAATGGAAGGGGATTTCAAGCCAGATACTCCTGGACAAGATAATTGAGTTGGTAAATGAAAAAGGTTTATATGTAAATAATGTTGATATTATTTATATCGCACAGGAACCGAAAATAAGCAAAAAGAAGAAAGAGATGGAACAGCGTATTGCCGAGATCCTAAAGGTAGATATGGAAAGAGTGAATGTGAAAGCAACTACAACAGAGGGACTCGGTTCTATTGGAAGGTCAGAAGGAGCCGCTTCACAGGCGATAGCTACTTTAATTCAAAAATAAACTCATCTTTGTAACCTCTAATTTTTCTTAATTATTTCTAACCCATTCATATAGGGTCTGAGCACTTCAGGAACCTCTACCGTACCATCTTCCCTCTGATAGTTTTCAATAATAGCGATCATTGTCCTGGGAAGCGCAACTCCTGAACCATTCAGGGTGTGAACATGCCGTACCTTGCCCTCATCATCTCTAAAACGTATATTACTCCGTCTTGCCTGAAAATCCTCGAAATTGCTACACGAAGATACTTCCAGAAATTTGTCTACTCCGGGAGACCATACCTCAATATCATAGCACTTTGCTGCAGCAAAACTTAAATCGCCGGTGCAGAGTTTTAAAACTCTGTATTGAAGACCAAGCAACTGTAATACTTTTTCTGAAACAGATAAAAGAGATTCAAGCTCATCATAAGATGTTTCAGGTCTGACAAACTTTACCAATTCAACCTTGTTAAACTGATGCACACGCAACATGCCTCTGGTATCCTTACCATGCGATCCTGCTTCCCGTCTGAAGCATGCAGTACAGGCAGTGTAGTATGTGGGAAGATCAGCGACAGACAGGATTTCATTAGAATGGATATTTGTTACCGGAACCTCAGCGGTAGGTATAAGAAACAGATCATCTTCGGGGATTCGATACATATCTTCTTCCAGTTTAGGCAATTGCCCTGTACCTGTCATTGAAGATCTGTTAACAAGATAAGGTGGGAATATCTCAGTATACTCATGCTCCTGCGTGTGAAGGTCCAGCATGAAATTGTAGAGCGCACGTTCCAGTCTTGCTCCCGCACCTTTATACAATGTAAAACCAGCACCGGCTATTTTTGCTCCTCTTTCGAAATCCAGAATATCCAATGTTTTGCCAATGTCCCAGTGGGGTAGGGGGGTGAATGAGAATCCTCTCTTTTCTCCACACTCTTTTATAATTTCATTTGATGTCTCATCTTTTCCGACCGGAACATCAGTAGCTGGAATATTTGGTATTTTTAGAAGTATTGATTCCAATTCCTCATTTAATGCCTTTATATCAACCTCCAACTGCTTTATATTATCAGAGACACCCTTCATCTCCTGTATCACATCTGATGCATCCTCTTTTTTCGACTTTAATTCACTGATTTTTTTAGAAGTAATATTTCGTTTGTTTCTAAGGTCATCGCATTCAATTAATAGAGACTTGCGTTTTGAGTCAAGTTCCAGTAATGAATCAAGGTTAGTCTTTTCGTTTTTGTTAATTACTGCCTGCTTGACTCTTTCAATATCGTCACGAATAATGTTTATATCCAGCATATATCAATCACTCCTTAAAATTATCCATCCTGCTTATCCCAAATTTATCATAACAGATTTCTCCGGAGACTATCGTCAATACACACTCAGAATCCTGAGAGAAAATTCCATCATATATATTATTTATATCTGTATCCTTAAAATTGATTACCGCAACATCGGCATTGTATCCGGGACGGAGTTGTCCAATATGGTCATCCATTTGTATAGCAACTGCTCCAGCAATAGTACCCATGCTAAAGATGTAATTCGGCTCAATTTCAGGATAACTATTCCTGATGAACTTCATTTCATCCAGTATGCTGAGTGTATCGTTACTGGCGAGGCTGTCAGTCCCCAGGGCAATGTTTATGTCTCTATCCTTCAGTGAAGAGAAAGGATGCACTTTATGATGGAAAAATTCATGGCTCCTGGGACAGAAAACAACATTTGACTTACTCTTTTCAATAATTCTAATTTCATCCTCTGTTAAGTAATTACAGTGAATAAGTATACACTCATTATTTAAAATTCCAATATTATTCAGATAATTAATAGGTGACAGTCCGGGATGCTTCCATTTATTTAACATCTTGAAATCATTCAATAAAGTGGCAAAGTGACCTGCTCCGCTTGTCAGAAACTCAATCTCGTCTTCCGTTTCAGCTATGTGCGTTGCGATTCTAATATCGCACTCTTCTGAAACACTCTTACACTCTCTGTAGAGTTTATCTGAGACAGTGTAAGGCGCGTGAGGAAATATCCCGATTGAGAGAAGATCATCGGTGCTTATGCTGCTGATTAACTCTTTAAAATCCTTTATTGTGTCTTCAGCAGTATCAGGATCAAAATTTATTATCTCAAAAAAAAGTAATTTTCTGATATTACTTGCTAACAATTCATTCAGCGCAATACCGTTCCTGGTAATATCAACGACGGTTGTAGTCCCGGATTTGAGACTATTTTCAATTCCGTTTCGAATTGAAACTGCATATTCACTTTCAGACCAATCTTTTTTAATCGCTACTAAGTCCCTAATCCAATCTGTAAAATTACCATTGCCATTAAGAGATTTGTGAAGATTGGTCAATTCAAGATGAGTATGTGCGTTTATAAAACCCGGCACTATTGCTGAATTACCAAGATCAATAGTTTTGTACGAGTCAACGTCATCAATATCATTGAACCGTCCTGCAAACTTAATCTTTCCTCCATCATCAATTAAGAGAGCACCTTTATCAATTACACTATCAGGATCTTTTAATAAATATTTCGATTTTAGGATATACATGGTTGTAGTAAAAAACTGATCTTTTTTTTACTTAAGGCGCTTAGTTTATGCTTTAATTTTCCATCGTATCAGTTGCATATTTTACTGTCAACTTATAAAGAGGGGGGAGGGGGGGGGATTTGCGATTGAAGATTGAAGAATAGTCGAGTTGCGGGTTGCGGGTTACGAATGACTATTGACCAATGACAAATTTATCATGACTGCTCGCTTGCCACTTATTCCTTGTAAAATCCATGACTGATGTTAGAATCCGAGTATGCTTAATATTAAAATATTTTATCTCATAATCTCTGTTGTTTTCTGTTCTGCCACGTTTTGCCAGGTCAACACATATGGTTCCGACGGCCATATCATCTATGATCTTGACGAAATATTAGCAAAAGTGGAAGATGCTAATTCACGGCTTAATACGATGGATGCAGACATTAAATATTCAAGAGTTATTTCACTGCTCGACTCAGAGGAAGTCTCTCTCGGCTACTTACAATATAAAAAACCTAAAAAATTGAATCTGAATTTTTTCCCTCCACGAAACGAAATTAACGTTATTGATGGTACATATATCTGGATATATCACATGAAGGAAAAACAAGTAGAAAAATATCAGATTAGCAGTGATATGGATTCTCCGCAGGGTATGGATATTTTTGACCTGGGATACGAATACACAACAGAAAAAGCAAAAGAGAACTATAGTATCACGCTTCTGGAGGATATTTCTACTGAGGAGGAAGCGTTATACCACATTGAACTCATTCCAAAGGATACATTTGATTCCGAATATGACAGGATCTTACTATGGGTCAGAGAGGGGCTATGGCTGCCGGTTCAATATCAGATGTTTGAGAGTGATGGAGAGATTATAAACACTATCGAGTTATCCAATATTCAGATCAACCCGGATATTCCTGATAAAATATTCGTTCTGGATTTGCCTGATGATGTGGAGGTCTTAGAGCCGTTTAAGTAAGATAGTGCCTTCTAAATATAATCTATTTTATCTTTAAATCCTGCTTCTTCAAAAGCCTTCAGCCGCAGGCGACAGCTCTGGCAACAACCGCAGGCTTTGTCATTTCGTTCGTAGCATGACCAGGAGAGTTGTAGTGGGGCGGCAATATCAATACCTTTTTTTACTATCTCTGATCGGCTCATATTGAGCAGGGGGGTAATCACTTTAATATTAGTTGATGGCTTGGTTCCTACCCCAACAAGTTTGTTATAGGCATCATAGTACTCCGCCCTGCAATCAGGATAATCAGGGCTATCCTGCTGAACAGCACCTATATAGATGCTTTCCGCATTGATGGTTTCGGCCCAGGAGACGGCTATCGATAGCAGATGAGTGTTCCTAAAAGGTACATACGAAGTGGGTATAACTGCATTTGTATTATCTTTATCTTCTTTATCTACAGGTATATTACGGTCGGTAAGACTGGAACCACCAATCTTCCTTAAAAAGTCCAGCTCAATTGAAAGGATCCTTGTTTCAGGTATATTGTAAAATCTTGCAATAGATCTGAAAGAGTTATATTCCCTGGTCTGTGTTCGCTGCCCATAGCCTACATGAAGCAGGGCGACGCTTTGCTTCTCCATGGCCATCGCCATGGTCACGCAGCTGTCGAGCCCTCCGCTCAGGAGGACTACGGCAAGATTCTTATCTGACAAATTAATTACTTTCATATTTATCCACCTTATATATTAATATACTATAGTATATAGTAAAATAATTATACTCCACTTGTTTTGTCTGGCCAGATTATTTTGTGCAATTGAAGTTGAAGTCGAACATCCAATCCGTCTTTCAGTATCCATCCGGCAATGGTCTTTGGTTTAAGCTTTCCATGTACTAATCCGAATAATACCGTCACCCTGTCTACTATTCTGTATTTCACTGTAACCCCCTTTGCCCATTCATAATCTCGCTTAGATGATATTATGAACTTTACCTCATCTCTGCTCTTAAGCCTCTCAATATTCTGCCAGTCCATCTCCTGATCCATACCGCTGTCAGGACACTTTATATCAACAACCCTTACGATACCTTTTGGTAATATATCAATGTTCTGGCTACCGTTTGTCTCTATATATACATTGAAATGATCCTTTTTCAATAGATTTATCAGTTTGCTGATGTTTTCCTGTAACAGGGGCTCGCCGCCTGTGATACAGACGTTCCTGGGCTCATATCCCCGTACTCTGCTCAATATCTCTTCTAACGACATTGCAGACCCTTCGCTATATGCATATACTGTGTCACAGTACGAGCATCTCAGGTTGCATCCAGTCAGTCTGACGAAGATACAGGGGATACCGGCATAGGTAGACTCGCCCTGAATACTAACAAATATCTCATTAACAAGGAGAGAATGTTCTTTTTTACTCATATTTGCTCATATTTAGACTAACACCATACCCCTAAAGGAGTTATGCCTATTTCTTTACATTCTACATAATTCAGTATTTTACTGAACGCAACATAAGATATCTTATCAGACGTTATATTTAGCGTAAAAAAATTTACAAGTATTATAAACCTACTCGTAACCGGTATTTAACCTTAACCTCTATATCTTTTGGCACTGCTACATCAAACTTTATTGTAAAGGCATCTTTTTTAGTATACGGATGACTGCTGTCTATTACCGACCAGTTTCCAGACAAGGGTTCTATAATACTGACTACCACATCCTCATCTTTGTGGTTTTTTAAGGTTATTTCCCATTCGGATTCATGGAGTCCTTTTGTTATCTGTTTGTAATCAGTTTGTACTCTTTCTGCAACTACATCAAAGGATTCGCCGATTTTAAGGCTGATCTCTTCATCTTCGGGAGTATGATCAATCCTGTCCTCACCAACGAATAGAAGACTCCCCTCAGTGTCCATCTTATACAACCGCATAATACCTTTCGGAATTGGTTTTCCAAGGTTATTGTCTCCAGTGTTCATAAATTTGATATAGACGTTTACAGGCTGCTTGGAATTGTTTCTCTTGTAATGACTTCTAAAAATGTTCTGAGAACCTTCAACCAGAAACTCCTTTTGTATCTTTACGCCTGTAGATTCAAGTAAACTAACCTGTTTCGTCTGTTTATCCTTGATGGTTGTTTGTCTTTGCAAGTCGTATATATGATATTCGAAGAATGGTTTTTCTTCAAACTGCGAAACTGCCTGTCTCTCCATACGACTCATCATTACTGCTTTGCCTCTATATGTATCTGTAACTCGATTAACATCGCCAGCTATTAATTTCAGGCGGGCATTTCTATATGTAGCACCGCTTCTGTTATCCAATGTAATCCATCCTGATATTTTTCCGGATGTATCATCCTTATTGAGCACAACAACATAGTCTGCTTTCCAGCTTATATTGTTAGTAAGATATGAGACTTCAAGATTGTGTTCTTTTGTAGTATTGTTGTCATAAAGCCATGTCAGTGTAGGCCTTGCAATTAGGTCTTCAGGTAGTTTCGAAAGTACTTTAATGCCTGGATGGCCAATGAAGATTTCATTGTTTATTTTATAAATCTGGCCATTGTTATTACTCAGCAGTACCGCATCTACAGTCTCCTTCCTGTCCTGATATTCATTCCAGACAACAATCTTTACTTTTTTACCCACATATTTGTCTAGAAGTTTATCAGCATTAATCAGGTCATATTCGTAATTCTGTTCTACAACGGAGAAATCGCTCGGGTAGTTTAACGATTCTACATGAACCGTAACAGGCAGTATCTGGGACGCGACACCCATGAACCTCAACTCTCCCTCACCGGAAGGAAGTGTTAGCTTGCGTGTCTCCTTAATGAGCCCGATATTGTTGTTGTATACCGCAACTTCAACCCCTATCTGGTCATCTATAGTACTCTTAGACACAACATTTTTATCTGCTTCTGCTACAGAGGAAAACAATATCATTACAAGAAACAATATAAGTAATTTAATTTTCATGATATATCCTTCAGTTACAAAAATATTACTTTTTTTTAATTTCATCATATTCATGATAGAGTGACTCTTCTTCATTCCTTATCCTTGCGTTGAGAGACGCAAAAAGACTTTCAAAGTTTATCTGAAAGTCTTTATCAGTATCTCCTCCGGAATAATCATCAAAGAACTCATGTACAACCCTGGTAAGATGCTCAGGATCAATTGCAAACATATCCAGTTCATTTTGCAGATCCTTATTATCTTCTGCCTCTTTATTGAGAACCGGATAAAGTTGCTCGTTCTCCTTATTAAGATGTTCCAACAAATACTCTTTTGCAGATATAAGTTTTGATCGTCCCTCTTCTGAATGAATACCGAGCTTTTTAACTTCGTTGAGAATCGCTAATATTTCTGAATGTTCCTTTTTGAATTCTTCAATAAGTGCTGACATGCTTACTCCTTTTATTAACTTTTTCTCTTAAATACCAGAAAATAATGATACGGCATAAAGTTATGTTTTTCTATCAATTCAAACCCTGATCTCTCTACCTCTTTTATTATAGTACTTTCCGGGACTTTCGCCTCAATCGGTGGACCGAATGGAGATTGTTTTGCCGGGTCCCAATCAATGATGGCAAGCCTGCCGGAATGTCGCATGTCCTTCTTTATATTTTCCAACATCAGGAAGGGCTTTTCCAGCTCGTGATATGTATTTGCGAGGAAGACAAGATTAAAGAAATTATCAAGAAGTGAGGGGTCTTCCGGTTTTCCAAAGATTACCCTGATATTTTTCAGTTCCTGCTCTTCCACTTTTCTGGAGATGTAGTTAATCATCTCTATCTGAATCTCTTCGGCAAAAACCAGGCCTTTCTCCCCTACCCTCGATGAGAATGGTATAGTGAAAAACCCGGAGCCAGCTCCAATATCAGCAACAATGTCACCCGCCCCCAGATGCAGCCTGTCCATAATCTCTTCTGTATCCTGCCAATCTCTGGGTTCTTCAAGCAGGAATATTTTGTCAGGTGGGAAAAGCTCTCCAGGAGACCTCACTTGCGCTGAAACATATGTGGAAAACAGAGGCAAAGAAAGGACCAGAAAAAGTAGTAATGCTTTTCGCATCAATAGTGGCAATCTGCTTTTTACCATTCTATTCAATACTCCCCTACTATTATGCTAAGTGTACAGAATGCTAGTTTCTTGATTTCTTCTTTTTGGCTCGTACTACAATAGGCCTCTTCCCTTTGCCCTCTTTCTTGAAAACGTGTAGTATTATTTCAGCATCTTCAAAAGGTACAGTAATAAAGGAGAAGTCATCAAATATTTTAACATCGTCTATTTTGCTCTCTTCTATCTTGGCTTTCTGTTTTATCAGTTTTATCAGTTTACCACGTGTTATCGAGTCATTTTTACCAAGTGCAACAAACAACCTCGCAGTTCCAGTTTTATCAACAGATATCTCTCTGATATCACTATAACCTTTTCCGCTGAGCTCATCCTGATATGAATGTTTAAGAAGCGCGGCAATAATGTGCTCAGGGTCCTGTTCATCAAGAAGTTCCTGCGCCATATGCATGTATTCATTATGCTTCTCGTCCTTAATAATGCTCTTAATCTGTGTCTTAATCCGATTTTTCTTTGAATTTATGATATCTTTAACTTTAGGAATTTTTTCTTTTCTAATTTTAGCTTTTGTTATTTTCTGTATGAACAGAAGTTTCCTATACTCTTCCGGTGTGACAAACGTAATGGCAGTGCCCTCTTTACCAGCCCTTCCGGTTCTTCCTATTCTGTGCACGTAATATTCAGGATCCTGAGGTAGTGCAAAATTAATAACGTGTGTCAGATCATTGATATCAATACCTCTCGCCGCAACGTCCGTTGCTACCAGCATATTAGTTCTTTTGCTCTTAAATTTATTCAGTATCGTCTCTCTCTGATATTGAGATATATCACCGTGCAGTGCATCCGCATCATATCCCCTGTCAACCAGTCGTCTCCCTATTTTGTCAACATCAACCTTGGTCCTGCAAAAAATCAATCCATAGAAATCGTGCTCTATATCAATGATCCGGCATAACGCATCAAATTTATCTCCGTTAGATACTTCAAAATATATCTGGTCTGTCAGGTTAGCAGTCAACTGTGCCTTCTTAATTGCTACAACCTCATAATCATTCATATATTTTTTAGCTATACGCAGTATTTCTTTAGGCATTGTAGCGGAGAAGAGCATGGTCCTTTTGTCCTGATTTGTAGAGCTCATAATCAGTTCTACGTCCTCTAGGAATCCCATATTCAACATTTCATCCGCCTCGTCCAGTACCAGATGTGATATATCATTTAACTTAAGGCTCTTTCTTTTAATATGGTCTATAATACGGCCCGGAGTACCCACTACTATGTCAACACTCTTCTTCAAGCTTCTTAGCTGCAGATCTATAGCCTGGCCACCGTATATCGGAACAATATGCAATTTCTTGTTTCCTTTTAAAGAGTTTAATTCATCTGAAATCTGAATTGCCAATTCCCTTGTTGGCGCAAGAATAAGGGCCTGGGTACGTTTAACCTTCTCTTTTATCTGCTCTAAAATAGGCAGCCCAAATGCAGCGGTTTTTCCTGTACCGGTTTGTGCCTGACCAATCAAATCACATTCGCCCTTAAGCAGAATAGGAATTGATTTTTCCTGAATAGGAGTGGGTTCTTCAAAACCCTT
>ENA-OREN01003545-OREN01003545.1-marine-metagenome-genome-assembly--contig:-NODE-3545-length-14478-cov-5.352545_pt1 | contig 14478 bp, 12 predicted proteins | sample MGYA00248624_ERZ508555 | MGnify/ENA primary metagenome ERZ508555 (study PRJEB26222, sample SAMN06267773) | marine metagenome | isolation source: Saanich Inlet, British Columbia, Canada | place...
TCGTGCACTAATTTCGGCGCAACATTTGCTGTAACCGAAATTGTGCCATGCCCACCTTGTAATAATAAGGCCAGGCTACTTGCATCGTCACCACTATAGACTGCAAAATCTTCCGGGGCCCTACATAACAAATCAAACCCACGCCCCATATTTCCAGTAGCATCTTTAATTCCAATAATATTAGAGATCTCAGAAAGACGTAATACCGTGTCATTATTAATATCTGCGACTGTTCTACCAGGAACATTATATATAATTTGAGGAATATCTACTGCTTCTGCAATACTCTTATAATGCTGATATAAACCTTCCTGGGTTGGTTTATTATAGTAAGGAACTACTGAAAGGCTTGCATCTGCGCCGGCATCCTTCGCATAAGCAGAAAGATCAATAGCCTCAGTTGTAGAATTTGCTCCAGTTCCTGCAATTATCGGTATACGTCCTGCCGCATGCTCTACAGCAGTACTAATCAATAGATTATGTTCTTTAAAATTTACTGTTGGAGACTCACCAGTTGTACCAACCACTACTATACCGTCGGTTTCCTGCTCTACATGAAAATCAATTAGGGCACAAAAACGCTCTAAGTCCAAGCTGCCATCCTCATGCATAGGCGTGACAATAGCGACTAAACTACCTTTAAACATGACAATTCACCCAGAAAAATAAACATTTTACATGAATCTTGCGCTTCCTATGAATATTCACATTATCTAGCCTAAATATTTTCTTCTACAAAGGCCAATTTACCCAATCATAGATGATTCTACAGTAAAATTTATCCATACTATATAAGTACTATATATCTGTAGCCAATAAGCCCAAGAGAGCATCATGCCCTCATGCATATACTACTATTATTTATTAACAGTTAGAATAACCAGCCTAATTAAAGTAATGATAAACATTAGCTAAAATAACAACTATGAATTTAAATTCTGAAATTTCAAATAACGTTGCCAAATCTTTATCCGAAGATATTGGTGAAGATGACCTGACTGCACTTCTAATTAAGAGTGAAGTAAGCGCTGTGGCAACCGTTATTTGCCGTGAAAAATCAATTCTATGTGGAACACAATGGTTTGATACATGTTTTAAGCAACTCTCCCCACAGACTGAAATACATTGGTTTGCAGAAGAAGGTGATGTAATTTTTGCTGGGCAGGAGCTGTGTAAAATTAAAGGAAATGCACGCTCGCTGCTTACGGCTGAGCGGTCAGCACTAAATTTCTTACAAACTCTATCAGCTATAGCTACCCAAACCAGATCCTACGTTGATGAAGTACTAGGTACTGGTGCATTAATAGTTGATACCAGAAAAACACTTCCGGGGTTAAGGCTTGCACAGAAACATGCCGTCAGATGCGGAGGTGGCTTAAATCATCGGTTAGGTTTGTATGATGGAATTCTTATAAAAGAAAACCATATCATGTCTGCTGGTGGAATTGAATCTGCCCTAAAGACAGCAGAATTAATTGCCCCGAAAGGTCTAATAATACAGATTGAAGTTGAAACAAGAGATGAGTTATTTAAGGCACTCAATGCAGGAGCCAGAATGATTCTATTAGATAATTTTAGTCTTGAAGACTTAAGCTATGCCGTTACCTTAACTGCCGATCTAACGAATAAGGAGACATTGCTTGAGGCTTCAGGAGGCATTACCTTAAAAAATGTTAAGAAGATAGCAGAAACTGGTGTTGATCGAATCTCGATTGGCAGTATAACCAAACATGTAAGAGCAATAGATTTTTCAATGAACTTTATTAATTAACAACTAAGTTCCTGCTCTAAAAGTTAGATCTGTTCCTAGATATTCGAGGAAATAAAGGCCTTAATTTCTGCTGCGTCAGCATCCATTTCAACAAAGTGCTGCGGCAAATCTTCCAAGTTATCATAGCCATCAGGGCGACTTGGCTCAGCCCCGATAGCCTCTACAATACTTTCAGAGAATTTTGCTGGTAGCGCGGTTTCTAAGCAAATTAAAGGAATATTCTTCTCGCGATAATTAAGCCCAACCTTCAGCCCATCAGCAGTATGTGGATCTACAAGCACCCCATATTTACTATACATTTCTCGTATAGTTTCAATACGCGCTTTATGGTTACTGGTTCCTGATATGATATGTGACTTCCTTATTTTTTCCCATAATAGCGTGCCAGAAATATCAAAAGGTCTATTGTTATCTACTTCTTTCCACAATTTACTAACTTCTTCAGCATCTCTGCTTGTCATATCAAAGATAAAACGCTCAAAATTAGATGCTTTAGAAATATCCATTGATGGACTACTTGTGTGGCTTGTCTCTTCAGCAGTGCGAGGGCGGTAGCAACCCGTTGAAAAGAATTCGTGCAACACATCATTTTCATTGGTCGCAAGAATTAATTTCTTTATAGGCAATCCCATCATAAACGCTACATGGCCCGCACAAATATTACCAAAATTTCCTGAAGGAACAGCAAATGATACTTGCTCGTTATTTGAATCTGTGGCTGCAAAGTAACCTTTAAAATAGTAAACAATTTGCGCTACAATACGCGCCCAATTTATTGAATTAACTGTCCCAATATGATTTTTTTCCTTAAATTCGGAATCATTACTAACAACTTTAACTATATCCTGACAATCATCAAATACCCCTCGAATAGAGATATTAAAAATATTTGGATCCCGTAAAGAAAACATTTGTGCTGTTTGGAACGCGGTCATCTTTTCATGAGGTGACAGCATAAATATACGAATCCCATTCTTTCCTTTCATGGCATATTCAGCACTAGAACCGGTATCACCAGAGGTAGCACCTAAAATATTTAATTCTTTACCCGATTTTTCCAAAACATACTCGAATAAATTTCCAAGAAACTGCATTGCAATATCCTTGAATGCTAAAGTTGGCCCGTTTGACAAACTAAGTATATGAACCCCGGGCTCTAAGGTCTTTAATGGTGTAATTTCATCATTATGAAAGGCCTCGGGGGTATATGTTCGATCAATGATGCTGCGCAAATCTGTTTCAGGAATATCATCAACAAATTTTGAAATAATCTTGAATGCAAGATCAGGGTAATTAAGATTACGCCACTGTTCCAGCTCAGATTCACTTATTCTTGGATAAGACTCTGGTATTGCAAGGCCACCATCAGAAGCCAATCCACTTAGAACCACTTCAGTGAATGCTTTTGATGACATGTTTCCACGAGTAGATATATAGCGCATGTTTTACAGAAGATACAAAATATTCGGTTTAATTACTAAAAATTGAATAATCAACAACTAGATTAGTGTGCCTTGTTGTCATAACAGATAAATCTTTTTGATATAACTCAGCTATTCTTTGCTAAATTATTTGCTACTTAATTCCTCTAATCGAATACGAGTTATTTCTCCCATCACTGAAGGGAGTTCCTCTATTTTGGCAATAGCTGCATTGATATTTTTTTCAACAGAAAGATGGGTAAGCACAATTATATCTACCTGTTCTTCATTTTTTTTAGGTTCCTTCTGAACCATCGCATCGATCGAAATTTCAAGTTCAGCTAGTATGCATGTAATATCAGCTAGCACACCTGGCCTATCCAATGCTTGCAACCGGAGATAATATGATGTCTCCACTTCTTCCATTGCCAGGATTGGTATATCTAATAATAAATTAGGCTGAACACCTAGATGAGGAACACGCTGTTTGGGATCGGCAGTATGCATACGAGTAACGTCTACCAGATCAGCAACAACAGCGCTTGCAGTAGGCTCTGCTCCGGCCCCAGGGCCATAGTAAAGGGTTGGCCCTACTGCATCCCCTTTAACCACAACAGCGTTCATTACACCTTCTACATTAGCAATCAGCCTTCGTGAAGGAATAAGGGTGGGATGAACACGCAGCTCAATTCCTTTAGGAGTCTTCTTGGTAATTCCTAATAATTTAATACGATATCCCAACTCCTCTGCATAACTAATGTCTTCACCGGTTAATTTTGTAATTCCTTCCGTATAAACTTTATCAAATTGGATTGAAATTCCAAAGGCAATAGAGGCCATAATAGAAATCTTATGAGCTGCATCAATTCCTTCAATATCAAAAGTTGGATCCGCTTCTGCATACCCTAATTTCTGTGCTTGCTCCAATACAGTATCAAAGCTAAGTCCCTTACTACGCATCTCTGATAAAATAAAGTTTCCTGTACCGTTAATAATCCCAGCGATCCACTCGATGCAATTTGCTGTCAAACCTTCACGTAGAGCTTTAATAATAGGGATCCCACCAGCTACCGCTGCTTCAAATGCCACCATCACCCCTTGCTTTTCCGCAGCAGCAAATATTTCAGTGCCATGTGAGGCAAGCATAGCCTTATTAGCAGTAACCACATGTTTGCCATTTTCAATTGCTTTAAGTGTTAGTTCTTTTGCAGCGCTATAACCACCAATTAACTCAACAACAATATCAACATCAGGGTGAATAACCACCTCATTTGCATCAGAGGTGATCAATGTAGAATCATCACCTACAATACTCCGTGCTTTATCAATATCACGGTCAGCAATAATCTTAATAACGATTTCTCGGCCAGCACGTCTAGCAATTTCTTGTTGGTTACGCTTAAGAACAGCAAAAGTTCCACTTCCAACTGTTCCAATACCTAATAGGCCTATATTAATTGGTTTCATAATTTTTAATTTGAAGGATAATAGTATTTAATATTTTTTTGTAATTTCAAGATATTTTTCAAATACATGCTCATAATGTAAATTTGAACGCATTGCCATAAACTACGATCATTAGTTAGTTCCATGGCTCTTTCGATATCGCTCAAGATAACATGCAATCCGGCGAATTGCTTCAGTAATATCGTCACTATTTGGAAGAAAGACAAGCCGAAAATGATCTGGGGACGGCCAATTGAACCCGCTTCCCTGAACCAATAGAACCTTCTCCTCCTTCAATAAATCTAATACAAATTTCTCATCATCTTTGATAGGATATATTTTTGGGTCTAAACGAGGGAATAAATACATTGCTGCTTGTGGCTTAAAGCAAGTAACACCTGGGATTCCAGTTAGAAGATTCCATGCAAGATCCCGCTGCTTTACAAGTCGCCCGGTTGGCATAACCAAATCGTCAATACTCTGGTAACCTCCAAGTGCGGTTTGAATGCCATATTGAGCAGGAACGTTAGCGCATAAGCGCATTGATGCTAGCATAGTTAAGCCTGTAATATAATCCTGAGCATGATTTTTTTTACCGGAAACAATAGCCCAACCTGTTCGAAATCCCGCAACACGGTAATTTTTAGATAACCCACTAAATGTTACAAAAAAAACATCATTAGCCAAGGAAGCAACAGAGGTATGCTTAGCATTCCCATACAATACCTTATCGTAAATCTCATCGGAATAAATAATAAGATTATTTATTCTTGCAATATCAATAATTTCACACAATAACTCGTCAGAGTAAATTGACCCTGTTGGATTATTAGGATTAATAATAACTATGGCCTTAGTCCTAGACGTTATTTTAGAACGAATATCGTCTACATCAGGAAACCAATCCGCGCGCTCGTCACACTTATAGTGTTGTGCAACCCCCCCAGCCAAAACAACTGCAGCAGTCCATAATGGATAGTCAGGTGAAGGAATTAGCACTTCATCTCCATCATCAAGAAGTGCTTGCATAGACATAACTATTAATTCAGATACGCCATTACCAATAAAAATATCATCCATCTGTACATCTTGTATATTCTTCTCTTGGGCATAATGCATAATTGACTTACGTGCAGCAAATAGACCCTTAGAGTCACAATAAGCAGATGCGTCAGATAAATTATGAATCACATCTCTTAGTATTTCTTCTGGCGCATCAAAGCCAAAGGAACCTGGGTTACCTATATTGAGCTTGATTATATGCTGCCCTTCCTCTTCCATCAGTTTAGCCTGATCGTGAACTGGCCCACGGATGTCGTAGCAAACCTTAGCAAGCTTGCTAGATTTTAATATTGATTTCATAAATAAATTACCAAGTCGTAATCTGGAAGAAATTACAGTAAAAAAACTTATACTACAATTCAATGATTTCATCGATAAACCAGAGAATTTTAAAACTATATTACTTCTATCACCATTTCTACTTTATTACTACGCAAAAAAGATGTAATGTTACCTGACCAGCTAATCAGCTGCAAATGGAGGCTAATATTGAAGTTACATCTGTCTAAACCAGTTGAAAAAAATATTTTTAGCGGCTATGGATCAGGCTATGTTGTTGTTAATAACAAAAAATATGAAAACAGCATGATCACAATGCCAGATAAAATTATTGCGGACTGGCAGGCATCAACAGTTGAAAAACTCACAGAAGAACATTTTAAACTGCTAATTCCATATGAACCAGAAATTATCTTATTAGGTACTGGTGCTACCTTACGCTTCCCATCCCCATTAGTAACAAAAAATTTATTAGAATCAAAAATAGGTATTGAAGTGATGGATACAAATGCTGCGTGTCGAACTTATAATATCCTCATGGCAGAAGGAAGAAATGTTGCAGCAGCATTACTTATTTAAGTGAAACTAATAAGTAAAATGCATCAATAAACTAATCCTTACATTATCTTTAGTAATAATAAAAAAGCCTCCATTTTTACTGGAGGCTTTTTTATTATTACTATGTAACAGAATAAATTTTAATTAAATAAAATAACAAGTAAAGAAACTAAACTGCAAGTGCTTCCCGTATGCCATCTTTTTCCATGTCTTCACCAGAGCCACGTTTAATAAACTCACCCCGTTCCATTAATAAATATTGATCAGCAAGAGAATGTGCGAAATCATAATATTGCTCAACCAATAAGATTGCCATATTTCCTTCCTCGGCTAAACTCCGAATAGCACGTTCAATATCTTTAATAATAGATGGCTGTATACCTTCAGTAGGCTCATCTAAAATTAAAAGCTGAGGAGAAATTGCCAAAGCACGACCAATAGCAAGCTGCTGCTGTTGACCACCAGACAGATCACCACCACGACGTTTTAGGAATTCTTTTAATATTGGAAACATTTCATATATACGTGGTGGCAAGGGTGTGCCAGATGACTTAGATGCCAATCCCATCTCAAGGTTTTCTAAAACCGTAAGACGAGGGAAAATTTCACGCCCTTGAGGAACATAACCAATTCCATGCCGTACTCTTTGGTAGGATGGTTCATGTGTCATATCATCACCGTCAAAAATAATCTTACCTGAAGCAGATTTTTCTACACCCATGAGGGTTTTAAGCAAGGTAGTTTTTCCAGCACCATTTCGGCCGAGTAAACAAGTTACTTCACCTATCTTTAAATCAAAAGATAAGTCACGAAGAATATGACTACCACCATATTTCTGATTAAGGTTTTCTACCTTTAGCATAATTAACGTCCTAAATAAACCTCAATGACTCTTGGATCTGACTGCACCGCAGCCATCTCACCTTCACACAACATAGAACCCTGATCAAGTACAGTAACCATACTCTTAAGTTGCGCAACAAAATCCATATCATGCTCAACCACAACTAGAGAATGCTTACCTTTTAATGAATTAAATAGCTCACCCGTGCGTTCAGTTTCATCATCAGTCATACCAGCAACAGGCTCATCTAATAATAATAATTGTGGATCCTGCATTAGTAGCATGCCAATTTCAAGCCACTGTTTTTGACCATGAGACAAACGTCCAGCGAGCTGGTCAGCATGAGCGCTAAGATTAACCGTTTTTAATGTATCAGATATGCGGTCTCGCATAACATCATCAACAACAGCAAATAAACTAAAGAAAACCGTTTTATCAGTTTTCATTGCTAATTCTAGATTTTCAAATACGGTGTGGCTTTCAAATATAGTTGGTTTTTGAAATTTTCGACCGATTCCAACCAGAGCAATTTCTGCTTCAGATAGTTTTGAGAGATCTACAGTATTATTAAAAGTACAGGTGCCCTCATCTGGAGTTGTCTTACCAGTAATACAATCCATCATTGTGGTCTTACCCGCACCATTAGGACCAATAATGCACCGCAATTCATTACGCATAAATTTCATACTAAGGTCATTAAGCGCCTTGAACCCATCGAATGATACAGAAATATTTGCAATTTCTAAAATTACATCATTGTTATTTGATGCAGGTGCAGCAGCAGAAGCAGAAGCCTCCGCCTTTATATTGCTTGTGTCTGTTACATCATTCATCGTGTACTCCGTGCTCGCAGTTGCTGGTATAGACCTACTAATCCTTGTGGCAACAATAGAGTAACCAATACAAACAATAATCCGAGGAAGTATAGCCAGTATTCAGGGAATGCTACTGTAAACCAACTCTTAGATAAATTAACTACGAAAGCCCCTATCGCAGGTCCAACAAGAGTACCCCGACCACCAATAGCAGCCCATATAGCAATCTCAATTGAATTAGCTGTCGCCATTTCACTAGGATTTATTATACCAACCTGTGGTACATAAAGTGCTCCAGCAATTCCACATATTATCGCTGCAACCGTCCAAATGAAAAGTTTATACCATAATGGGTTGTAACCAAGAAACATCACCCTCATTTCAGCATCACGAATCGCAGTTAGTATGCGGCCATATTTGGAGGTTACTACGTAGCGTCCAAATAATAGGGCAAACAATAGTGTCGCTGAGCTTAATGCAAATAATGTAGCCCTCATTTCTGGAGAAGTAATATCATATCCAAGGATACGCTTGAAATCTGTAAAACCATTGTTTCCGCCAAAACCAGTATTGTTCATAAAGAACAACAGTAGGAAAGCATATAACATTGCCTGAGAAATAATAGCAAAGTAAACACCCTTAACACGTGACCGGAAAACAAAGAACCCAAATACAAAAGCTAGTAACCCAGGCGCTGCTATAGCCAAGAATATTGAATATACGAAACTATCTGTAAATGCCCAGAACCATGGGTACGCTTTCCAATCAAGAAATACCATAAAGTCAGGCAGATGTGATTTATACACCCCATCCAGACCAATACTTCTCATTAGGTACATACCGAATGCATATCCGCCAAGTGCAAAAAATAGTCCTTGGGCTAAGGATAGAACACCTGCATAGCCCCAGATCAAATCCATTGCAACCGCTACAATTGCATAACACATGATCTTGCCAATAAGTGTTACATAAAAAGTAGAGATAAATAAGGCATCACCTTCTTGAAACATAAGGTGGCATACTGGTACCGCCACAATGGTCAAAAGAGCAAACAGAGCAATTGCTATCCAGCCAGTACGGCCGGTAGCAGAGAAAAATCTTACAATAAATGGGGTGCGTGCGTTAGACATAGTTTTTAATCAGCAGTCCTGCCTTTTAAGGCAAATAATCCCTGTGGTCGTTTCTGAATAACGAGGATGATGATGGCAAGTACTATCACTTTCGCAAATACCGCGCCTAATCCACCCTCAACTAGTTTTGTAACAATTCCAATACCCATTGATGCCCATACGGTACCTGCAAGCTGACCTACGCCACCTAACACTACTGTCATAAAGCAATCAACGATATAACCCTGACCCATTTCCGGACCGACATTAGAAACTTGTGATAGTGCAACACCACCCAATCCTGCGATAGCTGCACCTAATGCAAATGCTACTGTATCTATTCTGGCGGTAGGAACCCCTACACAACCAGCCATCGTTCGATTCTGTGTTACCGCACGGACAAATAAGCCAAGCCGTGTACGATTGAGCAACAACCAAACTAATACAAGTACTGCTACAGCAAACCCGATAATAATTAATCTATTCCAAGGAAGATTTACATTACTCATTACTTCCACGCTACCTGATAGCCATGCTGGATTAGCTATTTCTTGATTAAATGTACCAAACATTACTCGAACTGTTTGAATCAGAATTAGCGAAATACCCCATGTAGTTAGCAGTGTTTCAAGAGCACGGCCATAAAGCCATCGAATAACTGTGCGCTCCATTATTACACCTACCACAGCTGCACTAATAAATGCCATCGGTACGGCCGCAACTATATACCAGTCAAAATATTCAGCAAAATTATCACGGAAGAAATCATGCACAACAAAAGTTGCAAAGGCACCAATCATTAATAGCTCGCCATGAGCCATATTAATAATACCCATAACACCATATGTGATAGCTAGGCCAAGCGCAGCTAATAAAAGAATACTTCCTAGGCTTAATCCAGTAAAGACACGGGTAACTGTCTCACCTATTAATATTTTTTGTTCCAGTGATGCTAATGATTCTTCTGCAGCTGCACGTACTGAGCTATCTGCTTCATTAGCAGGATCAGTCATTTCGGTAAGCTTTAATTTAATATCTGGATTATCACTCTCACCCAGATCTTTTACTGCACTCAGCCTTACTGCTGGATCAGAGCTCTTGACACCAATCATGGCCTTTACTAATGTTATTATTTCTTTGATCTCAGAGTCACTTTCTTTTGCCAAGACCCGATCCATGATGGGCAAGAAGACTTCATCTGCCCCACCTGTATCTTCAATTTGCTTAGCTGCTTCAAGCCTTATTTCCCGATCAGGATTAAATAGCTTCAATATAGACATACTGGTATTTAATACAACACGTACACGATTATTTGGGTAGACCTGATCCATGTCTTCAGGTACAGGAGAAACTTCTTTACCTGTAGTGGCATCAAACGCCTTATCCCCTTCTACACGGATAAGAAGCTCTCCGCTGTCACCCGCAATCATCAATCTATCTTCAGCTAGTGCTGTTAGTACTTGTACTGCTTCGGGGGTTGCCAGGAGAGTTAATTGTTTAATGGCATTTGTTTTTACCTTATTGCCATCACCATTTAATTGATGGACTAACTCCGGATCTAATGGGAAACCATCAATAAGCTCAGCATTAACTGGCATAGAAAACATTGCCGCCAACCAAGGCAAAAGAATGGCTGTTCTTAAAATTTTTGTAGGTGAAAAAAACCTGAACTGTAATTTACAAAGCATGGAATTTATTATACCCAATGGCTTTTTGGAAAGCCAATTTAAAATCATTAAAATATCGAGTTATTTAAAATTAAATAATATGTTTTTTCTAAATGTTTTTTGCTCTTTTTTCAAGACTCTCGTTTTCTTCCTGAACATTTACTTAACAAGCATTTTCAGGGGATTTAATGGAACACTTAACACCAAATCCGGGACGAATAATATCAAGTACATTTTGATCGGTCAAGCCTAAAACTGCGGTAGTTATAAAAATATTTGAACTATTAATTATTCTTAAGAATATAAATAATATAAGACTTTGTTTTTCTTTACGACATCTGAATTTTTTGGCAAAACATATTTACTAAAAAAAATAAAATTTCTTATATGCCACCTATGATTCAGTACGGTTATTTGCTATTTATGCTGCTAATATTTTTGCTTATTTATAAATAACTCTGCTATTTCTTATAATTTATAAGCCTTCGCTGTAGCATTATTGATATCCACCTTTAATAATTTTTAATTGTCCTAATAACTAAGTCTTCTATTTATCTATGCTTAATACAATAATTTTACCGCTACAAAATATATCTTGGTAACAAAGTGACCGCCTGTGCCAAATAAAGATCTTCTTTATTTGGCATGAGAAATTCTTGTTTTATGTCTTAACCAAGTTATTACTTATATTTTTTATTCTATGTAGTTAACAAATAAATTCATCAAGCAATTTCTTTTCTTTATTTACTAATGGTAAATTTACTTACCATAAAGAATAACCCCATAAGAATTTGCACAACAAATAATCCTCTCCCACGACCCCTATCGCTGCTTACCTGAAATCATTAGAATTAATACATCTAACCTCTGTTCGCGCAGGAATTATCAGGGATAGTTTAGTTTCACTGATGAATCTGTTTGTTATGGAAGCAAGGCAGAATGCCAATATCAGCAATATTTTATTTATTCCTTTCTAATAAGAGCAAACTATTTGACTATCTGTTAATTTCGCTCCACAACCACTTAAAATAAATTTTTAATACCAAGGCCTAGCATTCTACTTGCCATAGCGCCAGGGGCATTAGTTATCAAATAATCTTCTGTTCTAAACAAAAAAAACGCCCCCAGTTTTGGCCGGGGGCGTTTTAATTTACTTCTTTACTTGCTTAAGGCTTTGTTGCGAAATTATCTCGCTTGTCATTGCCTGCAATATGTGGACTCCATGGAGCTGCCTTAACAGGACCCTTGGTCTTCCACACTACATTAAACTGGCCGTCAGCACGTACTTCCGCGACAAATACCGGTTTATGCAAGTGATGGTTTTTTTCATCCATCTTAATTTCAAAACCATTTGGCGCCTTAAAGGTTTGACCGCCTACTGCTGCAATCACCTTATCAACGTCAGTAGTTCCAGCTGCTTCTACAGCCTGCTTCCACATATGTATACCAATGTATGTAGCTTCCATAGGATCATTGGTTACAACGCTAGAAGGGTTTGGTAGTTTAGCTTTCTTAGCCCAATCCTTATACATCTTGATGAAGGCTTTGTTTTCTTTATTTTTGAGCGACTGGAAATAGTTCCATGAAGCTAGATGACCTACGAGAGGTTTGGTATCAACACCACGTAGTTCTTCTTCACCAACTGAGAAAGCAACTACTGGTACATCGGTAGCTTTCAGGCCAGCATTACCTAGCTCTTTATAGAAAGGAACATTTGAATCACCATTGATGGTAGAAACTACCGCAGTCTTGCCGCCTTGAGAGAATTTCTTAATGTTGGCAACAATAGTTTGATAATCACTATGACCGAATGGAGTGTATGCTTCATCGATATCCTTTTCTGCAACACCCTTAGACTTCAAGAAAGCACGAAGGATCTTATTGGTAGTACGAGGATAAACATAATCGGTTCCAAGCAAGACCCAGCGTTTAGCAGCGCCGCCATCTTCGCTCATCAGGTACTCTACCGCCGGAATTGCTTGTTGGTTAGGTGCAGCACCGGTATAGAATACGTTATATTCTAGCTCTTCACCCTCATATTGCACTGGGTAAAATAAAAGACCATTTAGCTCTTTAAATACTGGTAGAACTGATTTACGTGAAACTGATGTCCAGCAACCAAATACCACATCAACTTTATCCTGTCCTAATAGCTGACGGGCTTTTTCCGCAAATAGTGGCCAGTTTGAAGCAGGATCAACTACTACAGCCTCCAACTGTTTACCTAATAGGCCGCCGTTAGCATTGATATCGGCGATGGTCATAAGTGCTGTTTCTTTTAATGCAGTTTCAGAAATAGCCATCGTACCCGATAGAGAATGAAGAATCCCTACCTTAATGGTATCAGCAGCGTAAGCATTTGCACCCATCACACTAAGTGATGCTGCAATTGCAAGTGATTTAATAAGATGACGTTGTTTCATAATAATTTACTCCTCCCTGAGAGTTTAAGTAGAACAAACTGAATACATGAATCTGTAACAAATTTCTACAACTGTAACTGCAAAAATTAATACATGAATCTGTAGCAAAATCTACAACTGTAACTGTGAAAATTAATACATGAATCTGTAACAAATTTCTACAACTTAATTAGCAATGAATTGGCAAAGGGTTTTTTTGCTATAAAACTTATAATTCAGATACCGCTTCATGGCACCCCTAAAAAAACATCACAGCCAAAACATACAACAAACAAATCACTCTGTCTATATTTTATTGAACTCTTATTTCTTTTTAGTGTCATTTATTAAAAGTTCCAACATAACTAATTGTTTTTTATGTAATTTATTACAAATTTAAGCATGAGCGCCTTACTAATATCGTATTATAATTTCAAATACACACCATAGACTATCTTAAACATTTATTTTGACTATATGTTGTAGTCAGAGCTGTCTTCTTATGGCATTCAAAAAAGTTTATTTTATTTTATTACCTATAACATACGTAAAAAAATATTGTATAACGCAGACTAATTGTTTAGTTTAAATACTTATTAAATTTATTTGTTGCGACAACTTTGGAGGCCACTTGAAACATGATCTTAATTTTTTTTTGGGACTGGAAATACAGGTTTGGGAGGCCTTAAAAAACGGTGATAAAAATGCCGATTCCAATCTTCTTTCAGACGACTTCTTAGGGGTTTATGAAACCGGTTTAAGTTCTAAGGAAGATCACTTAGAGCTCCTTCGGAACGGTCCTGTTATTTCATGCTATGAAATAGGCTCATCACAGTTAATACAACTTGGCCCACAAATTGCAAGTCTGACTTACTCAGCAACTGCTACATTTATAAAAAATGAAGAGCAAGATACCAGAGTCTTGCTTTATATTACTTCTATCTGGGCCTGTCGTTTAAATAAATGGGTGAATATTTTTAGTCAGGACACCAAAGGAAATATTCACTATTAACTTTAATTGCTTCTGTGTTGCACCTCTTATTTTAATTGCATCATTAATATTTTATGACTCTAAAAAATTAGCGCCTTAAATTATTAGTATAA
>ENA-OREN01003550-OREN01003550.1-marine-metagenome-genome-assembly--contig:-NODE-3550-length-14468-cov-4.692308_pt1 | contig 14468 bp, 12 predicted proteins | sample MGYA00248624_ERZ508555 | MGnify/ENA primary metagenome ERZ508555 (study PRJEB26222, sample SAMN06267773) | marine metagenome | isolation source: Saanich Inlet, British Columbia, Canada | place...
TGCTTCAGTACCTTTCTCTATAGACGTAGTTGTTTCTTCTTGAAACTTTTTCATCGTGCCAATAACAGCATCAATATCTCCACTCGTCATTGCTTCTTTTAACCCAAGAGTTAATTGAAGTTGATCTTTGGTTTCCTTTGATATTACGCGCATCATCTTTGCGCGGTCAGCAACAAGCTTATTTATTTGTTGCTGTATTTTAAGATTATCGGCAGCCATAATTAATACGCACTATTATGTTTATAATGGCCAAGGTACGCCAGTAATTCTTTCGAACTCTTTTCCGCGCGCTGTTTTTAACCCAAGTTTATTCATAACAGAATCAACTGTTGCACCAGGTTTTTTTAACTCATCATTAAATCTACGAGATGCCTTTAATGCATTTGATAATGCCTCAATTTCTCGTTTAGTACCTTTTATTCTGAGCTGAGATCCTTTACCTAATACCCATGCAGCTGCGGCAGCCATAAAAAGTTTGCCTGGTAAATTTAATTTAAACATATAAAACCTTTCGTATAGAACTACATATAAATATTAACAACTCGTAAATTATTATATTATGTAAACCTTCTACCTCTGGGTGGTGGATTGGTTCTGGTTAAGCCAGCTAATTGTCTTACATCTGGGTTATTTGCATGAGAAGCCCTGCTTAATGGTGCGGTGTTGTTTTGTTCTGCTTTTTCGTTTGATTTTTTAAATTCATCAACTAAACGATTTACAAACCAAGTACGTTCTGCAATCGACATTGATCGAACGTCCTGATAGGTAAATCCGCAATAGTACGTTAGTAAAAAGAAAGATTCTAATATAAATTCGGTTTTACTTTTTAATGTTAGGCCAAAAAAAGCTAACTCCCAACGGGACACTTACCTCCGATATTTCACCACAATCAACGTTTGAACACGTAATTTCTGACGTCATATCAATACCTGGTTCATGCTGATCAATATATTCACGTAAAAATAACGAATCAATTGCAGGCATATTTGTTACGAACTTTGATATTAACGTCCTATCGGTTCTGCCGTTAATAGATAATATTGCATGCTGTAATCTTGTTGTGATTGCATTATCTGATAATAACTTTGCCTTCTTTTTTCTGTTGGCTGTCATAGTAATCTCTTCTTCATCTGCACCTGTTAAAAATTTAAAATGTACAGTTGCTTTTGTCTTAGGAAGTAAAACACTAAATTCGTTTGTTCCTTCTGCAACAGGATCAATCTTTAATGATTTTATTGGTAATTCAGATAAATGAAATTGTTGTTTTTGTGTTTCGCCACATGTAGGGCACTCAATTTGTGAATTATAATTTGAACCATACCCTGTAATCCGTACGGCAACCATTAATGCATTACGATCACCTGATAACATCTTTTTAACATTAACCTGTTTATCTGTAATACATGATTGAAGAAGTCTTGTTATTACGGTACCATTCTTAATTAACGCCCTGCTTGTCAAAATATCTTCTTCTTTTGCTGTCATTGATTTAATTTCAAGCATTTGACGATTATGCAAAGGGCTTGTAACTGGATATACTTTTCCTAACGAAGGTAATGGTACTGTCTCAACAGGTATTTCAAGCCCAAGTTCTTTTGCCCAATCGTTTGGGTTTGGCGTAACATTTGGTACGTTAGCTACGACCTCGCGAGGAGGCGTTGGTTGATCCTGTGTAAAAACATTATTTTTATCTTCTCTTGTGTCTGACATATATTAACCTTTGTAAAGAATACTGCTTAAAATTAATATTAATAGATTAATTTGTAAATTTATATTCTTGTTTAATGTCAGTATCTTGTTCAATTTTATATTCAGGATTATCATGCGGTAAAACGGTTACTTCATTTTCAGATAAACCTATTGTGTCAACATTTGACGTACTGTTGTCGGTACCAAAACAACTAATCATTGTTGTTGATAAGAATAATGCTACTGCTATTTCAAAATTTTGTGTCTTAAACATATAACCTCAAGTTTTAGGGTATATATATTACAAAATAAGTTTTTTTTAAAAAAAAAGTATAAAAAATAAAAAACGACCCCCAAAAGGAGCCGTTTTATATAACTCTGTGTATTAACTACAGCGTATCAGTATTGTAGTACACAGTTATCAAAGCGCATTGTTAATGCAATCTCCGTCATATCACTGCCTTCATATGAAAGATCGTTAAAGTTTGCCTCTGTAATGAATGCGCCTTTAATATCCCATAATTCGACAACTGTTCCAACCGGATCAAGCATTTTTAATTGAATGTCGCGCTTATAAAAATCAGCATAACCACTTCGGCCTGAAACAGATTCATAATGCAAACGAACCCATTCCATAACTTGCTGTGCACCAGAAGGAGCAATTGGATCGTGTAGAGTTACACCCATTGTGCCGAAAGTTGTTTTACCTGCAATATAACGCGTTGCGTTAATGTAAGGTACTGCAACCTCTTCTGTTGTAATCTGCGGACGAGCAGCTGTTTTTAGCAAGAATGAGTCAATACCTTCGATTGCTAATACCCAACGAAATTTGCGTTTTGGTTCAAATCTATTGGGCAACATTTCTGATACGCTAAGTGTTTCGGCCATTATAAACTCCTAATAATCTTTCCTATATAAATATTAATCTAAATTAATTTATTCTATTAAATTGTTCCTGGATTTTGAATCTCGAAGTCAAGTGATATAAACTCCGCTGTTCTGGTAGGCTGTACGAATATTTTTCCTCTAATTGTATTATTTAATACGTCAGCCTGTGTTGTTGTTGTTGTGTCAATTCTAACCTGATATCTTTCAAGGCCTGCTTGACTTTGAACCGTTGATAACACTGGTTCTACTGCTGTAGAAAATCTTTGCAATGTTGAATCTCTATTTGGTTCAAACAATAATGTATTTGCAATTTCTCTAACTTGGCGTCTAATGAATATTAATAATCTTCTTACATTAACGCGATCAAGAGATGAATTTTTAACCTGTAATGTCTTTTGGCCATTAATAAATACTTTTCTTCCTGGCATTGAGATAATTGGGTTAACATCTGATTCATATAAATCATCTTGATTTTTCTTTGATAACTTTACAGTTGGTAAGGTTGCATTTTGAATAATGCCGCGAGAAAGGCCTGCTGGAGCAAACCATTCAAATCCAACTCTATCATTATAACTGTATGCTCCTAACGCACCAACAGACGCAGGCAATTGTTTTTCGCCTTCGCCGTCGGCGGCATCATACATAACGTCAGGATAGTAACATGCACTGAATGATGTATCCAAAGCTCTATTTTTAAAGCTTTTGACTGTGTTTCCTACGTTATGTGTTTGCAGCGAAGAAGTAATCAATATATTCGCATTGTCATAGTTTTCAATATCCATGATGTATAATGCATCAAATCTATTTTTTACAGCTTCAATTGCTTCGTCAGTAATTGCTGCATTTCTAATTCCTGGTATTGCCAATAGTTTTATATCGACATCAGCAGTATTTTCCATAATAGCAATTGCTTTTCTATGACCTGCAACAGTCGGCCCATTTTCTAGACCTCTGTTGGTATTATTCATTTCCTCTGTTGCAGACGTATTATTCATCTTAGCAGAGTCTTCATTAAAGATATTAAGGCCATCAAACCCACCTTGTAGTACCGTCGTAAACTTAAATACATTTCGTAGTGTTTGATTATCTAAATCTTTTGCAGGGTCGAAGGCGCGTCTCTTGTTACCTGGACGAGTAGGTATTGCATCAACGCTGGCACTTCTGATATATTTCCATGAAGATATTCCATCATGCGTAACAGTGCCATCTTCTAGAGGTACTAGTGTTGCAATATCGGCCGCTGTATCATATGTAACTTCAATATTTTCAAGCGAAAATCCGTTATTATTAAATTTATCACAATCGACAACACCATGAGTACTATCAGTTGGAGCGCCAGCGTTGCTTCCGGTTAAGGTATTAAACTTGCCGGTTCTGAAATTTGGGAAATACTTTGTGTAAGAATTAACGGTATGATTTAGCTTTCTACCTTTATTGAGGAGCGTTGCATTGTTTGATAGATCAAGTTGAGCACCCCAATATAAATCAGTATTTGATGTTGGCGTAGTTGATACCTTTAAATTGTTTCTCATTGGCATAGGAGGCTGTACAGCTTGCACAAACGTTTTTGCAGTAGTCATTGTCCCAGATAATGTGCCATGTGCAGAAATACTTCCTGAAGTTAAAAGAAAATCAGGGCCGCGGAAACCAACTGGTAATGCAGTTTTGGGTGTGTTACCGTCAAGAATGTCTTGATTAACTTCAACCCTAACATATGCATCACGGTTCGGATAACTACCTTCAAGAACAAGCTTTTGTTTTCCTACTGGTTTATCAAAGTCATAATATACTTTTTGATCACCAATTACTTTTGCAATAAACCGATCCGATGAAGGATTAAGGTCTACAAGATAACTTGCTAATGGTTTTGCAGGATCTGTATCTAACGCATCAAACCTTCTAATTTCAACTATAAACGTCCCAAACGGATCGTTTAGGTCAGCCGAAGGAGTCAGCGCTTTAATTGATGCCTTTATTTTTTCATTTGCGTATGAACCATCATCACGCGAATGGAGTCTGAATAGATTATGTTTTGTGCCACCAAATTTTTGTGATATAAACCATGGTGTTTTTGGTGTCGCAAATCTATCTTGAAAACCTTCAAAGTTTGGTTGTGTCGTTGATGTTGTGTTTCTAGCGTTTGAACCTGTTACAACGAATGCAATTTCTTCGCAAGATTGATGTGCAGGTACGTAAGTATCGTCAATATACCCAGAACCTGTCGGAACAGCAAGGCTAGGATGTATATCATACCAACTATGAAGATAATGACCCTTTTCTTCGATTTTAAGAGGGTCTGTATTTAATACGTTAGCAAGATAATGTGCCTTATCTGGATCAAAAGAAAATGTAATTTGATTTGGATTATCACTTGTGCCTACGTGACCATTCAAAAGAAGTTTTGCTGTTTGCGTTGCCAATTCAACAGCGCCAACAGATTCACCTCGTAAACTAGATTCTTCTACCAATGAACCAATAACCGCAGAACCATTTGATAACGTATTGGAGGAGGCTCCGACTGAGCTAGGATATGAAGATGACATTCTCATTATAACGCCTGAAGGTGTCATTAATACACCACGTATAATTGGATGTCCAATATCTGAAGCGCCAATAGTGTGACCACCATCAGTATTTCTCATAAGACCTGCATCAGATAAGTACGTTGATCCTGCAGATTCTGCCATATGACAGCCAAGAAAATATGTTCTTCCTGCGTCGCCATTCTCGTTTGCACGTGGATTCCTATTGTTAGCGCCTGTGGTAGTATTTGGAAGCGCTTGCCCAACAGTAAAACCAGCGTTTGTAACTTCGTCATCATTTGCAGAAACGCGCTGTTTGCCATCGCCTATACCTAATAACTTTAAGTATGTAACTGCGCTTGCATTTCGCAACCATTCAACAACTGCATATTGTCCTGGTTTTTTCTCGTCTGTATCTCTTCCAAACAGCCCATCAAAATCATTTAATGTTGCCAATGTTACTGGGACAAATGCCGGTCCTTTAACGGCAGTACCGATAATTCCAGCAGGTATACCTGCTGGTTCTACTGTTACTGGGAATGTTTTATCAATTTCTTGAGCACTGACACCTGCGCTTTTAAAATCTACGTTAGCCATTTAAACTCCATACTCTCATTTACGTTAATAATAAATATTCATTAATAAATTATTATTACAGATTAAACAAACTCAACGCCTGCATTTGTAATAATAAAATCAATCGCGATAAATTCAACAGTTCTTGTCGGTACGACAACGATTGTACCATTCAATTTATTTTCTTCAACATCTTTCTGCGTATTGTTACTACCGTCCATTACAACCTTGAAGTTTTCAAGGCCGGCCTGAGCCTGCACAATACCTAATTGCAACACTGCTTGACTGACAAAGCGTTGTCTTGTTTGTGGCGTGTTCGGCTCAAACAATAACTCTTGAGCAATATCACCAACAATTCGCTTAACCTCGTTTAGAAGTCTTCGAACATTAACACGATCAAGTGCTGATTTTGCCTGTTGCATTGTTTTTTGTCCAAAAATTACAAAACCTGTTCTTGGGAATGTTGCAATAGGGTTGATTCTAGAATCGTACAAATCATCACGATCAGGTGCTGAAAGTCGAACATCAACATTCTTAACAAATCCTAAAGCAGCCCTGTTAAATCCTGCAGGTGCAAACCAAGGGAATGCAACTTTATCATTAAATGCTAATGCAGCCAATGCAGGAACAGAAGGTGGAACCTTAACTCTGCGAGTGTTTTCTGCATCATCAATTTCAACATCAGGAAAATATGTTGCAACGTAATTGTTATCAAACCCTCTTGCATCAAGTGCATCGATTGTTTTTTCAACGTCTGGTTTTGTTTTTCTGTCATCATATAAACGATTACCACTGTTGTCAAATTGCGGCAAATCCATAACGCTCAATGCTTTACCAAATTCCCGTGTTTTATCTGCAGCGTGGTCAGTAATTAGTGGTTCGCGTAGACCCGGAATTGCTAACATGTTATGATTTGAAACAAACTCACTTGATAGCAAGTCAATTGCAGTACGATATGAAGCAACACCGTTATTATTTAACTTTGTACCTGCAACGTTAACAGCAAGGCCTGGGGATGTAAATCCTGTTGCTGCTCCGCCACTTGTATCTGTTGACGTTGACTTATCATTTAATTTAGCGGCATCCTTATCAAGAATGTTGACACCGTCAAACCCTCCGTGCATAAACGTTGTAAACTTTGTAAAGTTACTAAACTTATTAAACTTAATAGAACTTGTAAGTGCTGCTAGTGTTGCTAGGGTGATTCTACCTAATGAACCTGTTGTAACTTTATAGTCAGTAGAGTTTGGCGAACCATTTCTACTGTATATTGAATCAAGCATGTGCATTTTTGCAGAACCTGTAACATGAGCAACATCAGTATTAGGTAATAATACTCTTGATAACGTAAATTTATTATTGTTAAACGTATCTGCACTTGATCCTGTATATAAAGCATCAAGTTTACGAATACCCATAAACTTTGTCAAGTTTGCAATTAATTCATTACGCTCTGTTGTTGTATTAGGATTTAAAGGGCTAACATTTCTTTCAAATTTTACACCCCAATAAAGGTCTTGATTAACAACCTCATTTTTGCTGTGCTTTCCAGGAAATGTTCCTGCTACCTGACCGCCGCGTGTGACCTTTGTTCTGAAAGGTACCGGAGGAAGTATTGAACCTGTTAATGAATTTTCCCATTCAACACCTGAATCAGTTTTGTGAATGGCTAATCGATTCATGCCTGTTGTAGCAAAGTCATTTCCTTGTTGGTTTGTTTTTAGAAGTTCATGTCCTCTAAATCCAAAAGGCAATGCAGAAGCAGGAACCTTTTTAGCCTTTACTGCCTCTTCCAAGTTAACTCTGATAAACTTTGATTTATTTGCAAACTGCCCAGTAATAACAATGCGGCGTTCTGCCTCTTCAGCATCATGATTAAAATATGCTTTTTTATCACCAATCTTTTTACCGACATAATTTTCATCATTCGGATCAAGCGTTAAATTATCAAATTGTTCTAATACACTAGGTTGCTGGTCTGAATCGTTAAAGTCGCGAACCTGCAAACTAAATGTTCCATAATCGCTACGATCATCTGTTGATTTTCGTATATTTGCAATTGAAATTTTATATCGTGTATTTGCAAAAGCACCATCATCAAGTGATTCAACATTAAATAGATCATACTCTTTTGTACCAAAAGGCTGAGATATAAATTTTGTTGTTTTAGGTGCTTGGTATCTTGTATCAAAATGACCAAACATATCTGCAAATGACATGCCTGTGTTGCCAGAATCACTTGATGTTTTGGCAGACCCTGACAATAATCCAACGGTCATATAGTCTGCATCACCAATAATCGGTGCAGCTAATTCACTATCAACAGGGAAGTGTGTGTATAGAAGATGCTTTTCTTGAGAAAACTTATTAGGATCTGTATTTAATACTTTTCCAATATATGATGCACTACTAGGGTTTAATGAAACAATAAATTCTTTAATTCCCGGCAAATCATGATCAGAAGCAAATGAAGAACCTGCCGATGATGATATTAATAATTTAAACGTACCATCTGCAGCATGAAACGTAGCATCAGTAGCACGTGTAGAAACTAATGGTGCTCCTAATGAACCTGTTGGGTTAATTACCATTGCTTTTGCATCTGATGCCATAAACAATGAACCACGTAACAAATTAAGCTCGTTAGATGCGTCAAAACTATCATTATCTGCAAACATCGGCATACCGATATCACCACGAGCTGTTGCATCATGTTTGGCGCACAAAAACTGTACATATCCTGCATCTCCATCCTTGGCATCAGGCGGGTTGCTGCCTGTAACTAGAAAGCCTGCATTTCTAACCTGACCTGTTCTAGTAGTATTTCCAATATGTTCAGTTGACGAATTTGCACCTGCGCCAAGAACACGAACATATGTAAGTGCAGTCTTGTGTCGCAAAAATTCATTAACAGCATATGGTCCAAAGCGATCAGGATCAAGTCCGCCGAACTTAGCTACAAAGTCTGAAAATGTTCCTACCGTAACAGGAACAAAAGCCGGGCCTCGCAAAGCAGGAGCTATAACTGCTGCTGGGATACCGAAAGGTTGTTGTTGCCTTTCGGCTAAATCAATTTCTCTCTCAAAAAATCCAGGTGATTTAAATGTTTGTTCTGCCATTTAACGCTCCATACACGAAAAAAATTGTGTAAAAAATAAAATTCAATTAGTTATAAATATCATCTAAAAACGAACTATTATGAATAACGGTATAATTTAATGTTTTTTTATTATATTTTTTTATAAATTGTTTCACCAACATTATCATTTGAAAATATTTTTTTTATTCGTGAACCATTAAACTGTTCATCAATCAGCTTTTTTTCTTGCGATGTTGTCGGGTTTGTTGATAAATTAAATTCATCATGATTTGTTGTTATATTAAAATTAATATTTGGTGCAGAATAATATTTTCTAATTGGTGTAGGTGAACCAGAATCAGAGCCTGCTATAAGATATGCAGGTACTGTACAATTTATTGATGTCATAATAACTCGCTCGCTATTAGCAAAGTCTTCAACATTTGATTGTGAATCAAATGAATCGTCAAAAAATGCATTAAACCAATACCCTTTTTCTGTAGTCAGCTTAAAACATCTTCCTTGTGGTAAAAATGAATTTATAATTTGTTGTATTAATTGATTCATATGTTGAGTATATTGTGTATACAATGTAATGGTATAATTTGCAGTATAAAATTGAGGCTGAGGTATTGCAATAAATTCATGTATATTATTCCCTATATTAGGGTGCATATACGCGGAGCTTGCATGTGCAGGGGCAGTTCGCGCTGCTGAAGCATTTTCTGAACGCAATCTAGTACTGCCTGAAGCATGCGAATTTGAGTCTTTTGTGGCTGTGCTATTTTGATTTCGTATATCTAATTTATTTAATATGTTTTGATAATTTCTATCTTTTGACGTAAGCTTACGTTTTACAATTAAATCACCAGTAGATTGATTAATTCCTCTACCTGCTATATCATTATTTGTTTGTTGTATGCCAGTCCTAGCAATTGATATTAGAGGCAATATTAGTGCACGATTATGATCTCGAATTGGCTTTTTTCTTTTTACGATTGCGAAGCGCTCACCAGTTGCAAATATAACTGGAATTTCTAATATGCCGTCTTTTTTAGTTTCTAATTGCAAACTTAATTCTTTGTCAAATAATTTAAATAATGACTTATCAACGTCTTCAATATTACATGACGCAACATATTCATCGGTTTCAGGTATACCAGTGTAGCCAGACGCAAGACCGTTTGTTTTTTCTGCATTTTTCCTGGTTACCATTTAATTAATCCTCATCGTAAAAAGAATCGCTAGCGTCGGTGGTAGTACCTCTGGGAGATACTTCTTTTGGACCTGTTATAGGAGCATCAAGAACATTTCTTTTTTGTAATTCGCGAACATCACCAGTCTTCTCACCATCGACTTCTTCGAATCCTCTTTCTTGCTTAAATGGTTTTCGATCGCTATAATCAAAATCAAGCTCGGCATGAGAACCATCTGGAATATCTGTTGAAAATTGTCCTTTTCTTGCTTCTTTACCAACAATTTTAATACCTGTTTCGTGTTCACCTTGACCAAACACTGCATCAAGCGTAAATATACCGACAATTTCAAAGAATTGTGCACGATAACTAAAGAAATCACCTTCAGTAATTGTTATATTTTTATCCAACAAATCTCTTTTGTGTACAAAAGCCTCAATTGTTGCAAAATTTTCTTGTCCAAACTTTCCTGTTCTTAGTTCATTATCAGGCACAGAAATTAAACATTTAATTTCAAGCGGATTTTCAAATACCTTATTAACAGCCTCTTCGTAGACTTCATGAATATCAGATTTTACTTCAGATATTGCAAAATAAAATATTGATTCACCAACAACATCTTTCATAAATTCTTTTGTTATATCTGAAACAAAATCAACTTCTCTTTTTGAAAAAAATAAACGCGACATTACCTATTACCCTGTAGTTATTGCCTTACCTAATGGTACAGGCACTGTTTTTAATTGGCGGATAAGATTTTCAGCCTTATCTGCTTCTTGAACGGCTAATTTGTCATACGTTAATGAATCTAATAATTCTTTTAATTCGTCCAATAATTTTGCTTTATCTTCTCTGGCTTGAGATATTAATTCAGGCCCATTTAGCTCAACCGTAGCACCAGGCATTGGAATTGAACTAAATTTTGATCTAACCAATCCTAATAATTCTTTTGCTAAAGCATGTGCGTATTGACGAACCCATTGTCTGCCAATACTATTTATGTTTGTATATTGAATGTTTCCAAATGGAACGTTTGATACATTTGTAACACCGTATACGCTACCATCATCATACGCAGTAGGATTATATGGATCAGGCATCGGAACAACACGAACATATAGATTTCTTAGGTTGGTGCCTGTTGGTTTTGGAAATATCCTCAAATTACTACCTTGTACAGTATAACTATAATTTGATCGTCTAACGCGTTGGGATACGTCCATCATACCTGCTCGAAGAATATCTTCAAACACAGGTAAAACATAAAATATTGTTTCTGGTGTATAAGATTCAAATGAAAATTCATTATTTAAATAATTAATTGCAGAAGATGTATCAAAAAATCGATAAGCCGCAGTAGGAGAAAAATGCATAATTTCAACAATTCGCATCTTTGATTTTTGTGATCCAGATAGCGTACTATAATATACGTTATTATCTGAATCTAATAATTCTGTATATAAATTATAGTCTTGTTTACTACCAGTTAGTTCTAGATGACACAACACCGTATCATATGATCCACCAATGCCTGCTTCAAATGAGTATGGTTCTGCTTGTCGTTTTAAAAATTCAAGTGTTTCACGTGCTAAAAGCCCTGATTGTCCAGAGCTACCCGTTGCAAAACTTCCTGTCGGCTGCCCTATAAGCGTTGCCAATTGGGATTTTGTCTGGTACTTATTAACCATTGAGCCAAATTCTGTTAATGACTCTTCGAAGCATGCCCAAATTTGTTTTTTTGTTAATTCAACACTTATAACATCATCGCCTAGTTTTCGCTTTACAAACAAAACTAGAGCATCAGCCTCTGCCTGAAACTCACCGTCGTTATCATAAAATGAAAATGGCGTTGGATTTGTTGTTTGTGCGAATGTACTCATAATTAACCTATTGCAATGCAAAAAATATGCATGCTATTCTATAAGTATCATTCTCATATAGAAGAATTATAGGTTATTCATAATTAATTTTGCCAGAAACTTCTAAGATATTATAACTATTACCATCTGACATTAATGTAATATATGAACCTGCTTCAGAATTAAATTCCAGCTTTGAATATACCATATTATCTTGTGAAAATATATTTGCCATAGTACCAGTAACTTCATGCATATACCCTGAAGAATTAATAATTTTAATTACGTTATTTTTATTTTGAATCGGATCTTGAACCTGCAGCGTCAAAAAAGTTGTACCTTCAAGCGTGTATGTTGCGGCTGTATTACCTAATTTTGTAAATAATTCTTGAATTATTACATCATTATCTGTCTCAGCTTTTACAGCTATTGCTGTCGATTTATTTTTTTTAGGTGGGTCAATTACCCGAGGAACGGTTCTTGATACTGAATTTGTAACTGTTGATGCCATAAATTTATATATACAATATTTTCAAAAAAAATAAACTATATGTAATTTGAATATTTACTGGCATCGCGATAACCCATATCCATGAGCCGTCTAACAGTGTTATTATCAAAATCAAGTACATGAACTTTATCATGTAAAACTTCTTTTGGTCTAATTATGCGGATTTTGACATTATCAAACTTAGGTTTTTCAATTATAGAAAACTGATTATATAACCCAATTGCATGAAAATCGGCCTTCATAATCCTTTCATGCATCAATTCATAGCTTCTGTACGCAACACTAAGAAGTGACCATAAGCCTTCTGAAAGTTTCCAATCTGGTGATGGAGTACCTGAACATGATATAATATCAATTTCTGTTGCACCTAACGCTAATGCTTGCGCAATCGGAGTTAGGACTTTTATACCTCCGTCGATCCAAAATTTATCGTTAATCTTGACAGGCTTCATCAATATAGGTACACTAGCGCTAGCACAACACCAATCAAGTAAATTATCATCCTTTTCAGATGCAAAATATTTTTGGCCGTCATTAAGACACACTGCACCAACCCTTATTTGTTTGTTTGAGTCTCTTATTTTTTTAATATCAAAGTCTTGCCTGATTAAATCGTGTAACGGAGAACAGTCATATACTGCTTGGCGCCACAAAGCAGAAAGTTTTCCAAACGGTTCCCAATCGCGATAAATATTTTCTTTTGAAACATTTTTCCATTTATCATAAAGTAGCTGATATGATTCGCGGGGGCTACCAAACTGTGTCAACCCAAGTTGTAAAACATTTATGGCGCCAACACTGACGCCACATAGTATGTTATAATCTTGTTCATCTTCATAAAGCCATTTTCGTAATACTCCGACTTGGTATGCGCCTTTGGCACTACCTGCCGACAAAACCAAGGCTCTGCGGGTATCACTCATTTATTTGAAATATTGGCTTTGACATATACTCTATTAATATATATTATTATTTTAAATTTTTGTGTATATAAAAAAAAGAAAAGAGGCAAATTTCTTTGCCTCTTTCTTATTGCAGATATATAAAAAAAAGAAAGGCCACCTTTCGGCAGCCTTTCTTATCAAGATTAAACGTTATCTAGATTAGATTAAGTTCATATCCATGATGGTTACAGTTCCGTAAAAATCACTGCGAACCATCTTCTTGCCGTAGCGAGTCATTACACCCTTACGAGGAGTAAAATCCTCAGGAGCGAAAATCGTCGGAGTGACAATGAGAGGTACATAAGGAGCATATACGTAACCAGTCTCAAGGTAGCTACCGCCCTTGAACCCAACAAGAATCTTGTTGCGTGGGAAGTAAGGGTCCTTGTAGACAGTGAAACGGTTGCTTAAGCTACCAACTGACTCTGCGCCAAGTGCCATACCACTGACCTGACCATCGCCATCAAGGCTGTAGTTAGGCTTGTAGAGGACACTAGCTTCGAGTACGGTGGCAACATCAGGGCTGACAACTATGAAGTTCGCAGAACCACGGAGGGTCTTTCTGTGAATCTCATTGGCAACATCAATGATGGTCTCAACAAGGGTCTCATACCACTCTCGGACGGTACCGGTAAATGCCGGACCAGTTGAGAGAGATGATGTACGTGCCTGTGCTGTACCTGTACGCTTGTTAACAAAGCTACCTGGGCGTCTATCCCAGAAGAAGTTTGTATCAGCCTGAACCAAGAGGTCATTAAGAATCTCACGATCGATTTCCAAAGCAATCTGCTCTGAAAGAATCTGAGTAAGCTCAACCTCAGCGTCAAGACTATGATAAGCATTCAGGTCCTGAGCAAGCTCTGGTGACCAACGTGCTCTTAACTTACGAGTCTGAGCGACGACTGAAACACTTTCAATCTTAATGTCAATCTCAGGAATCTCAGGAAGAGGCTGACCAGCACCAACCTGGAAGTTGGATTCGAACGTTGGAACAACAAGAGTTGAACCATCGCTTGAGTCGAGCTGAGCGCTCTTTACCCAAGATACGTCGAAAGCGGATATGTTATGGTCAGCGACAGCGTTATCAGCATCAAGTGCGTCAATAGCAGCACCTGAAACAACCATCAATAAAGCCGTACCTGGTGCATTTGCACCCATAGGGGCAGGAGTGATCGCTCCACCAGCAGAAGCTGATGTAACAAGC
>ENA-OREN01003551-OREN01003551.1-marine-metagenome-genome-assembly--contig:-NODE-3551-length-14467-cov-6.267408_pt1 | contig 14467 bp, 10 predicted proteins | sample MGYA00248624_ERZ508555 | MGnify/ENA primary metagenome ERZ508555 (study PRJEB26222, sample SAMN06267773) | marine metagenome | isolation source: Saanich Inlet, British Columbia, Canada | place...
ATCCATACTTTATTTTGAGAATTGTGAAATACAATAGTCATCCATCTACCAGGTTTTAGGATTCTGTAATTTTCTTTAAAACATTGTTCCATTATTTCCTGATATTCTACCAGTCCTTTTTTCTGAGAATTATTCATTATTGCTTCTTTTTGATTATTTGTGAATACTTTCAACCATGATTCCAGAAGAAAATTCAATTCAGAATATAATAGGTTTGAACCAAAAGGTGGATCTGTGAAAATATAATCAATGACATTGTCTGGAATTTGTTTAATTTTAGATGATGATTGTGTACTGATTAATCTGTTTATTTTAGAGAATTTAATTTTTAGAAAATCTTTTAATTTTTGATTAATAAAATAAAAAGGTGAAATTTCTACAGGTGTATGACTTACATACATTGTACCTGAAAGTGGTCCTACATGTCTATTATGTTGACGCATATACCGGTTTAATCTATGCAGTCTTGATTGTGACGCTGTAAACCAAAACCGTAAGAGATTTTTAATCTCAGATTTATCTTGATTAATTTTTTCAAAAAAGTATGATAAAACAATCATGTTTCTTTTTGAGTATAGATGATGAGTGTGAGTAATTCCTAAATGAACTCCTGCTCTCCATGAATCGCCCCATCTTTCTCCCTTAAACATTAAGGGTATATTGGGAAACCAATATGGTATTTTGAATTCTTGGGATTTTTTTATTAAATTTAAATCATTTTCATCTGGATTTTTTTTGAATCTTTGAGAAGATGTTCTTTTTTTTAAATTATAATTGATGAAAATTGGCACTTGTTTTTTAATTTTGATTAATTCATTTGTTGAATAATCTTTAATTGTTTCCATACTTGGTAAAAATGGATTATTTTTGTCAGATGTTCCCTTGCATTTTGGGCACATCATTGTTGTTTTTGGATTATTTTCTTCATCATATGCTAAATCCCAATAGGTTGATTCAAAAAGACAATGTGGGCATGTAATTTTTTCACTCCAGACAATATATTGAATGTCTCCAATTAGATCACCTTTGTCTAAATTAGAACTATCTGAAATATGATTTGTTTTAAACAAATATCCTTGATCAAAATCAATATTGGAAAAAATTTCAGTTGCATGATTTTTAAATAATTGCATGTCCCAGTTATTTGTTAAAACATAAGAAATGAATGCTGCAATAGGGGATAAATCGGATAAAATGATAGATCTTGCACCCCATTGGATGTTTTGAATTTTTTCATCCCATGTATTTTGAAATTCAGTGTCAGGTGTTTCACAAACTCGTAAAGCTAAAGCAGTTGTTCCTGTCCCACAGAATCCATCATAGATTAAATCTCCTGGTTTAGTATAATGGAGAATAAACGGAGCAATTGCTTTTGGAGGTATTTTTGTATGATATGAATGAATTCCATAGATTGGTTCGTTTTTTCCTGCTGATATATCCAATGAAAATGATCTTTTTTGATAATCATCTATTTCAGATTTGTATGGATGCCCATTTTCTTTAATGAAATTTTCTATCCAAGGATTTGGACATGCAGTATAGTATGGCGGATCTGATAAATTGATAATATCTTCATCATCCCCAATTGGAAAACCATCAATTTCTCGAACTTTATCTAAAGTTTCTTTATCTAATTTATGAGACATCTAATCTAATACAAAACGGACCTTTGATTTGGATTTTCCTCTGGTTTTTTCCTCAAGGAATTTTGAGAATCTTGATTCAAGTTCATCTTGTTTGCAAGGAGTCCCTCCTTTTTGAAGAGATTCTTTAATTTCGTTAAGATTTAGAGTAGATTTTTCCAGACCTGAAAGTACTTCATTTAAGGATTCAACAAATTTGTCCGATATTTCACTTGAAAGTTGTTTTTCATCAAGAAAATCAGATATGATTTTTTGTTTATCTGATTCTAATACTTTGATACTTTCACTAACGGTGGGATCTTGAAGATTTTCAATTATGGCATTTGTTGTATTTTCAACTCCTTCAGTCAATTCTGATTCAAGTTCACCTAATCTTGCTTTAGAATCAAAAATACCATTTTCTGATGCGCTATAATTACAATGAATACATTTTGGCGATGCTTCTAATTCCGATTTTTCTAATTCGGAACATGGTCTTAGTTTACCCAATTCATTTTCGAGATTCGATAATTTTATTTGATCTAAAAGAGAAATGTTACGCAATTTTTGTAATTTTTTTAATGAATCACTGTTCTGAATCGAAACAAGTTTTTCTTGAGAATCTGAATCTAATCGTGATTGTTTATGATAATTATAATATTCTTCAATAAATGATTTTTTAATTTCTTCTAATTTTGATTTTATTTCATGTAAAGTTTCTTCATTAGGATTTTGTTTGATTTTAGAAATCATACCAGATTTTTCTTCAGATGAAACAGAAGAAGATTGTTCAGGCAGAATCATTGTTGTTTGAGAAACATAATTTGTAAGTGGAGATAATTTGATAATTGTTTTTGAAACTTTTTCTAATGATTTTATTGAATCATATGATGATTGTTTTTCAGAAATTTGAGATTTTGACAGTTGTATGTTTTTAATTTTTGCAGACGTATCAAATCTCTGTAAACTATCAAGAAACTCTTTGAATTCATCTAATGTGTTTTTAAGATTTTCTTGTTCTTGTAAATCATAAATTTCCACATCCCAAAATCTCAAACTATCAGAAAGCTGTTCTTTGAGATTTAACACCGAATGAAGTTTTTCAGAAATCTTATTTTGTAATTTTTCTACTCCTTGGTCAAGATTGGTTCCTGAAAATAATCCTGGAGATAGCTCAAATAATGACGCTAGGGATTTGAGTTCTTCTACAGGAATTCCACTTGGTCTTTGTACATGTTTGAAATCAAGTTCTTCTTCAAATGATAACGAGTTAATCTCTGTAAGATTTTCTGCACTTATCTTTTTGCCTGAATATCCAATTACTAAATCCCCAGAATACACCATTGCACATAAGACAACTAAAACCCAGTCATTTTCCAGATGTAATTCCGAATCAAAATACTCGTTTTGTTCAAAAATCATAAATTCATCGCGATTCAGAACTTCATTAGTTGCCTTTGATTGTAATTTGTTTTTAATTACATTTGCATATTTTGAAGAAGTCGTATCAATGTCTCCATTTGAATTTAATAATTCTAGACTTGATAGAACTGAAGTACTAATTTTGCTAGGAACATTATTTGTAATAAATTTGAGAGTTTCTTTTACGTATTGGTCTTTATTTTCATTTGTGATTAGTTTTTCAAATACGGGATAGTTTGGATACTTTTGATTAAAATGTTCTTTGAGATAAAATGAGCCAATAGAATTAATGATTTCCCTAAAACTGTAATTTGATCCTTTCTTTGTAATTGGAATTTCTAGTAAAGATTTTTCATTTCCTTGAAATGTTACTTGGATATTTGATACTCCATGTTCTTTGATCCACATTACAATATTTTTTAATCTCTGTTCAGATTTATTTGAATAAATTTGCTTGGTAGAGCCACTTGCAACTGCTTCTAAATCACGTGAAGCACAGTAAAATAGAATGTCCTCTTTAATTTGAGAATCAATATCTTTGAATTTAAAAAAAACTTCATCCGATTTTTTTTCATCAGTAAAAGAGGATAAATTAAAAAATTTTGCAAAATATAGATAAAAGTCCCGAGGAGGTTGGGCAGTTGAACGTTCATTTGGTGCCCCAAAAAACAAGTAACCCTTTCTTGTAATTTTTTTCTCTTCCCATTCCATTTCCCATTGCCAAATTTTCCTATCTGCTACTGCTGAAACACTTGGAGTTTCCATGGCATTTTGCAAAATCTCAAAAAAGTATCTGTCTTTTTTATCATCATCAAGACTAGTGATTTTTTTCTCAATTTTTGCATTATAGTCAATATTTTTTTTGACATCGATGTACCACTGTTGGTTCTCTGTATTTTCAGAAATAAATGAACCATCAGTACTTCTTTTGATTTTGTCAAGAGCAGTTTCAATTGTACTTCTCAAAAATTCAGGATCAGGTTCGGGTAATTGGGCATGTAAAAACAACATATCTCGTAATTCTTCAGGAGTCATTCCAAGTGGAATATTGATTTCACGCCCAGTTGTCAATCTGTGGACACTTAATGCATGAATTATTCTAATGGATATGTCCCTATATGCTGGTTCCATGGAATCAAGAATTTTGTTTTCTAGTGTAGAACTTGCTTCAATTACTTGGCGTATATCTTCATCAGTCTTTAATGAAGGATCTGAAGTGATAATTTTCCAGTAAGAATCAAATGAAACCATTCCTGGGTTAGTAGAATTTATTTCAGAATCAAGGAGTTTTTTTATTTCCATACTGACATTTTTGAAAATATGACGTTTTTCAACAAATGAAACACGTTGTAAGACATCTGTATATGATGGATGTAGTGGATATAATTCTACAAATTTTTTAGTTGTGTTTTCAAGTGTAGGGTATAACGAAATGAAATTTTCTAGGTGTTTTTCAATTTTATCTTTTTGTTCTTGAGATTTATTTAAGAGTCGTTTTGAAATTACATAATCAAGATCATCTTTAGTAATTGTAAATTGCTCAAACCTATCTTTTACTTTTCTAAGTGTCTCTGCTGCATGTTGAAAAACAGGATTCTCAAATAGTGTTGCTTGTAATCCTGCAATGAATCTAAATTTACTTGATTTACAAAATTCTCCAAGCTCTCTTAAAAATTGCAAATCAGTAATTAATTCTTGATCTTGTCTGCTATTCAAATAATCAAGCAATTCATCTATTACTAAAAGAAACCCTTGTTCAGGAAATTTTTGCTGGAAACTTATCATCATATCTTGAAGAGCTGTTTTGTTATTTGCTATGCCTGTGGTTGGAAAATTATATGAAACTTCTTTAGTTTCTAAAAATTTTTCAATCTCGTGACAAATGATATCTCTGAGGCTTTGTCTTACTGCACCAAGTTCCAATCTGAGAACAATAAATTTTCCATCAATTTTTTTACATGTCTCTACAATATTTTGATTCTGCAGATTATTTATCATTCCAGGATATTCGGCAAGAGAACTAATTACTGAGAGAAGGTGAGATTTTCCAGTACCGTAATTCCCTATTACTACAAGGCCTTTGTTGTCCAGAGGTTCTTCAAATTGTAATTGTGGTATGACTAAATCTGATAAATCTTCTGCTAATTTGTCTGAAATAACAAATGTTTGGACGTATTCTGTTGCTTTTGCTTTATCATTTGAATCCTTAATTTGAACAACAGAGTCAATTGGTTGAAAATTAATTATTTCAGAATATTTCAATAACCTATTGCCAATTATCTAGATTATAAGTATCTCTTCGGATTTCTTGATTGGATATTCTTTGTATTCCAGATGTCCTTTTGTAGCACAATGTAATATGCAATTTTTATATTCTCCATCCCAAAATACAACAAGCAATTGATTACGGGATATTTTTTTAAAAATATCTATTACATTCCATTCTAAATTTATGTCATGTAGAATATTTATCTGATTAAATACAATCACATCTTTTGATGATTTTTGTGAAATCAATTCTTGTATAATTTCAACAGGTTCATTTAATTCCTTTTTTGAATAATTGATAAGGATTTTACTTAATACTGAATTTAAATCAAAAATTTTGATATTTTCTAACATTTTTAATTTCTCTACCATTTGATTATTTTCATTTTTTTTACCTACAATAATGATTAATTTGTATTTGTTTTGTGAGATTTCAAATATGAGATTTTCAATTTTTTCATTCAATTTTAATTACAAATTAATTAAATGCACTGCTCAATTTATCTTTGATCGTTTCATGTAAAGTACCTTCAGTATCCTGATTAACTAATTCTTTAATAAATTCCCCGGGATTTTTTTTCCACTCTAAGACTTTTTTCAAATGTTTTTCAAATGTTGCAAACACATCTCTTGTACCATACTCTATACTGTATTCCCATTTGCCTGAATTGATTCCTCCTCTTAATGAAACAAAGATTACACATGTCTTGATTTTTTCCTCAGCAATATCGTTGTTAATTGAGTACATTTTTTTATAAACTGCCAACTGTCGCTTGTAGTCTGATACCTCATTTGTGCCTCTACTGGTTTTGTAATCAATTAAGATGACTCCATCATCGTGTTCATAGACTGCATCAATTTTTCCACTAAACATCAAAGTATCTTCTTCATTGTAATCTATCATTGATTTGACTGGTAATTTTACAGTCAACTCTGTTTCTTTTAATTTAAAACCCGGATGATCATTTTTTATTTTTTCTAAAGCATCCAGTCCGTTTTTAATTGACTTTACTTCATTTTCTTCAGTATAATCTTCTAATTTTGCTTGATCTTTACCAATTTTGTCCAATGCCTTATGAACAATATTTCCAAAGTCCATTGCAGATGATGATTGTGGCTTGTTTACAATTTTTTCTATCAAAAAATCATATGGCTTTTTATTGACAAGAGACCATGAAAACTGCTCTATGTTTTCAAAATATGAAAAAATATACTCTTTTAGCCACGTTTCTTCACTTTTTAACAGTTTTTCTGAATCTGCGTATCTTCCACCTACAAATAACGAATATGCTTCTGCTAACTTGGTGCTGATTGTACTTGTGCTAATTTCTTCTTCTTCTAATGCATCAACTTCTATTTCTGAAAGTTTTTCATGATGGAAAGTTTTTGCATTTTTTTCATCTGCAATAATGAACAGTTTTTCTCTTGCTCTTGTGAATGCAACAAAATTAACCCTTAGTGATTCCTCTCCAATTTCTCCCTCAGTATCAATTTTGTTTGCTTCTAAAATTGATGCTGTTATTGAATCAATGAATGAAGTTCTTTGTGACTTAAATGATGGAATGTATATGACAACGTCAAATGCTTTGCCCTTTGCTTTGTGTGCAGTTGTAAGTGTAATTGGAACATCTTTATTTTTTTCAGTGTAGGATTCTTCTCCAACTGCAATGTAGTCGAACAATTCATCAAAAGTTGGAGTTTCATATGTAAGATACTCATCAATTTGTTGTTTTACTGAAACAGCAGTTGAGAACCACTCTTCTCCTTTGGACACACATAATGGATAAATTTCATTTACAAATAATTGATCAAGATCTTCTTTAGTTAAATTAATTTTCCAAGAATCTAATGTTTGATTTTTTTTCTTATCTTTTTTATATTCTTTTGAAAACTCAAATGTCTCTTTTAGTGAATATGGTGAAAACGGTGTAAATGCTGCAGATATTTTGAGTTTCAAATCTGTTGAAATTATTCCTTTGATAAAAGTAATAATTTCATTTTTTGCATCTTTTGTAGTTGATTGGGAGGATGTTGTTGTGTATTGTATTCCATGATTATCCAGATGCTTTGAGATGTCTATGATTTGTGCATTAGTTCTAGTGATAATTCCTATTTTCTTGCCTGGATTCTCTCCTATTAGGGATAATGCTTTAGCAAATGGTGCCCCTGTGGAGAATATTTTTGGAATGGGACCTTTGGAAACTCCGTTGAATTTTTCTAATTCCCCTTGAAAACTTTTCTTGTACTCTGTTTTATCAAGAAAATAATGTTTTGAATAATCTAAAATTTGCTGTGTACTTCGTCTGTTAGTAGATAGCATTAATTTTTTCATTTTCTTTTGAAATTTCAATAAATTTTTGATAGAGCCCCCTTGAAATCCAAATATTGCTTGTTTTGCATCACCTACAAGAAACAAATTTTCAGAAATCATTTCAACTATTTGTGCTTGAATTTCATTCATGTCTTGCATCTCATCAACTAATACGTATTGGAATTTATCGCCTTGAAATTTTTTGATAAATGTTAGTAACATGTCAGAATAATCAATGGATTCATCCTTTGATTCTTCATAATGCTTGTAAGCTTTAACAAAAAATTTTAAAAATAATTTTACATCTTCTACTGAAAAAGATTTTGTAGGTGTAAAGTTTTGTTCAATTAATGCAGCAGACTTTACTGTGTCAATTTTATCTTGTGTAACTCCAAAACTTTTGATGTATCTTATTGCATTTTCTATTTTTGGCATCAGGTCACTGATAATGTATTTTTTTTCATAATTGAATGCCTTGTTTTCAATTAAATTCTCAAAAATAGAATATCTTAGAAAGTTGTTTCCAATTATTTCTGATGAGATGAATCCTGCCTCTGTTAGATAGTCATATGCAAATCCATGAAATGTATGAATTCGTATTTTTAGTAAATCTGAATCTGGAAATTTTCCTTGTCCCATGCCGTAAATGACATCAAACATTTCTTTTTTAGCCTTGGCTGTAAATGTAATACACAAAATCTCTTCAGGCTTTATTCCGTTTTCAAGCAAATCAATTACTTTTAGCGATAAAGTAGTTGTTTTTCCAGTACCTGGATTTGAGACGACAATTGTATCCTCTTTTGAATCAATAATTGCTTGCTGTTCATCTGATGGCGTAATCTTTGTAATTTGACTCATTTTGGGTAATGATGTTATATTTTGTGACTATAAAAAATTATTTTCACATTAAAATCTCCTTAACTGTTTTGATTTTACTGAGTTGTTTTGATTTGCAATATTTTATTAATTCCACATTCAATTTTTTTATGTCCGAATTGTGTATTTTGGAAACTTCCTTAAACAATTCTGATTTGTCGGGACTTTCAAAATCTTTATTCTTAAAAATAATGTTTTCATCGTCATGATATTTTTTATACAGATTTGGCTTTGCTGACAAAACCAGCAAGCTAAGATAGATTACAATTGATGAGAACCTGTCCATAGTTTCATCATAAACACTAATTCCACCTTTCTTTACATCCTTTAATCTTAATGGGTGTTGATAATGCAATGTACCATCTTCTTTACTGGGCTGATTTCTCAATTCTGGTATGAACATTCCGTCATAATCAATCAGTTTTAGACTAAGATCTTTTTGAACAATGATGTTTTTTGACTGCAGATCACCGTGTGCAATTTTAAATTGTTCCAATTTTGAAATCATTTCAAAAAATTCTTTTGCAATTTCAGAAACTTGCTTTAAATTATCTTGCTCCAAATAATCTTGTAATATTTTTCCCTCAATCCACGGAGTGACCAGCATGGGACAAGATATCTGAGTACTGTTCGCTGCAATTGCGACAATGATTTCGACATCCGTATCATATGTGACAGTAAAATCTAATTTCTTGGATTTAAGATATCGAGATATTCTGACTTGGTTTTCAAATCCATGGGGTGGACTTGTAAAGCATTTCAACGCATGAGTTTTGTTCCCAATTTTAAATTTAAAAACAATGGCAAATGATCCAGAACGTGCCATTGGGAAACCCGCTTTGCTGTTAACTATTTTTCCAGTGGAAAAATCTTTTTTGGTTGAAAAACAAGCAGAGGGATTTTGTAGTGCCGAAGAAAAATCAGTGTTACGAGGCCAAGATGCCTTATAGTTTCTCCAAGATTGAATTTTATTTGCTGTTGGAATTACTGAAGGGTTGTTTTTACCACGTCTTGTGACCGGCCTTGTGACCGGCCTTGTGACCGGCCTTGTGACCGGCCTTGTGACCGGCCTTGTTACGCGTCTTGTTGTAGATGTGCTCGGAACTTGGGAATATGTTGATGGTGTTTGAGCCGTAGAGGTAGCAGAAACAATGTTCTTTTTATTATTTCTACGTCTTAATTTTTCAAGAAATGCAATGATTAGTATGAAAATAAAAATAATTATTGCTATTGGTATAATGTCAAAATTTGGTTCAATCTGCGGTGCTGGAACCTGCGGTGCTGGAACCTGCGGTGCTGGAACCTGCGGTGCTGGAACCTGCGGTGCTGGAACCTGCGGTGCGATTATTGAATTTATTTGAATATATTCACTAGATGTAATGACAATATCTTCACCAAATTCATTATTCATATGAGATACTAGAATCTGATATTTTCCTGGATTTTCCCAAAGTGGTCTAGACAAGTCAAATTCTTTTTCAAATGTACCAGAATCACTTACTACAAGGGGAGTTACTCTGGTAATTTTATTTTTAGGATCAATTATGTCTATCTGGATGAAGCGAAAATTGCTATCAAAATTGTTTATAATTCCCGATATTATTAATTGGTCATAACTGTCAAATTCAGTAGTATATTTTTGAATTTCATTTAGTGTTCTGAAATTAATTGAAGGTTGAGAGGAAGAATTAACTTCATCCCTTTCATTCAATTTTTCCAAACCTCCAGGTGCAGGTTGTAAATCAAAATTCATTCTTCCAATTAATCCGTCACCGGATATTTCCATTGTATATTTTTCATCAACTTTATACAACGGAGGATTAAATTTGACAAAAAATTGAACAAAGGTACCTCCACGATCAAAGGTTGCTTTTTGACTAGCAATTTTACCAATTGGCCCATAAACACTTAATTCAACTGTTCGAGGATTATCTGACGGTTCGGCTATTATTTTGTATAGCTCCGTACTGTATAATCCTGGAGATTGATTTCCTTCAATCACCACATTGTCTTCTACTGCAAATGTGTTGTTCACCATACCGACAAATATCAAAATTATAAAAAATGGAATTAATTTCATAGAATTTGTTATTGACATTATTAATTTAAAATACTTTAACATTAATTAAAATATAAAAAATGAATTTCAATCAATTTCTTAATGCTGCAAAACATAGTATCATGGGTGCATATTGGGCGATTTGTGTTTTTGTCACATTTGTCTTATGTGCAATTGCAGAAGACAATGTAAATCTGATATTTGTAATTTGTTTATCCATTCTAAATTTTTACATTACAATAACATGGAGAAATAACAAATATGTTTTTGGATTTATGACCATTTCAGTCATCTTTATTGTAATCATATTGTTTTTAGCGGATTCTTCAAAAACTAAAAATAATTTTTAATTCTTTTTGTATAATATTATATTGTGATACAAAAATAAAATTATTTATTCAAGTAATATTGTATTACTATATGTCTTATTCAGCAGAAATTTCAAGGACACATCCTGCATTGTTTGGATTTTTAATTGATGAATCATATTCAATGGAGGAGGAAATGGATGGAGCTGGAGGACAAACATTGTCACAAATTTGTGCAGATTATCTTAATGCCTTTTTCAACACATTGCTTTTAAGAAATATTGATGGCGAATCCATTAAAAACAGATTTGAAATTTTTGCAATTGGGTATGGTGGATCAAATGAAACGCGTTCTGCACTTCCAAGCGTAAATGTGAGTGATATGCCAATAAACTTAGAAAAGTTACAAAAAATCTCAATTTCAGAGAAAAGAGAGAAAAAAATTATTAAAAAAGAACCCGACGGTGCTGGTGGAATCATTGAAAGAGAAGACACTGTATCGGTTGAACAGCCTAAATGGATTGAAGCCACCCATAATGGAAATACGCCTATGGGTCTTGCTTTTCGAGAGGCATTACAAATTACTGAGAATTGGGTATCTTCTCATTCAGAAAGTTTCCCACCGATAATAATTAACATCACTGATGGTATGTATAATGATGAAGACCCTGAACCAATTGCTGAAAATTTAAAAATGCTATCTACTGCTGACGGAGAAGTTCTTGTATTTAATATTCATATAACTCACAATGCTGGAACAAATTCTGTATTGTTCCCTGATGATTCTTATCTTGATAATGTCCCTGATGAAACATCTGAATTACTTTATAGAATGTCAAGCTACTTAACAGAAAATATGATCAAGTATGCATTAAGTAGAGACAAACAAATTAGCCAATCTGCAAAAGGTTTTGCATACAATGCCGATTTTTCAAGTTTTGTTGACTTTTTAGATATTGGTACTAGACCTGCCCAAGATTAAATGGTATTATTTTAATGAACAATACGGAATATATTTCAAAAATAAAAAAATTCTCTATGTCCAAGATTGGTGAAGAAGATAATGAGAATAAAGACAGTATGGATTTTAATAAATTCAACGGGGCATTCTGTATTTCAGATGGTGTATCTGGAGCAAGTTTCTCTAGGGATTGGTCAAAATTAATTGTAAGTAATTTCATTGAAAATCCTTTTGAAACAAATGATGTTGAATTGTCCTCATGGTTGGGTCCAATACAGAAAAAATGGTTTGATCTAGTTCCATGGGAAAAATTACAGGAAATGGGTGGAGGATATTATGAAAAAGCACAAGACGGAGCATCTGCAACATTTCTAGGAGGGCACATCTTAGAAATTGAAAAACAAATTATTTTAAAACTTTGGGCGATAGGGGATTCCAATCTATTTGTAATTCGTGACTGGATGTATGTTGATTCATTTCCTATTGATGATTTTGAGGAGTTTGGAATTGATCCTGACATGTTATTTAGCATGAGTAAATCAATAGATGATAAAATTACATGTATGAAAGGTACTATGATTTTTAAGGAATTTAATCTAAAAAAAAATGATATACTAATTGCCGCTTCTGATTCAATTTCAGAATGGTTTTTAAAAAATAAAGAAAACCCTAGTGATCAACCTTGGATTGAATTATGTGGTATTAACAGTGTGGATGAATTTAGAAATTGGGTAGAAGATAAAGTTAAATGTAAAAATATGAAAAATGACGATTCAACATTATTGGTTGTTGAAATTTAGGAAGTAATAAAATGAATAACTGTAAAAAATGTGGACAAGAAAATTACTCGACTGCAACAAACTGTAGTAGGTGTAATGAAAAACTAACAAATACTAAAAAAATGCCTATTTCTTCTTCAAATACTTTAAAACAAAAAAATCAACCAATTAAAAACAATTCCATGAATTTATTTTTAAAAAATATGGATCCCACGCTACGTATTTTTTTAATAATTTTTTCGTTTTCATTATTCCTGTTGCTGGTACATCCGGGATTCATCATTTTGGTAGTTCTGATGACTATAATTTTTCTTTATTTTTATTTAGAGAAACAAAAGAAAAAGAAACTTTATGCTGCATTTTTACATTTTAAAATAAATGATCTAGACTCTATGACTGGGGTGGAATTTGAAAATATTTTGGTATTAATATATTCTGCAATGGGATATAGGGTAGAAACTACGCCCGTTACTGGTGACTATGGAATAGATCTAATCTTGAAAAGTGATTCAAAAAAAATTGGCATACAAGCAAAAAGATATGCAAAAAAATTAGATGGTAAACCTATACAGGAAGTTGTAGCAGGTCTAAGCCATTATAATTTATTGGAAGGATGGGTTGTTACAAACAATTACTTTACAAAAAATGCTATAACATTAGCAAATGATAACAATGTTCATCTTGTTGACCGAGATTCACTAATCCAAGAAATACAGGATGCCCACAATACAATAAGAAAATCACAAAAAATTTAAATAAATAATTTTTATGAATTTTTCAAAATTGTTTAAACATGTTTATTAAAATATTTTTTTAAAATTTTTATTTTAAAATAAAATAAAAAAAAGTTATTGAACCCCCTTTGTTGTTACACTTTTCTGGGGCGGATTCAAAATGGATGCATCTTTTGCCTTTTCAAGCAGTTGCTCGATGCTGTCATCAGATGACTTGAGTTGCACTGACACGTACTCGTCTGAATCCATCTTGGTACTTCTTTTTACAATGAATACCTCCCTTACTGCGGACTGTGATTCACTGTCTTCTTGTTGCTCGCTCATTGGTTATTATACAATAATCCAAGATAAGAATAAGATGTCAATAGTATGCATACTTTCCATACCATTAATGATCATAGTAAAATATCTCAAATCAGAGAAAATATGTGGCAAATTACTACCTAGATATTGAGACTACCGGTCTTGATGAGGTTCAAAACAAGATAACTACCATTCAATATGTAGAACTTGAGCGTGGAACAGGTAAACAATTGGGAGAATTAACCATACTCAAAGAATGGGAATTAGGGGAAAAAGAAATGTTGAGAAAATTCATAGAAGACTCCCCTATCTCCAACAGATATGATTTTGATTTTGTTCCAGTTGGATATAATTTAGGATTTGAGCACAAGTTTCTTTTAGAAAAGTCCTCAAAATATGATTTATTTCCAATTACAATATTATCCAGACCTTGTGTGGACTTGCATGCCATTGGCATTTTGATGAACAAGGGGGAGTTTAGAGGATCAGGATTGGACAAACTTACTGGTAAATCTCACAGCGGAAGTCCAGTTGTTCATTGGTATGATGTAAAAAAATATGATGAGATTATAGATTATATCAAAAATGAAACTACAGAATTTGTAAAATGGTATGAGTGGTTACACAGAGAGATGCCTCAATTAAGAACCCAATGGGACACAGAATTAAATTAAAAACTCTGCAGCATTTTTACCTTCTTCTGTAATTGTAATCCAACGATTCCGTCCAATCTTTTCCACCTTGATGAACCCCCACTGTTTTTCCAGGGGTTCGATAATATTTTTATCTAAACTTGCAAATCTTGCTTGAGAATGATTTTCATT
>ENA-OREN01003554-OREN01003554.1-marine-metagenome-genome-assembly--contig:-NODE-3554-length-14452-cov-10.672765_pt1 | contig 14452 bp, 8 predicted proteins | sample MGYA00248624_ERZ508555 | MGnify/ENA primary metagenome ERZ508555 (study PRJEB26222, sample SAMN06267773) | marine metagenome | isolation source: Saanich Inlet, British Columbia, Canada | place...
CGCAGATGCTGTTGTAAAGGTAGAGGAAACAAAGCCTTTAGACAATGACAAAAAGGTGCGTATCCTTAAGAAGATAGGAAAAGGTGTAAATATTGCCAGAAAGGGAGAAGACGTTCGTGTCGGCAACACCGTCCTTTCAAGGGGAACAAAAGTAAGGGCTCAGGAGATTGGCATTCTTGCCGCAGTTGGCAAAAGCAGTGTTAATGTGCATGCAACACCGAGCGTCGGAATTATCTCAACAGGTGATGAACTGGTAGATATTACCCGTAAACCAAAACCATATCAGATACGTAATAGTAACAGCTACTCACTGGCTGCTCAAGCCAGACAGATAGTCACAGACGTAGAGATTCTTGGCAGGGTTAATGATAATAAAAGTGAGATACGAAAATTGATCCAAAAGGGTTTAAAGAAAGATATATTGATACTGTCCGGAGGAGTATCAATGGGAGAATACGATCTTGTTGGAGAAGTATTACTGGACCTTGGTGTTAAGATCTTTTTTGAAAAAGTAGCCCTCAGGCCGGGTAAGCCTACAGTATTTGGCATGAAGGGTGATAAATTAATTTTTGCACTTCCGGGAAATCCTGTATCAACTTTTGTTACCTTTGAATTGTTTGTAAAACCATGCATCAAAAAAATGATGGGTTATACGTCTTATGAACATCCGATCATCCATGCAGAGTTGGAAAAAGTGATTAAGATCAAAAAGAAGCGTCGCGAATACCGACCGGCTTTATTAAAACAGGAGGGCTCGGGCTGGAAGGTTTCTCTCATTGATTGGCATGGTTCCGGAGATCTGTTTTCATTAACTAAGGCTAACGGCCTGCTGATTATCAGCGAGTCAGTCGATAAACTGAACGCTGGTGATATGGTAGAGGTAATGTTGACAGACAGTTTGCTATAAGGCAGGTTCAATCGCATCGATTGAACCAAACGTTTTGGTTCAGGCTGCAAGCCTGAACCAGCATGAAGCCTGTCTGGCAATTCATTGTTGCGCGTTTCATGCTACAGGTTACGAGTTATACTTCAAATAATCATACTATAAAATCCGTAACGCACAGCATTAACTACGGTCAATTTACCGGGAAAAACATATTGTATAAAAAACCTTTTTACGTAAATCTCTTTCTCTCTTTTCTAACAATCCTTCTCCTTTCATTCTCATTTCCGTCACCATGCATAAGTTACCTGGCCTGGATCGCGTTGGTTCCATGGTTCATAATAATTTCAACTGGATACAGGGCAGGATTGTTCTCGTATTTAATTGGTTCTCTGTTTTTTGCTTTCAACTTAACGTGGATCGGATTTGTTACCGGTTTTGGATGGATATTGTTAGCTCTTTACTTAGCCCTTTACTTTTATGTTTTTGGCCTTGTCATACATTTTTTGCGCAGGTGGCTGCGATTGCCGCATCTATTTATAGCCCCGTTTGTCTGGGTGGCATTTGAATATTTGAGATCATTTCCATATTTTGGCTTTCCATGGTTCTTGGCTGGATACAGTCAATATTTACATTTACCATTGATACAGATTGCCGACATTACAGGCGTTTATGGCATATCATTTCTGATCGTTGCAGTTAACGCGGCAATTGCCGATTTGATAGAACCGTTCCTGTCTAAATATGTTAACAGATCAGAAATGTGTTCAGCGGTTTTTTCTGAGAAAAAGGGAAGAGTATTCTGGATCACAATCATTATACCTTGTTTCTTGATATCTGTAGTTCTGATCTATGGTTATTTTGATCTAAAATGTAATCGCGCATTGCCGGAAGGTCCTAACATTTGTGTGGTTCAAGGGAATGTCCCGCAAGGAGTCAAGATCAAGGCAGATAAAGAGGAGAAGAAAAAGATATTGTTGAAATACACAGACCTTTCACTTAAGGCTACTGGGAAGAACGTTGACATAATTGTCTGGCCGGAGACTATGGTACCGGGCATTCTTAATATTGATCCGGAACTCCTTGACAGGGAGATAGACAGGTTGTCTAAAGAATCTGTCCAGACTATAACAGACGCAACCTTTGCTAACTTGATATTAGGAGGTACAGCCATTGATGTACGGGGCACGGATGCCTTGTATTTCAATACGGCTTTCTATTTTGACAGACACGGAGAATATGTAAACCGTTATGACAAAATACATCTTGTGCCTTTTGGAGAATTTATCCCTTTTGAAAAGTGGCTTTCATTCTTTTCTTATATAGTACCATATACTGTAAGTTTGAGCGGAGGCGAACAGAGGACAATGTTTGAACTTGATACCATGAAAGACGACAGGTATTGTAAATTTGGGGTAATAATATGTTATGAAGATACGGTTGCGCCTTTAGTAAGGAAGTTCAGGAAGGATGGTGCTGACTTTATGATAAATATCACAAATGATGCCTGGTTTCACGCCAGCTCTGAACTTGACCAGCATCTGGCGGTAATGGCATTCAGAGCTGTTGAAAACCGGATCAGTATTACACGAGCGGCCAACAGTGGCATTTCTTCATTTATTGCACCAAACGGTGAGATATATGACTACCTAGCCAATGAAGGGAAGTACAAAGAGATAGAAGGTATTTTGTGCAATAAGATCAAATATGAAAATTCTGTAAACTCATGGTATACAAATCACGGGGATGTGTTTGCGATTTCATGTTTATCAGTGACTTCTGTACTGTTTCTGGCAGCACTGAGAAGAAGAATTTTCGCTTGACATTTAGAGGGGCGACCGTATAATCGCGGACGTAAGCCTATGTAATATTTTAGCTTATATCTCTAGTACGAAAAAAACATAACAAAAATATGCATCCTTTAGATTATATGTTAGGGTTGGCTTCCACAGATATGGGTATCGATCTGGGAACAGCAAACACACTGGTATGTATTCCCGGCCAGGGAGTCGTGTTATTTGAGCCATCTGTGGTTGCGGTAAAACCCGGCACAAGTAAGGTATTATTAAACGGAAAAGCGGTCGGTCAATCTGCTAAAATGATGCTGGAAAAAGCACCAAACAGCATTTCTGTAATCAGGCCGATGAAGAATGGTGTTATCGCCGATTTTGATATTACAGAGGCGATGCTTAAGTATTTTATCTTAAAGGTGCATAAGAGGAAATGGGGAATACGGCCAAGGGTTGTAGTTGCAATTCCATCCGGTATCACTGCCGTGGAAAAACGTGCTGTTGTAAATTCAGCGGAAAGGGCAGGGGCCAGAGAGGTTTACTTAATATCTGAACCCAAAGCAGCTGCTATTGGTGCAGGGCTTCCCGTTGGGGAACCTATTGCCAGTATGATAGTTGACATCGGAGGTGGAACAACAGAAGTAGCCGTCATTTCATTAGGAGATATTTTTGCACATGAGAGCTTGAGGGTTGCTGGTGACGCAATGGACGAAGTAATAGTTCAGTATGTAAAACGTACTTATAGCCTGGATATTGGATATAGGACAGCAGAAAAAATTAAGATTGAAATTGGTTCAGCTTTCAAGTTAGAGGAAGAACTTACAACAGAAGTTAGAGGACGTGATGCCATTGCCGGATTACCAAGAGCAGTCTCTATTACATCAGAAGAGATTAGAGAAGCACTTCTGCCAGCAACAGACGCTATTTTAGATGCCATAAGGAAGACACTGGAAAAAGCATCGCCTGAGTTATCTTCCGATTTGTTAACCACAGGTATGGTTATGGTTGGTGGCGGTGTAATGCTGAGGGGTTTAGATAAATTAGCTGCTGAAGAAACCGGACTTCCGGTAGCTATGGCAGCGGAGCCTATCACAGCCGTAGCAAGAGGGACCGGTATACTTCTGGAAGATCTTGATCTATATAAGAATGTTTTGTGGGACAGGGAACTTGAATCCTGATTTTGGCAGATCCATTAAAAGTAGTATAATTTACATCCTTGTCATCGTGTCCATATCGTTTTTAACCATTCCGGCAAGCATAACAAACAACATCAAAGTTACAGTTGCGTCACCCCTTGCACCAGTTCAAAAGATAATATCTCAAACATCTGATTTCTTTAAGACCAGGTTTAAAAAACTGTTATCAGTAACAAGTAACGTTCAAAAAAACGAAGAGATGGAGGAAGAAGTCTTCTTCCTCAAAAACAAAATAGTAAAACAGCAAGACGCTATAAATGTATATAAGCAAAAACTGGAAATTGTATCAAAATTTAAAAAGAGCAATGATAGTGATGAAAAACCAATAATTGCTGATATCATAGGCTACGATGTCTCAAGCTTCAGGAAAAGTATTATTATTGATATTGGAACAAAACAAGGCGCTTCAGTTGGTGATATTGTAGTTTCCGGAAATGCGCTTGTCGGTCGTATCTCAGCAATAGGACGTTCATCCGGAAGGGTTGTTCTCATTACCGACCCCGCGTCCAACGTTCCAGTACGATTTTTGCAATCAAGAACACAGGGAATGGTTCAGGGAACTGCCGATGGCACATGTATAATGAAATATGTACCCAGGCAAACAGAAATAAATGAGTCTGACAAGGTTGTATCATCAGGTATCGGAGGAGCATTCCCGAAGTCTCTCTATGTCGGTGATGTTATTGAGGTCAAACAGAAAAATGCAAAACTGTTCAAAGACATTAAGATCAAACCTAGAGTTGCTATTTCAAAGATAGAGCATGTATTGGTAATTAGGAAACAAAGTGTAGAACGTATTTCTGAGCCTGAAGTAAATCATCAATAAATAGAGAAATACCGCCCTGAGGAAAATATGTGATTTAAAGACATTTTTTAGTGTTACAAAAATATCCCCATGCCATGGTTTGCCATAATAAGTGTTACTCTTTGCATATCTCTAATCCAGTCGACATTATTACAACACATAAGCGTTCTGGGCATACAACCTGATCTCTTTATCATTTTTCTTGTTTATCATTCATTAAACTCTAAACTCGATCGATCATTACATGCAAACTGGACAATGGGCATTGCTAAGGACTGTTTTTCTGAAGGTCTATTCGGTTTAAATACCGTTTTGTTTGTTATTGTTGGGTATATGATATCAATGATCAAGGATAATATATATGGCAGGCACCTGGCTACGCAGATTTCGGTTACGTTTATAATTTCAATAATATATAATTTTCTATACCTTTTTATGTTTTCGATTTCATTCACCTCTGCAGGCTTATTACCTATGGCATTGAAATGCCCTCTTATCGCTATCTATAACGCAATAATTGTTCCTCCTGTATTCTGGCTGCTCAACAGATTTTACTCTTCATTCGGATTCCCATCTTTAAGAAGAAAAATAAGATAATGCAAAAGGCTCGTTTTAAAATACTTTTTGGGACTATATCAGTACTATTCCTGGTAATCTTCTGCAAACTGTTTTACATACAGATGATTCAAGGAGGAAAATACAGTGGCATATCTAATAACAAAAGAATAAGGACCGTTGACATTGATACGTTAAGAGGAACAATTTATGACAGGAACGGTTCTATTTTAGCGGTAGACAAGCACTCTTTTGAGCTCACCGTTATGTACAAAAAGCTGTTTGACACACACTCATGCTTTAAACAAAACATATTACCCAGGGCATCAGAGGTGAAAAAACTGGCATTAAACCATAACCTCTGCAATAAGTGTCATATTGATAAGGTAATGTGGGTAGAGAAAGTCGCTGGATTACTTGAAATTCCATATATAGATATCTTCAATAAAGCTGCAAGAATTGTGAAAAAAGTAGAAAATATCAAGCATGCTGTTGAAAGGAGAAATGAAAGAAAAATACGCATCAAAGAAGAAACAGTGCCACACTCAGTAGTCTCTCACGTACCCTGGAGAAAAGTTGCAAAGTTCGAAGTGGAGATGATGAATCTGCCAGGCATACAGATAGAAACAAACCCGGTAAGATGGTACCCCCAGGGAGAAATGTCTTCACATGTAATAGGCTACGTTGGAAAGATGGGTGAAAAAGAGATTCAAAACTATAATTTTAAGAAAAAATGGTTTGACGATCTTAAAAAAAGTGGTGAATCAGAATCAGAATTTTTTACTCAAAAGTCAATTTCAATGGATGCCTTAATTGGGAAAAACGGAATAGAAAAGATATATAATTCTAGGCTAATGGGAATTCCGGGTGAGAGATTTGAAGAAGTAACTCTTGATACTATGCGTGTTAACAAGCTTATCCTGGAAAGGCCTTCAACTCCAGGTAATAACATTTTCCTGACTATAGATAGCAGAATACAGGCTATCGCAGAAAAAGCACTCGGGGAAAATAAGGGTTCCGTTATTGTAATGGATCCGTGGAATGGTGAAATCATTGCAATGGCATCATTCCCCAGATATAACTTAAATACTCTTAATAAGGACTACGCGACTCTTAGCAAAAACCCCCTTAAGCCTTTCCTCAATCGACCTATTCAAAGTGTATTGCCGCCAGGATCAACCTTTAAAATAATCACTGCAATTGCGGCACTGGAAGAAAACAAAATAGATGAAAATTCTCACTTTCCCTGCTACGGATCATTGAAAGTTGGTAACATCCGTTTTAGATGTCATACAAAGCAAGGCCACGGTTTATTAAATGTTGAAGAGGCCATGCAATATTCATGCAATATTTTCTTCTACGAAACGGCAAAACTTCTGGGAGGAAAGTTGTTAAGAAAGTGGGCAGAAAATTTTGGCTTTGGAAATACAACAGATATTGGCCTGGCTTATGAAAAAAAAGGAAATTTTCCAAAATCAAATTCTTTCTCACAAACAATAAATTTGTCTATTGGCCAGGGGGCAATGCTGGCGACACCGATACAGATTGTAAGGATGATAGCCACTATTGCAAATGGCGGATGGTATACGAAACCTCATATTCTCCAGAAAATATCCGATTATAAGGGAAATATATTAGTAAAAAATAAATATGATCTGACAGAAAAAATAAATATAACGGAAGAAACCATGAATATAATAAAACATTCATTGCGTAAGGTAGTGACCAGTGGCACTGCTAAGAAGGCAGGCCTGAAAGAATTGCTGGTAGCAGGAAAAACCGGGACAACACAAACGGCAATAGATGATGAAAATCATGCATGGTTTGTCGGCTACGCCCCTTTTGAAAGCCCGAAGTACTGTTTTGTTGTTGTAGTCGAACATACTAAAGGGCACGGCGCAGCAGTTGCCGGCCCTATAGTCCGGGAAATTTTAACACAATCGGAATCTAGTCTGTAGGAAGGATTACCAGTCTGATCTGGTTTTATGGGTGTGAGTGATACAGACCCGCCTTCATTATCTGCAACCGATTGAAAGCACTGCCGCACAGAAGTACCTTGTAACAAATATTAAAGTTAAGGAGAATTATTTATATGCAGCGTCTTGCTGGTTTAAGAAATTTTGATTGGCTGATATTTTTGGTAGTATGCCTATTTCTGGCTACCGGTTTTTTCTTTGTATGGAGTGCGTCATCGGAAAGCTTTGCTTTTAAGCAGATAATCTGGATAGGTGTTGGCATAGTAGTTTTTTCAGGTATGTTAATAATCGATTATTATTCTATCGGAAAAATTTCATATATTTTATATTTAATCGTTCTCTTTTGTTTGTTTTTAGTTTTGTTATTTGGCAAAACAGTATATGGTGCACAAAGATGGTTGATGATTGGTCCTATTTCAATACAACCTTCTGAGATGATGAAGATAGCCCTTGTTTTAGTCCTTTCAAGGTATTTTGTGGACAAAAAGAATGTCGCGGGATTTAGTAGTATTATCCTTCCGTTAGTATTGACGCTCATTCCAATGACATTAATTATGAAACAACCGGATCTTGGTACAAGCTTAATCCTGGTTCCTGTATTTTTTTCAATTATGTTTATTGCCGGTGTCAAAACCAGGTATCTGCTTACTATTATCGCTTTCACCCTTTCCACAATTCCTATTTTCTGGTATTTTGTTCTTCATACCTATCAGAAGGCGAGAGTACTAAGTTTTCTCTGGCCCGATACAGTAAGTAGCTTTGGGGCAGGTTATCACAGGATTCAATCATTAGTAACAATTGGTTCCGGTGGCAGTTTTGGTAGCGGATGGGGCAAGGGCGTACAGAGTCAGCTTAACTTCCTTCCACAGGGTCATACGGATTTTATCTTTTCTGTCATAGCGGAAGAATGGGGATTTTATAGAGCCGGTGCACTCCTGTGCCTTTATGTAGTTTTTATTGCATGCTGTATCGGTATTGCATTACACACCAGGGATCCTTATGGCAGGCTGATTGTAACGGGGTTTACCGCGATGTTTGCCGCCCAGATACTCATAAATGTTGCCATGACAATAGGGCTTGCACCAATTACCGGTTTGCCATTACCATTTATCAGCTATGGAGGATCTTCCCTGGTATCATCCTTTATAGCATTATCGTTTATATTTAATGTAAGAATGAGGAATAGAGTAGCCTTAGCGAAGGATGGATTTTATGAATAATATTCGTAGTTATGTAGAAAACAAAATTCTGCCTTTTGTGGAAACACCCGGGCAGTATATTGGAGAGGAGTGGAATTCCATCAAAAAGGAAGATAACGATATAGACGTTACCTTTGCCATGGCCTTTCCGGATACGTACGCAATCGGGATGTCACACATGGGAATGCAGATTATATACGGTCTTTTAAACGAGCGGAAAGACACGGCTTGTGAAAGGGTTTTCGCACCATGGTATGACATGGAAGCCGCACTGCGAGAACACGATATACCACTATATTCTCTGGAGACATTCAGACCTTTGAAGGAATTTGATATTGTTGGTTTCTCACTTCAATATGAGATGTCTTTTACAAATGTACTTAACATGCTGGATCTTGCAAAGATCCCGTTGAAAAGAGAAGACAGAACAGAGAGTGATCCGTTAATTATTGCAGGCGGACCTCTGGCACTTACTCCAGAACCGGTCTCTGATTTTATTGATATCTTCTTTGTAGGTGACGGTGAGGAGAAACTGCCTCAATTTATCGAATATTTTAAGGCACTTAAACATTCTGAAAATATGTCAAGGAAGGATAAGATTGTCTCGCTTGTAAAAGAGATGAAAAACCTTTATGCCCCTTCTCTTTATAATGTCACATATGATTCTGACGGAGTTATAAACAAAATAGAACCGAACATGCCCGATGTACCACCTATTGTACACGGTGCGTCAGTCAGCAACCTTGGTAAAGCATATTTTCCTGCAAACCCGATCATTCCCTATGTACAAACCGTCTTTGACCGCATCTCCATTGAAGTTATGCGTGGCTGCACACAAGGGTGCAGATTCTGCCAGGCGGGAATGACAAAACGGCCAAACAGGATACGCTCAGTGGATAAACTCCTTAATATGTCCACAGATTGCTATAGTAATACGGGACATGACGAAATATCTCTCGGAGCATTGTCAATAAGCGACTATCCGCATCTTAAAGATCTGATGACTCGTATGGGTGAAACTTTCGATCAGAAGAAAGTAAACATCGCATTTCCTTCCCTGAGAGTTTCTGATCAGTTGGTGGAGTTACCTTCTCTTCTCAACACGGTACGCAAATCAGGCTTAACATTGGCGCCAGAAGCCGCTACTACAAGACTCAGAAAGGTAATCAACAAAAACATCTCAAACGACGATCTCTTCGCTGGAGTTAAAGAGGCGTATAAAGAGGGATGGAAACTGGTGAAACTATACTTTATGGTTGGCCTACCTACCGAAACAGATGAGGACGTTGAAGAGATAGTAAATCTGGCTTACAAAATTTCCAGTCTCAAGAAAGAAGTTAAAGGCTCGCATGGAAACGTGAATATAACGATATCAACTTTCGTCCCCAAGGCACATACCCCGTTTCAATGGGAACCAATGATTTCACTAGAAAGAATAAAGGAAATTAAGCGCATCATAATGGATAAGATCAGGCACAGAAGAATTCGTGTGAAATTCAATAAACCAGAGAGGAGCATACTGGAAGGAATTTTTGCACGCGGCGACAGAAGGCTGGGGCAAGTAATCCTTCATGCCTGGCAGGACGGTTGCAGATTTGATTCCTGGGATGACCATTTTGATTATAATAAATGGAAAATTGCATTTGAAAAAGCGGGTCTGGATGAAAACTTTTACTTATCTAGAGAAAGAAGAGAAGGAGAAGTTCTTCCATGGGAGCATTTGAACTGTGGATTGATCAAAGAATTTCTAATAAAAGAGAGAAAGAGATCTTTTGAGCAGGAATTTACACCCGATTGCTTTACAGATGATTGCCCAGATTGTGGTGCATGCGCGAGGTCAGAACATTATGTAAAAAACTGAAAACTCTAATCGCCTAATTCCCATAATACACAAACGGTGCCCAGTAGTATGGTGCTTTGTATTCCTCACCGAAGTCACCATTGAGAAATTGGCGTTTCACCTCTGTGGTTGCATCTAAATAACTCATACCTTTGTCCTGTACCAGACCATACATTGCCGCCATAAACTGTGATGTAGACTCACCTGGCACTCTCCAGAGTGATACAGAAACTGCCTTAACGCCGGCTAAAACGAAGGAGTGGATTAGCCTGGCGAAACCATCATCATCATAAATCCCTCCCAGGCCTGTATCAAAAGCAGACAGGTTCACCAAGTCGGCTCTGATCTCCATTTTAGCAATTTCCTCTGTACGTAAATAACCATCTTCTCTTCCCTTCTCTTTGAATTGTGACAATACCAGGGCTGAAAGTTCCGGCACCTCAGGCACGACAAGACCGTGAGTTGCAAAATGAAGCGCTTTGTAATCATAAAATTTCCAGTCATCTGATAGCGCTTTTATGTCTTTCTCAGTTACATTCCTGCCTGTAAAGAAATTCAATTTTTTGATTACATTATTAATTTCATGAATTTCATTCAATGTTTCCGGCAGTTTAGGCCATGAAGAAATACCCAGGACCTTGTAGGCACTTCCGACAGACCGAGTATTTTCGATATCAGGATAAAAACTTTTCATTAAGAGATCACTCTGGATATTTTCTAAATCGGAGAAAATATTCTTTGTTAAAACCGCCAGCTGGACTCTGTTCTCTATCATTTCTACCTCAGGCTTTAAGTCTTCATATACAGCTCCGCCAAATGCCAGTAACGGCTTACGATCTTCATCATGCTTTCGTTTTCTGATGAGTTTACGTACATCCAGAGATTGGATGTAGCTTATACTATTCTTTTCTGCCAAGTATTGTTCATTTTCGTCTATGAGTGTTCCGAAAGGAACAAAGTATAGAATCCCATCCGGAACGATAATCACATTCTTCTTGTCCTTAATCTCTACCTCCACCGGCTTGATGAGTAGTTCATATAGCAATCTTCCAAGCGCTCTAGCACTTGTTTTATGCACATTCACAGATCCAGGTAAAACATTCGTCCCCTTGCTACTTTGATCTTGTAATGGATGTTCCCTTAATAAAGAACCGTAGTAGTTTACAATATTACTAAAATCATTTCTATTTTTGCTGAGAGTGCGTTGGTTTATTAACAGAGTCTCTATCTGTGTTCCATATTTGTCAATGGACGATTGGACAAAGGATTTGTTTGAGACCTCCTTACCCACAATTCCTGTTTTTGTGATAGCAATCTGAACAATTTTTTCCATATTCACGTTTGCATAGACAATTACAACGGTATCATCGTCAAGGGTTTCCTGAATCTCTTCTACATTCTGCAACCAGATCCATTTTTCCTTCTTTTTAATGCGTTTCTCACTTCCGGCAAATCGTTCAATCAGGATCTTTGCCCTGACTAATTCAACAGTCTGAAAGGCAGAATCCGCATCATTATCCTTGATATACGCTGAGGTCAGCAGTTGATAGGCGTAAAGTAAATCGCTCAATAAGCGCTTACGTATCTCTCCGGTTTCCGTTTTACGCAACTCTTCTATTATAGATACAGATTCTTTAAAACGTTCAATTGCCGTTTTATATTTTTCTTGTGAGATGGAGGCTATACCAATTCTGTTGAGGTCTCTGCAGAGGTCAATATCCTTCCCGATTTTTTTATTATTAGCCAGATCCCTTTCATAGGGATAGATAATCTTGTCATGTTTGTTCCAGTAGAAACGGTAAAACAAAGTAAGATTTTTATCAATAAGAACCTCACTCACCTCCTCACTCAACTTTCTGTCCACTACCAAAGCCTTTTCATAGTACTCGATGGCCTTGTCATATTGCCCCAGTGTTTCATAAACATTGCCAATATTATTGAAGCTTTTGGACATCTCATCATCCTGTTCCGGCTTTCCGGCAATACTAATAGCATCTTCAAAATATTTAACGGCTTTTTCATGCAGTCCTTGAGATTGGTAAACAGTGCCAATATTGTTGAGGCAGGCAGCAACGCCCTTATCCTGATCAAGATTTTTGTATATATCCAGAGCCTCTTCATAATACTTAAGAGCATTTTTGTATCTACCCGTAGATTTGCAGATATCGCCAAATTTATTAAGCCCACTCCGATAGGCAATGCTATCTTGTTTCCACAATTTTCTATATATTGCTAAAGATTCTTCATAATACTTGATGGCAGAAGTCTCTTGTCCCAAAGATTTATAGATATTACCAATGTTGTTAAGTTCATTTGAAATTATTTCTTCCACCTCCAACTTTCTGGCTATTGATAAGGCTTTTTCATAGTACTCAATTGCATTGTCATATTTTCCAATGGTTTCGTAGACTTTGCCAATATTATCGAGGCCTGAAGCAACCTTGTCTTCCCTGCCAAGTTTTTTATCTATTTCCAAAGCCCTCTCAAGATGCTCTACTGCCGTATCATGTTGCCCCAGAAAGTTGTAAGTATTGCCGACGTGGTTGAGGCTAGTGGCAACGTTACCCTCCTGCCCCAGTTTTCTGTATATATCTAAAGCCTCCAGATAGTACTTGATAGCAACATCATGTCTCTTCAAATAATTGTAAAAATACCCAAAACGGCTGAGACAGTCGGCAACAAGATCTTCCCGATCAAGTTTTCTGGCTATTTCCAGCGCCTCATCAATTTTATCGGTAGCCGTTTTATATTGACCAGCCAGAGAATAATAGTAAGCGGCTTGATTCAGGCCCATTACTATATTTGATTCCGTTTGCAGGGGAGAGGCTTTCTCTGCCTGCACAGATTTCTCATACATATCCACAGCCTTAAGATATTCACCAAAATTTTCAAATTCCTGTGCTTTATGCCGGTTTGCATCGACAGGTTGTTCTTCCTGTGCATAAAGCGATGAGCTGGCAAATAACGTCACTAACATAATTAAGAAGCCTATGGTTTTCATATTTATTTCACTAGTTTTTGTTAACAGAAACACGACCTACATTATACAAAAGTGACATCTAGCAATCTAATTAAATTGTTGTATGGACAACTACTCCAGATAACAAATATATCTCTATCTTCAAATTTGAACAAAAAAAAAGGCGCTCATTATCTGAGCGCCTTTTTTCTATCTTATCAATACGGACAAACTACATCCGCATTAATGCACTTATTTAATAATCCAACTCATCTACTTCCCAAACATTACCTGTTGGTATACTACTCTTCTTTGCTGCACTGTGGCTTTCGCTCTTGCTGTGTGAAACAGCTTGAACACCACCAGAACCCTGCTCTAAAGCATGCTCTCTACGCAATCTCATATTCTCTGATTGCACCTTTCCAAGCTGCATTAGCATTGGTGCCTGTCCCCACCACCACATTACGTCCTGCTGGGCATGGGCATAACCTTTGTAACCCTGAAGTTTATACCAGAACCACATCTTTGCATATTCTGTCTCTATTAAAGACGGGTTATTCTCACCCTGATAAAACATAGCATACACACCAAGGATAGGTCCGACAACCGGCACCTTACCTCCTAGTGTCTTGAATGCGTTATATACACCGTCACCAACTAAGGATGCAGGCAATAACTCTGAAAGCACATCACCAAGTGGATAGATATCACGTTCTGCCACGGACGGGTAGAGAATATCATCAGCAATAAGTTTATCAATTATTAACTGTGCACTATCCGTAATCTTGAAAGCCTGGAACATATATTCATCGAGCTGCTCTAACCAGGTAGTCGCAAATCGAGGACTATGACAATTTGAACATACTTCTATCCACTTGTCTCTCTTATCAAGATTTTCGTCTGAGTATACATCAATCTTTGGAGCAATAATGTTTATCCCGTAAGGATAATCCTTGAGTGATGACTCATACTCGATATTTGACGGTGGAACCGTACCCATACGCCAGATACCCTTTGAAACAAAATTATGCGTAAACCTTCCTCCACCTTGATACATATGGCAGAACTGACATGTTGGCGTACGATAGTCATCACCAACCTGTACATGAGCAAGAGGCTTATCAAAATTATATTCCTCTCCTTCCATCTCTAGAATGATTCCATGCTTTGATTCACCATAAGACTCAGAATCCGGATGATCAGGACCCATGTGGCAAGTCATACAAGCTTTTGGTTGTCTCGCCTCAGC
>ENA-OREN01003555-OREN01003555.1-marine-metagenome-genome-assembly--contig:-NODE-3555-length-14450-cov-32.825924_pt1 | contig 14450 bp, 17 predicted proteins | sample MGYA00248624_ERZ508555 | MGnify/ENA primary metagenome ERZ508555 (study PRJEB26222, sample SAMN06267773) | marine metagenome | isolation source: Saanich Inlet, British Columbia, Canada | place...
TGAGAATTGTTTGTTCAAATGGACAAACAATGTGTTTGTTCAAATGAACGAACAAATCAACAATTTCAGCAACCCATCAGATATAATTTATCAGAATATTATGAATTCTAAATTATTTGCTTTTTGCACCTTGAATTTTTCCAGTGATAAAAGCAAGATCATATGTTCGAAGTAATACTTCCTCCCCATCTTCAGGATGAGTTTGCAGATGTTTTGACATATTTTTGATAATTTCTTCTTTTGATGGAATTTCTGAATCACTCATTTTGATTTTAACCTATAATACATTAGATTAGAGTAATTTAATGATTCAAACCTAGAAAAAGTATTTCTATTTTTATGCTTTATCGATAAAAATAGAATGCCCCCCGTTTGTGAGGGAAAATAGACGGTACACTAGATGATTTGGTAGAAGGTTATTTTTTCAAAAGTCTTACTCGCTCTTTTAATATTTTTTTTACAAGATCATTATAATACACCATCAAAAATCTAGTGGTGGCTTCAAGAAGTCCTCCTTGAGTAAGATGATTAAATTTATCTTTACGCCAGCTCATGTGTGCCAGTGTCATTGATTCAATTAACACATCTGAAATTTTTTCTGGAAACGTTTCACTTGTAATGTCCATTTTTTCATATAGCGGTGCCAGTTCTTTTACTATGTATTCGCGGAATTCGTCATTAGCTGAAATCTTCCCTGATTTAGTGATTTTAACGATGCCTATTGAAGAAAGATAGAAAATTATCAAATCCACAATATCGCGGTTAATTTTCTCACTTTTCATTCCTAAAATTTCTCCAGCATTTTCATCATTTTTTAACAAATTCTCCAACCCTGCTAATGTTTTGTACTTGATATCACAATAATTTGAAATCCCATCAAGTTTGAATGAACTGATCGATTTTTTATTTAAAATTGCATTTTTGGAGATATGGGCAGTAACATGTTTTTTTGTTTCATCAATGCCCTTGTAAAAAACTTCATTCACAAATCCATAAACTCCTTGTTTTTTAGTGATATCCCATAATATCAAAATGGTTGAAAAATTAGAATTGAGCCAATGAGATACAGTTGTTTGTTTAAGTTTTGGAATAGAATAGAAAGTTGATTTTTCAAATTTCTTGATATTTTTTGTACCTTTCAATTGAATAAAAAATCTGACAGGAATTAGAGATGTCTTTTCAGTTAATTGAAGAAGTAAATCTTCGCCATAATCTGTAATTGTAGAATCTATAATCCATTTTTGAGATGAAAATAATTCTATTATCTGACCTTTTGCAATATCTCCTGTACTATGACTTTCAGGTCTTTTTGGGCCTTTAAAGGAAGCCATCCTATTTCTTTTCTCCAGTAGTTGATGTCTTTTTCGGATTTTTTTGTAGTAAGGTCATTGAAAATTCTTTTTTCTGTTCTAATACTCGTTGAGAAAACATCTTTTGAGCATTATCCAAAAAGCGCAACATAAAGATGCACAAATCACTTACATCCTCCATGTGTTTTTGAGGAATAACAACTTTGAAAGAATCAAGTTTTCCTTTTTCAGCAAAATATCCTGTCATTGTATCATCTGATTTTTCATCAGGCCAACTAGAAAATGTTCTAAATCCATGTTTGTAAGAATTGTAAAATTCCTGCCACCTTAGATAGAATTTTGAGAGTTTTTTTAGTTCTGCATGTGCCTGAGATATAGTAATTTTCAGGTCTTTGTGGAGTGTTTTATCGACATATTTGTTAGGGTATGGATATTGCAAAATTTTGGCAATGTATTGTGGTTTTCGTTTTGGTAAATCTTTGTAGAATTGTTTGATTTCAGATACTTGGTATTCTAGAAGAAATTTGCTGATTTGTTTATGTTTTTTCATGGCAAGTAAAACAGATGCAAAGACTTCTGCATAATGAACTGTATTACAAATCAGTTCGATTCTAATTAGTTCTTGAGATAGATTATTGACTTCTCTATCTGAATATTCTTTTGGTTTTAATTTCTGTAGTCGTTTTAATTCTTTTGACATGATTTGAGATTTCATGTACAACAAATGATGATTGTAAGAATTCAGATAAATGAATCCTAGAGCCATATTTTTAGTAACTGGAATTTTTGTTATTTTATTGTTCATGATTTTACTCTTTTATTGGTTTTAGAGGATTTAGACCCATGGATATTAAACAATCATTAATTGTATTTTCCATTTCTGCAAAATCTGTGATCAAAGTCCGTTCATCATAAAATGCTATTATTCCATTAATCGATGTTATTGCCTGACTTGTTAAAGAATCAGAATATTGTGTAGCAACATTTTTGATTTCTTTGAGCCATTTTTTTACCTGCTCTCTATGAAAAGCAATTCCTATATCATGATCTGGCTTTATTTCTGATTTTGTGGCAGTCAATAATTTTCTCAAATCATACATAGAGGAATGAAGACATATGCAAGGTAATTGGATTGCATCTTGAGCAGCAAATTTCTTTTGAATTTTTTCATGTTCTTCTTTTTGAAGATATTTTTGTTGGTAATCTTCAATTTTTCTAACTTCCTCAAGAATTTCAGTAATTCTGTCTTGTTGCTCTTGAGTTTTTTCTCGTTTACCTCCTTCATAGATTAGAATGGCTGATGCTATGGCAAGACCTATGCCTATTTCCACAACTAAAGTGGCCCAATTAGCCACATCCCAACCGTCTTTGACTGGAATTTGTAGTGAAAATGATAGTACTGCCAAAGCCACCCCAATACCAACAGAAATTCCAACAAAGACCCATGAAATTTTAGCAGTAATTGGATCTCTTTCTCTTTTTTTCTTCAATTTCTACTAATTTTACAAGATAACTACTAATTATGATATTCGTATAATGTTACAATTTGTAACAAACAGCTACAAAAGCTAATTGTAGCTGTTTTGTAGCTCTTTTGTCACGAATGAAACTTTGTTACAAACAGCTACAATTCGTGCGTAATTAGCTACAAAAGCTCTTTGTAGCAGATTGTCATGCGTAACAATACAAAAACAGAGATACTTTGTTACAGAAACAATTTAGCTACAAAAGCTAATTGTAGCTAAATGTTCTGTTTTGAAACAAAGTTTAACGATATTGGAACAGAATCATTGTGATTCTTTTGATTAATTGAATCGATAGAGCCAAGCCATAGTCTCTTTCTATCGGCATTAAGGTTCACCTTTTTTGTTACAGTTGAAATTTTACCGATATCTTTGATATTATTTTGAATAATACCCGTCCTTAATCTAGTATTTCTCATTACAGCAACTTTCCAGTATAGTTTGTCATCTTTCTCAAAAGTTTCCAAATGTTCAATCTCTTTTGATCCTAGTTTTCCAAATCCTCTTTGCTTCCATGTATTGTTAAATCGATAAAATCCATTTTGTAAATAAAATACATCATTGGCCATTCCATCAAAGGAAAATTCTCCGAGTTTCTTTGAATTTATTCCAAGTTTCTTTGTCACACAGATAGAATCAGTTGCAAATGCTACAGTATCTTTTTCTAGATTATTTTCTGTGATGAATTTGTATAGTTGTGCTCTGGCATGACCAGTAATACTAGCAAAGATTACAGGATTGAACAAATTTCCAATGATTCGATTTACCTTCTGACCTGTCTTACCATAGATAGAATTTAGAATAATCTTGAATGGTTGCTGTAATGGATTATTCTCTTGTTTTAGTCGGAGTCGTTTTTCATAGAGATTTTGGATGAATTTGCTGTATGGTTTTATAGTATTATTAGGCACAAATTGATATCCTTAAAGAATCCTGTACTGAGAGCCATCTCTACAGGCTTGAAGTTCAGGTAGTGTGCAATATGTGATAAATTTGCCTGAAGGAAATAAGATATTCCCATTGATTCTAAACGCAAATGGCGGTATGATTTCATCATCCGGAATATCTGCTAAAATTTTAAAGAATCCAAGTTTTGCTTTTTCGTGAATAGATTTCTTCTTTATCCATTTTCCATTATTTAGATTAGGAAGTTGTGAAATGGCATATGGATATGCTGAATTGATATCATAAAGATATGCTTGACCTACAAACCCTCGTTTTATCATTTCAAATCGTCCACCAAAGTATGCACGAAATGCTAAATCTTGTATCTCATATAGAATTGAATTAAACTTTGGAAAGAAAATTTCATTATTAATCAAGACCTTTTCTGCCAAATATCCTGAACTAGGCCATTTTGCAGGATAGAAAGAAAACGCATCATGAAATAGTGCAATCCAATGTTCTGCCAATTCTTTCGTTAGGATACAATCAGTGATGCAGTAATTTCTAATCTTTTTCTTGTTGTGAGAGTAAAACCATGGAGAAAATTGTGAACGTTTTTCCTTTAATTGTAAATAATCTGCAGGTAATGCTTTGATATTTTGTTCATATGCATCAGTTAATGATTTTCCAAAAAATTGTGCAATATCAAAAAACAAAACACTGTGGTGTCCTTTTTTGATTCGTAGTAATTTTGATGGAATGTATTCTATTTTGTAGGATTTGAAATGAAACTCTAGTTTTCGTGTTAAATTATATCGAAACAACTCTTGATCAAGAAGTTTGAGAATTACTTCTGCATCATATGCTAAATTGTAAAAGAAATTCCAAGTGTTTTGATACTTTTTTGTAAAAAGAAACTCTATGACAGAATCAGGCGTTATTTTATCAAGGTATTTCCCATCAGAATCTGCAATTAGAAAAATATCTCCCTGATACGTTTCAGTATCTAGTGCATGGATTTTACGCAGTTTTGAGCATGCAAAGTTACGATTCTGAGGCCTATTTGTGCGTAATTTGGCCAAATTCTTGTAGTCAGTTACGGAGATGGATTCTGCCATATTACATCCGGAATTGATACTGATTGGCCTTTGCGTCTTTGAGATAATTCTGAGCGAATTTGATTGTATTGTAAATTGGGAAAATTGTTTCTGATTTGTCTAATGTAATTATGATATCGTCGTAGTTTTCCTGCTCTGGTAAGATTCACTTGCTTTTTCTTTTCTTTTGGATTTTCAAGTTTTAAGAGTTTACGTTTGATTTGCTTTCGTAATTCTTTTACTTGTTTGTTATTTGGAAATAACTTTAGTGCTTGAAGTTGCTCAAGTAATTTTTGTTTATATTTCATAATTATCACAAAAAAGAAAAGAGTTAGAAGACTAACTCAAATCTCCTAATTGGATTGTTGTTTTTTGATAATCCCAGAAACGTGTGTATCTGAAGTTTCACCCCAACAACAATCTTTTTCTTTTTTACTGCGTCATTCCATTTTTTTATCAATTCAGAATTGTTTGATTCATGTGACTTTAATGGAAGAACTTTCTCTTCCCACAAATCATTAATTTTCTGTTTGATGTGGACATTGGTTGTCAAATCACTTTGGAATTGTTCTAGATCAAGGGCTTCAATGTCTAGAATATCTGGCTTGTTTGGATTCTTTGAGGAATAGTCTCCCCACCTCACATAGTGAACAGTTTTACTCATTTGGTTTACCTCCTACTGGTGAGAGTTTGAGAAACTTGTTTTCTCCTTCTTGAACCAACTCTACAGATAGTTTTTCAACTATTCCGCAATTCTGCAAAGCAGTCTTTGGAAGAGCAATCACTTTGGAAAAATTTTGATTGCTAATCTTCCGTTCTCCAAAATTCGTTACCATTTTGGATTGTTTGTTTTTAGACGTTACATCTTCCATGTGAATGGTAAAGTTATAATGATAGATATGACCTACATAATTAGGTGACCTAATTCTATGACCTATACTGTTCAAATTGGAAAAAAAGAGTACACATTTGACATAACAGGTGTCAAAAAAGGTAGAATCATTGGAGAAGGAGGCCGACGTGGGGCATTATTGATTCTTGTTCAAAATAACCCCAACATTCAGCATACTCATCTCTTAGCCATTACCGATGATCTAGATTTGATGCCTAAATTCCCTGCAGAGAGAATATTGAACCAGATGGAGCAGGATAAAACGCTACAATCAACAAAACATGGTACTAGCCCAAACTCCAAAAGAACATGGAGTCATAAAAAACTCGCAGAGAATCCTGAAAACATCATAAAAAGATTAGATAAGAAATTCACTCATGCTGAAAAACAATTAAAAAAATTAGAAAAAAAATTGGACAAATATGAGCCTAGTGAGATGGTTTCAATTGTTACTAGTTTTATGCGAATGATTTGGATGCTTGATTGGAATGTCATTGCTGAAAAATCATACTATACAACATTGGAATTATCTGAATTTAAAAAACGACATCACACCATGAAAGAAAAATTCATTGAAATACTTGATGATTCAGAATATGCATTTGGATTATTTGATGCAGTTGAATCAGAAGCTAATGAATTCATGTTTAATGCTGAAATTAATTTTGAAGATGCATTAGATTACTACTATTAGATTAACTGTAAATCAGATTTAAAATCTTGTAATGTCGGTAACAAATCATATGTTTTGTTGACCTTTTTCATATCAAGATAGACGAACATTTGTTTTGATGATTCACTGACGGCCCTCATCTGTGTAATTTGGTCTTTGATTTGCTCTAGTTGTTTTTTATCTGAAACGGCAATCACTTTTTTCACCATTGGGTTGTTAATTGATTGTAAGAGATTTGTAATTAATGATTTTCTAGATCCTTTACTTTGAACTTCAAACACATATTTTATCATTCCAATACTTGCAATTTTTACAGTCCATACTAAATCAACAATACACCCTTTAGCAATGTGAGTTTCTTCTTTGTCAGTTGATGGTTCAAATCCTAAACTGCTTCCAATCTCTTGTAGTTTGGCAATGATATCTTCATGCTCATCAGTTAACTCTTCAACTTGTGTTTGTTCAGGCCCTTCTTTCATTTCATTTAGAATTAATTCATAATCATGTTTTGTTATTTCATGGCCATAGTTACCGGGGCCGGTACTATGAGATTGTAATGTGAAATGCGGATTAGTTCTTCCTTTAACAAAATCTAGTTTTGACATTAGTTCATTGAACACTGCATCACCTGATTGAACTTCTTCTAATTTGCATTCGAATGGATATTTTATTTCCCCATTTTCTTCATCTTTCCAATGAGATTCCTTTGCATCTTGCCAACTGCTAGTAACCTTGTAGATTCCTTGAAAAGAGCCTGATCTTTTTACATAGAAAATTATCTTATCTCCTTTTTTGACACGTCTGGTTTTTAGTTCATTTTTGACTGCCCAAATCTTCTTTTCTTTGACTATTTCCCAATTATCTGCAACTACAGACCAAATCCAATTACTCAATCACATGAATTACAACTTATGCCTAAAGAATTCATCGGATTTGTAAAAAATGATTTTCCTGCAGGCAGGGCTAAAAAATGCAAAACTGGTGGCAGGCACAGGCTTGTTGATCGATGTTGAGCAGGAGGTTGATCGATCTTTTCTTTGCAGGGATATGCAGATCGCTAAATTACAACCATGGCTTTAGTTGAGAAAGTAAAACCCCTAATTCATCCAAGAAATACTCTAAATGAATTACCTACAGTTGATTGGCTAAAAGCTACCCGTTCATGGTTTATGATGAGACCAAAAGGTAGAGGCTCCAAATTATCTCACCCTGCTAGTTTCCCTGAAGAACTAGTTGCAAATTATATTCAATTTTTCACAAAAAAGAATGCTCTAGTCTGTGATACCTTTTTGGGGTCTGGCACCACTACACAAGTTGCAAGACAACTAGGACGAAATGCAATTGGTATTGAATTGAGTAAAAAATATGCAAAACTATCTCAAGAACGACTAGATGAAATTCCTGAAAACAAAACAAAACAAATTATTGTAAATGATGATTCACGAAATTTGAAAAAAATATTCAAAAAACAAGGTATTCCTCAAATTGATTTTTGTATTACATCTCCTCCTTATTGGAATCAACTAAAAAACAAAGGACTCAAAGACACTAAAGATAGAGCAACACATCGAGAGAAACTAAATCTCGATGTAGATTATGGGGATGATTCCAAAGATATTGGAATGATTGATGAATATGATTCCTTTTTGGATGCACAAGATGAAATCTTTGATAGTGTTTATGATTTGATGAAACCTAAAGGATACATGCTTGTAGTTACAAACAATGTTTACAAAGGTGGAAGACTATGGCCATTAGCATTTGATACTGTAACTAGACTATCAAAGAAATGGGTTCCAAAAGATGAACAAATTTGGTGTCAAGACAGTAGGCGATTACATCCATTTGGAATGTTTCATAGTTACATTGGAAATAGAGCACATCACTATTGTTTGGTGTTTAGAAAAGAATCTAAAATCTAATCACAGTTTCATTATTAGTGCTAGTTCCCTTCCCAGAGATTTCGTTCAGTGCCATATACATATCTCCATCTTCAGGATAGATTTCATCTACGATTGATTTTGTTTTTAACTCTTCTATTTTTTCGGTAGGAATGTTTGCAGGTAATTTAATTTTATAAAATTTAACTGGAATTTCATTTTTATTTATTACCGTAATTTTATTTCCAACAATATCATGTGTAATTCCCCCCTGTAAATTTTGATCAGTTCTCACTAATTCTACTTTCAAATGGGTGGTTCTGTTGTGTTTTAAAATCGATTTTTCTTTAACATGCACTTCGATTGTATCAGCATTCAATTTTTCATCATAAATATTATCAGGGATTGGTACTAACAACCCCCCCACAACAAAAGTTCCTTGAGGTTTAGGATATGTAAAAAGTTTAAATTTTTTAAATAAGGGATTGTTTGCAAATTTTAATTCTAAATCTAAATGAGTTATCCGTGTGTTGTGAACATAATGAAAAAAGTCATCTGTAGTTTTATGATGTACGTTAGGTCTTGTTTTTAAAATTGTAATGATGGAGATGATGGCGCCAACTCCTAAGACTCCAAATATTGAATTCACAGAATTACCGATGATAGTATAATCAAAATTGATGAAAAATCGTGTTATATCGGGGATCAAATGCATAGCATATTGTCATATTATCCGAATATTATATTGATCCCTAGGTTCTATCACTTTAAATTTTAAAGAATTCTACTCAATTCATTGAAAAATGAAGAACGAAAAGGATTGATGTCTATTGATCATGCTGATCTGCTGATGGATTTACTTTGCGGTCAAGAAGAATATGAGAACAAAAAAGAATTTAGAGATAAATTAGAAAAATTACGTGAAACAGATTTGTCTACAAAATCAAAAATGGATGATATGTATTTGAATACTTTGACAGGATTAGGTGTAGTAGATTCAATATCAACTTCAACAGGTACCAGATATAAAAGAAATTCAACCGGAGATAAAATTTGTACAGCAAGATCAGATCCAAAAAAAATACGTTTGTATCACAATAGGTTACGTTACCGTCTATTGGAAAGTCCTTACACTGGAATTTTCTTTAAAGAATTTGTTTCTCAAGTTAATCAAGCTGGAGAATTAAATGAAGATATTACTTTTGCGAGTTTGCAAGGATTTACTGAAGGTACAATACGAACAATAAAATCATTAGGCACAGAGGCTGATTTGTATATTGAAAAAGACTGTGACTTATTGATAATCAAAAAAGAAACTGATGACCCCCCCTCACTTGAAAACTGCCATCAAAGTATTTTAAAAAACTATAATCAAACAATTCAAAATTTGAAACAACGGGGTATTTTTTCAAAAACCAAATATGCAAAAATTTCAGAATTACGTGATAATGTGTCTGGAGATATAGGGTTGACTAGTGAAGAATTTGATAATTATTTCAGAGAAATTTTAACATCTTCACTTGGGAAATCATTTGAAATATTTGGTTCTGCGCCCCAATATCTTCCTGATGACAAAGATCCTGACTACGAGAGATCGATCTTTGAGCACAAGGGAAAAATATACGTATTTGTATCTATTAGTAAGACATGAGTTATTCTTCTTTAGACTTAAGGGATTTATCAAAACTAAATTATTCTAAACTAGGTCTTTCATCAAATCCTTTCCCCAGTATGGCATTACCTGATGAAATCCCTTCAATTATAGCAGACAGGAAAGAAATATTGGAGAAATTCCATAATTCATTACGTGATTGTGTTTCCACTGGAAATACCCATTTAACAGTATTAACTGGAGATTATGGTTCAGGTAAATCTCACACTCTCAAATATCTGAAATATGAAGTTAATAGACAATTACTTCAATCAAATGAAAATAAAGTAATTGCAATTTATGTTAAATCCATCGGATTAGAAATATCTGATTTTTATAAATATTTTATTGATGATTTAGGCCGTCAATTTTTAACACAAATTGCAGAAAAAATAATTAAACAATATTTAGGTTCAATTTCAGAAGATGCAAGAAAAAAATATGTCTATGCTCCAGAACTAAAGAAAAAAGATCTCTCCAAAGTTAAACTTGAAGAATATTTACGAGGTTCACAATTTTATGATGTGTTTAGACAAATTCGTAATAATGTTTTATCCGAAATTTCCAATAATGATTTAGTTTTTGGTTTACTTCATCTTGCACATCCCGATTATGCTCCAATTGCATGGAGATGGATGTTAGGGGAAGATGTTGATAAAGATAGTAGAAAAGCAATTTTAATAGATAAAAAAATTGACGATAAAATTCAAATTCAAAATATTTTTACAGATATTATTTCATTATTATTAAATTTTGAAAAAATAAAAGGGGTTGTAATCCTCATAGACGAATTTGAAAATGTTACAAACATTTCAAAAATTACACGTGATAGGTATTTCGATGAGATACGTCATATGCTTGATGAAAATAGAAAAGGAATCTATTATGTGGTTGCAACTACTCTGACAGGATTGGATGCAGTTGTCAAATCATCTAGTGCACTATCTAGAAGATTTTCAAGGGATTTACCATTAAAGAAATTTGGAATTGACGATATACATGAGTTGATTAAAAATTATCTATCCCTGTATAGGTTGAAGGATTTTGATATTGATTCAAAAATCACATCGGGAGAAATTTCAAAAAAATATTATCCATTTACAAATTCGGCAATGTCCTTGATTGATGAATGTACACTGGGAGTAGTACACAATATTATTGATGTTTGCAGGGATGCAGTTGAAATAGCAGCTCATGAAGAAAAAGAAATCATTGATAAAGATACCATCGAGAGCGTTATAGCCAATTTCGATTAAAGACAAAATAAATTTCAACTCATTTACCTTATGATGATTTTTTCTACATACATTTTTACAATTGTAATTTCTTCACAATCATTCATCCCATTCTTCTTTGATCGACCTCCTTTGAATTTCACTTCTCGTTTATTTTCAAAATTTCTCTCCAATTTCTCTAAAAAATTCCTTTTTACTCTATCAGATAGAACAACCATTCCATTCCGAGTGTATGCGAAATCTTGAAATCTCATCTTATACCGATTGTTAGTGGCATGGGCAATATCATAAACGGACAATTCCACTAACCACCGAAAAGGCTCTATCATATCATAAACTAGAGCCATGAACCCCGAGTGATTTTTGTGCATATATCCAAAGTATGGATCTAAGCCAAATCCACAGACAAACTTGCAGATTTCTCCTGCAAGTACTGAATAGCCATAATTTAGTAACCCGTTGATTGGGTCTGAGGCATTTCTTTTACTAATTTTGATGGATGATTGGTTCCTTGAATTAAACCCAAATCGTTCATCAAATAGAGATGTGTAATATCTGAAATATGCAATGGCGCATCTTTTCTCTACGTCAAGAAAATCCTCACTAGTTACTTTTAGATTATTTTCTAGTATTGAAATGACTTTTACAGAATCATCTCTTTTGAGTGATTTTATGAATCTGATTTGAGATTCTATTTTATCATAGATTGTCTTTCGGGATAACTCTCTACAAATCTCAGGTTTTCTAAACGAATCATATTGTGTAATTCTGTTTCTAGTTCCAGCACTTGATTCCATTACGCCATTAATCAGAGATATTGGTTTTCCAAAAGAATCTGTAATTATGACATTTCTGTAATGGGAGGATAGTAAAGATAAGGCATCTATAGATACATAGCCTTTACCAGAAATCAAAATTTTCTCATAAGGTAGATTTGTGATAAACCACTCTTCAACTTCTTGGATTTGAGAAAAAGGGTCAAGGCCATTTTTGAGAATCAGTTTGTGATTTTTTACAGTAACTGAAACGCCATAGCCCGATAGCACTTTGATGTTAAAGTGGTTCTTGTGTCCTTTCAGAGTCATTTGGGGTGAATCTTGAGTTTGAGCTCTAATGCTGCCGTGTATTTGGAATATGCAGACAAGGCCTTGCTCATGTTCTCTGCAAATCTAACTACCACCTTTACAAGATCAAGTGTATGGTCAGAGGATTCATTAGAATTCATACTTTCTTTGTCCATTGCTTTTAGCAGGTCATATTCTACAAAGGATTCATTGACTAGGGCATTTGCAGCTTCAACATTCTCTCTGAGTTTTTCTAATTTTTTCGTCATTAAGAAACCATGATGAAAATCATGATCTTAAAGAAATCCCAAAAAATAACCTTCTAACAAATCATCTAGTGTACCGTCTATTTTCCTTCACAAACGGGGGGCATTCTATTTTTATGCTTTATCGATAAACTCGTTAACACCTGGTGGTTCTGGTGCTAATCCTTTTCTCTTTCTAATATCAGCTACTGCTGGACCTAGCATTGATTTTGGAACTTCAGTCCATTCTTTGAATGATGTGTTCCAGGTTGCACGACCGGCAGTCTGTCCTCTCATTGCTTCAGATAGTGTAAAGGTCTCAGAAGCTGGAATCTCTCCAACTACAATACTTGATGCACCTTTTTGTGACATGTCAAGTACTTTACCTCGTTTACCTGAAAGAATAGTTGCAACGTTTCCAACCAAATCAGTCGGTACACGAACTTCAATTGCTAGAGTTGGCTCTAACACGGCAGTACCTGCAGTTAACAAAGCACCCATACATGCACGTCTTGATGCAGGTCCTAATTGGGACAAACCTCTGTGTGCTGTATCCTCGTGAGGTACAAAGTGAGTAAAGATGAATTTACAATCCCTCATCTGTTCTTTACAGAGAGGACCTTCTTTCATTACTTCTTCAAATCCGGAATTAATAGAATCAGTTGACTCTTGTACAAATTGAACACCTTTTGTTCCGTTAATCAAAACATTGCCACGTGAATCAAATTTCATAATTCTCTTAATTGTATCAGTATCCCATCCTGCATTTTTCAACAAATCTTTTACAACAGTTTTATCTTTAACATCTGAAATTTCACCAGTTCTTAGCATATGTGCAATTTCTGGTTCTAATTGTTCTACTTTCATGAAAATCTTGTTGTGTCTGTTTGGTGATTTTGCCATGATTGGCTCACATGTACCCTTTACAGTTTCACGATAATTAATCAAAGGCTCTGAAGTTATGATATCACATTTTGCATCTTGAATTCTATGCACTGCAACATCCAAGTGCAACACACCCATTCCGGCAACAATTGTTTCACCAGATTCCTCATCAATTTTTACAACAAGGTTTGGATCCTCAATTGTTAATTGTCGTAAAATATCTACAAGTTTAGGTAAATCTTTAGGATGTTTAGGCTCTATTGCAATTTGAACAACTGGTTCTGAGACATATTTCACACCCTCAAACATTGGAATGTCTTTAATTGATGATAGTGTGTTTCCGGCTCTACATTCAGTTAATCCCAATAATGCCGGAATGTTTCCTGCACCCAATTCGCCAACTTGTTCTCTTTGGTTACCCATAAAGAAATTGACTGATTGAACTCTGCCTTCTCGCTTCTCATCTATAATGTGTAAAGTTTGACCGTCTTTGATGGTACCTGAAAATAATCGTCCAATTGCAACAGGACCTGCTGCAGGATCTAAAACCATGTTTACAACCATCATAATAGTTGGGCCAGCATCATCACCTGCAAGTAGTGCTTTACCAACGTCTGATTCTAAATCACCTTTCCAAATTTGTGGAATTCTGTACGGAATTGCATCCTTTGGTGATGGATGATGTTTTACAACCATTCCAAGTACTGCATCAGCTAGTGGTGCTTTCTCAATTAATGCATCTAGTTTTTCGTCATTGTATGCATCAATTACATCTTTGAATGTGATACCTCTCTCTTTCATTAAATCAGTGTTGATTGCCCATCTGTCTTTTGCTGAACCAAATGTTACACTTGCATCTTGAATGGATACTTTCCATTTCTCTTTGTATTCGGGTTCTGCATATGTGTCAATTAGAGTATTAAAATTTGAAACTACTTCTGCTAGTTGTGCTTGCATTTTTTCTGGAGTTAATCTTAGTTCTTTGATTAATCTGTCTACTTTGTTGATAAACAAAACTGGTTTTACTCGCTCCTCAAGGGCCATTCTAGTTACAGTTTCTGTTTGTGTCATGATACCTTCTACTGCATCACAAACTACTACTGCACCATC
>ENA-OREN01003556-OREN01003556.1-marine-metagenome-genome-assembly--contig:-NODE-3556-length-14450-cov-4.638767_pt1 | contig 14450 bp, 8 predicted proteins | sample MGYA00248624_ERZ508555 | MGnify/ENA primary metagenome ERZ508555 (study PRJEB26222, sample SAMN06267773) | marine metagenome | isolation source: Saanich Inlet, British Columbia, Canada | place...
GTGTAATCCTACTGAGATAAGAGAGGTATTTACAAACATAATAAACAATGCTCTGGATGCCATGCCTGATGGTGGTACTATCACCGTAGCAACACGGTGCGTTCGGAGTGAGGAGTTGGGAGTTGAGAGCAAGAAAGGGAATGCTTCCGAACTTCGAACTCAAAACTCTGAACTCAAGGGTGATTTCGTAGAAATTACCCTTGCAGATACAGGCAAGGGGATGACCAAAGAAGTCAAGTCTCTTATGTTTGATCCGTTTTTTACCACAAGATGTCCGGAAGGAACCGGATTGGGCATGAGTATGGCTTACGGTATAATAACCAGGCATGGTGGCAAAATAGAGGTGGAAAGTGATCTGGGGAAAGGCAGTACCTTTACCCTGCAATTCCCAACTACCAATAAAAAAATCAGTCCAACAGTGACTCCTGAACCGGAACAAGAAATAAACAAAAAGAATCTACGCATACTGGTGGTAGACGACAAAGAGGATTTTTATCACATACTGGATCAATTTCTTTCCAGAAAAGGTCACAATGTTAAAACTGTTGATAATGGTGCAGACGCTATAAATATAATAAAAGCTGAAGATTTCGATCTCGTTTTAAGTGATCTTGGCATGCCGGATGTCAATGGATATGAGTTGGCCAAGGCTATAAATAAGTTAAAAAGGAGGCCAAAGATTGGCATAATCACAGGCTGGACATTAGATCTAAAACGGTTTGATGAAGAAGAGAGGAAGGTAGACTTTATTCTCACAAAACCTTTTAAGAACTTAGAGTTGACTAGACATATAAATGAATTATTCGGTGCCGATAGTAAATGATAAAAAGCTACAATCACATTGACAGGGATTCACGGCCCTGGTTTACAACCCAATATTTAGATTACACTTTCACAGGGAGCTATGGTCTGCCATTAATATTATCACTGCTGGAATTGTAGTTGTATCAATTTTTACCTTAAAGATTAGAGAGAAACAATGAATAATTGTTATTCGACTTCCAAATTGATATACCTTCAGATGATGGATACACTTTTCATAAATACAATATTCAGGTAAACATGCAGTCAAGGGGAATAGAGTAGAGAGCAGCTGAAATACCATCAAACACAGCATATCAGCAGCTCTCCCTCATCAAACCGTACGTGCGCTACTAACGCATACGGCTTTCCGATATTCTTCATCTCAAGCATGCACACTTTTCCAAAATGGCGTTATAGGAGGCTTGTAATCTGCTTCCCGCATCCTTGCTCTATTATTTCAAAGGTGATCCCGTCTAATCCAGGACTGCCTTTGTTTTGTTTGACAAGGTCATAAGCACGTTGCAGTACGTCTTTACGGCAAACCTTGTCATAGAGCGAATGAAATCGAAATCCAGGTTGTTGCTTGGCTTTTTGATAGAGCTTCCTCTGGAGTGCGCTGACGCGCTCTTTCGAACAATAAGATGTTATTAGCATGGTGCAATCATCTCCGCCTTTTCCTCTTCGGTTGCGTGTAAAGGAAAGGGGTCAAATCTCCTCTTGACTGCATGTTAAAGTTGCAGACATCTCACCTATTTATTTAACAACTATTCAATAGTAATTGTTATTGGTAATTGGTCATCAGTCATTCGTAAATCTTGCCTCTTGCTTCTGTTTTCTTCTGCGCTCTTCTTGTCCTCGGCGTCTTTTGTCCGGGGAGCGCCTCTGCGGTGAACCTTCTTTCAAATCCCTAAATCCTTAAATCCCTTCTCTTTACACCTCTTTTTTGATAAAATAACTGACTTTAAAAGACACGAATTTCACGAATTGACACTAAAGTTAAATAGAAATCAGGAGTAAGACATGCACCGCACAATTTTCACATTACTGGTAATCATCGCTATTTCAACTGCGGGCCAGGCTGCGCTGGCTGCAACTGCGAAAAGTACCTTCGATACCGGAACCGAAGGGTGGACTATCACTGATAATGGGGCTAATACAACCCCTGTGTTCCGTGATGGAGTCCTGTATGGCAAGGAGGCTCAATCGGGTATTGACTGGTACTACGTCGCCCCGTCGAAATTCCTTGGTGATAAATCAGCCTTCTATAACGGCAGCATCAGTTTTCGTCTACGCCAGAAATTGACTGATAAACAAATTGATGTCTCTGATATTCGATTGATCGGTGATGGATTGACCCTGACAGTAGATGCAGGGAAAAACCCCTCCAGCGCGTGGAGTACGTATCAAGTCTCCCTAAGTCCCGTTGCAGGCTGGCAGAATAAGAGAACGGGAAAGCCTGCAACCGTGGCTGAGATCAAACAAGTCATGGGCAAGCTCACCGCAATACATATCAGAGGTGAGTACCGCATTGGAGAAGATGCCAGTGAATTGGATGATGTGATGCTAGTAACAGGTGATGGTAGTTGTTCTGTAGAGTATGTCGAGAAAAATACATTGCTAGAGATCGCGCCCGGCGGTAGCTGGAAAAATCCCCCTCCTGAGGCTGAACAATTAAAGCATAATATCCCAGTTGATCTGCACGGACTCAGCAAAGGGAAGATTACCATTGATATAAGGCTAAGAAGCGGCGAGGCAAAAGTATCATTTGGTTTGTATGGAATTACTAAAAATGACAAAGGTGAAAGTACAGCCACTTTAGATCATGAATGGGATCTAATGCCAGGGATGACTGCACAACTGGAACACAGTTTTGATCAGCATAATAAATCGACTAGATATCTTTTTGGTTCCTTAGGTAGTTTTGATAGTAAAAAGGGAAGTACTAACACGGCAGACTACATACTAACCGTTAAAGGCTGTCTACAAAATAATATTTCAGGCTTGTGGAAGTATAAGGGATACTCTGGTGTATGGGACTTAACTCAATTGGGTAACAAAGTTACGGGTTCTTTTGATAATCAAAATGAAAAAGGCACTATTACTGGGACTGTAGATGGCAGTAAGGCTTTTTTCTCTTTCAAAAATTCCTGGGTAAGGCACCAGAATCTCGATATCGAACTTTATGCAGGGGGAATTGAATGCGCCCTTTCAACAGATAGCCAGCAGATGAATTGCGAGATTGTGAAATCAAAAACAGGAGATACTGGCCATAAATTTGTTCTACGCAGGCACTTTCCAACGACTCAATCGGCAAAAAAAATATCACCCTTGAACAATAATAGTCATGCTTCCAAAAAAATTGACATTAGAGCCGGACTTCCAATTATACCACCTGAGAATACTTCAGCAAATAATCCAGTCAAAGAAAAAAAAATCACTGAGAAACTCGATATCAGTGGAGTCTGGGAAACGGACTGGACAAACTTACACCTCAGGCAAGACGGTAGTAAAGTTATAGGATTATATCCGGACAATGACCACGGTGAAGTTATTGGCGCAATCAATTCGAAAAACCTCTCCGGCATATGGATAGAAGATTATTCTGATAAGAAATGCAAAATTGGCAAAAGAGGTAGATTTTATTGGGGAAGATGGGTCGCGGATTTTGAAGGCGATATGTTTAAAAGTAAGTGGGGCCATTGCAACGACCCACTTACTTATGACTTCCAGGGAAAAAGGGTTTCAAGATTTTCTCAGAGTCAAAAACAGGATCTAACCAACACATTTAACCAACAACTGCAAACTCTGAGAAAAGCCAATATTGAAAAACTAAACTCATTAAATAAAAAAATTAAAATTGCAGCAGTATCTGGCGATAAAGAGAAACTCACCAAGCTTGAAGAAATGCATGATCAGCTCCATCATGCTTCGAATAAGTCGCATTTGTTTGACCAGACAGAAGAAGAAATGATATTAGAATCAAGGAAGCAAGATGTTCGTTTTCAACTTATGGAATCTATTGATGCTAAAGCTCGTGATCTAGCATCATCAGTTGTTATAACAAAATGGCGTAAAGCAATTGACCCAGACACCAACAAACCAAAGAGGGATAAGTTTGGCAAAGAAATATGGATTGATGATGGAGATATCGAACAAACTTTACATCAAACCAGAAGAGCTGCTACGAAATGGGTTTCCATGGGTGCTGCTGAAGAAGAAGCCCTCGCAAAAAAGACACGCTCTGCTACAAGGCAAAAAGTTGAGGCGGAAGCTCAGCTTGACTTAATAAATCAATATTTTAAGAAGCCTAATTTATCTGATGATGAAAGATCCGTACTGCTAGAGAAAAGGGCCTCTGCTGAGTTGAAACGATCTAGCGCCCAAGAACAAATTGATGATCATTCTGACATCATAAGATTTGCATATGCAGCAGATGTAGCGTTAACAGTATCTGGAGGGCAAATGGCTAGAACATTAGGGAAAATTTCCGCAACAGGTGTAAAAGTTGGTGCTTCTGGCATTGGTCTTATTGCCCAAAAAGCTGCTGCAAAGAAAGTTGGTAAAGAAGCCGCGAAGGAAATCGGGAAAAATGTCACTAAAACTATTGTCAAACGGACAGGAGCCAAAAAGGCTTTATTACCTCAAAAGGTATTTGATAGGGCCAACAGAGCTGCTCTTGCCAAATCAACTACACTAAAAAAGTCTTTAAAGAACACTTTAGATGAAGGATTGCTAACTGCATCGAGTGGAAGTGCTGTCTCTGCAGGTATGCAGTACAAGGATAAAGGAAAAGTTGATTTAGAAAAAGTCTTGAAAGATGGTGTTATGTCGGGAGCCAGCTCCATTACTCAAACCAAAATAAGATCTGGAGCCAAATACGTTAAAGATCGTTCTATCAAAGGATTTACGCCCGGATCCCAACAATCCCTGAAGGTTCAACCGAGTAATCAGCAGCCTCAATCCCAACAGGCTAGGCCTGTGGCAAAGGCAAAGCCACTCCTTCAACAGCCACCGCAGATTAAGCCTGTGGCAAAGGCAAAGCCACTCCCTCAACAGACACAGCAGGTTAAGCCTGTGGCAAAGGCAAAGCCACGCCCTCAACAACCCCAACCTGTCAACTCTGTTGCACAGACCCCATCAAGGTTAGCTCAATCCTCACAGACTCCGCCCAAGACATCACAGAGTGAACAAACCCAAATTAAAGCCCCAATCAACAAGCAATTAACTTGGGCTGAACGAACTGCTATGGCCAGGGCTAGAAAGGCAGAACGGGCAGCAAAGAATGCTGAGTCTTCTCACAAAACTCCTGATAAACCAAGTCAACTACAAGACGCTATCAAACAGGCATCAAATGCGCATGATAAGGCACCGAAAGCTAAGCCTTCAAAACCTGAAATTGCCGATTCTTGGCCCAGGCAGACAGTACCTGATGATTACAAACCTGTACTTAATAAGGGTGGAATCCCTTTTCGAAAAACAGGTGAAGAAGTTGTCTGGATTGGCATGTTAAGTACCAATGGTAAAATATCAGATGGGCCTTTAATGCTAGGTGGAGCAAAAGCATATAGCCATCAAGATGATTTAACAAGAGGCACCAATGATATTGCTTTTACGGTTGGCTTTAAAGGAGATAAAGTCCTTTTTCGTGGCTCACAACGCTATGGAAACTTGGGAGACGAAGGTAATGCAGGAGGCACCAATAGCAATGGTAAACCAATACACAGTAAGGAGCAGATTATTAGAATGCTAGAGAGGCTTATTCAAGAAGTTAAGTAAGATTCAAACCGTGTTGTGATAGTTGACCGCTCAGAAGAAAGAGGCAATTGAAAACAGTGTCTGGTCTTGAAATCAAGTATCATCCTCTTCTAAGATTCATGGCTTCGCTAATTCAGCGTGAATGAAACACTAATCAGGGTAGAGTAGGAGACAGGCTTGCGCCAATCCCCCCTCATCAAACCGTACGTTCGCTATTTACGAATACGGCTTTCCGATGTTCTTCATCACGAAGCAAGCACTTAAACCCATTTTGCTGTAGTTGGTATTTTGTAAAGCCCGTATTTATTGTAGAGTTCCCGTCTAGGGAACAAATTAAATCCTCGATAATAATTTCGGATTTTGTGACGCTTGCGCAAATGTATTGTCACCCGTGTTTCTACGAAGTTCTTTACATAGCTTAGACGTCTACTACTATTGCGGTAATGGAAATAATTCGTCCATCCTCGCACCTTACGGTTTACCAGCATAATTACATCTTCCATTGGAATAGAAGTATAAGTCCTGCCGGTTACTTCTTTAACGGCCTGCTTTATCTTTCTTACAGATTTCGGTGCGGGCTGGACATGTGGATAAAATTTCCCACTCTTCCAGCTTTTCCGCATCTGAAGTTCAAATCCCAAGAAGACAAAAGCTTCATTCCAAGCATTCACGATATGCGTCTTGTCAGTGTTAAGTTTAAGATCAAGCCTGCCCAGAATCTTTTTGATCAGGGCAAGGGGACGATCCACATCACTTTTGCACAACACCACAAAATCATCAGCAAACCTTACAATCCTTGCCCCCATTTTGGATGCCAGATTATTTCTCTCCCATATCCTATCGAGAATATGAAGATATAGATTTGCTAACAGAGGAGAAATTACTCCACCTTGAGGTGTACCAAAACGGCTGTTCTTTCCTCCTCCAATAACCTTCCGTTTCCCACGTTTATCTACCTCAATGATCACGGCTTTCAACCACATCTTGATAATCTTCAAGATACCTTTATCACAGATACGTTCAGCGACTATTTTCATTAGTTTAGCATGGGGAATTGTATCGAAGTATTTGGAGAGATCAGCATCAATCACTTGGGTATGACCAGAGAGCAGAGCATGGGTAATCTCATTGATTGCATCATGCGCACCCTTTTTAGGTCTGAAACCGTATGAAGTTTCTACAAAATCAGATTCAAAGATTGGTTCTATCACAAGTTTAACTGCCATCTGGGCCACTCGATCTTTGATGATCGGGATGCTCAGCGGTCGTTGCCCACCATCAGACTTGGGTATCATAACCCTCATAACGGGGCTTGCCTTATAGGTGCCTTCCTTTAAATCCTTGCCCAGTTCCGTCAGGAACTGGTTTATCCCAACTCCCTGCTCAACCATTTTAAAGCTTACGTCATCTATTCCGGGACTACCGTTGCTTGATCTAACCAAGCGATAGGCCTTCTCCAAAATATCATGGCGGTACACTTTATCATAGAGAGCATAGAAGCGAAATGTTGGTTCTCGCTTAGCTTTTAGATATAGCTTCCGTTGAAGTGTCCTGACTGTATCAAGAGTTTCTAGCATAATGGCAATCTCTTTCGTCTTCTACTCTCTGGTTGCATAAACAAAGTAAGGGTCCTTCCCTCAGACGGAGTTATGTTGTCTCTCATCTTCAAACGGTACTATGACCCTCTCCGACTTCCTGCCTGCCCAAGCTTGATTTCGTTCCCTTATACAAGCTCGTTTGTGTAGATAACACAGCAAACAGGATCTCCCGTACTTCTCAATTTATCTTTCACAGTATGCCATCCTTGCTACTCCGAGAGACCCCATGATCACCGATCTTGATTTATCATGAGTTTCAGTTTTCCCGAGTGTCCAACCGGTCAACGTCTCTGATTAGTTTACGAAGCTACATATAGGTTCACTCTCGTTACGGCCTACTGTTTTGTCCATGAAGAACTTACGACCAATGGTTACCCACCCGCCGCTCTTTGGTACTACCCAGGTGAAGATCGAATTCCTGGAACGGGACTTACACCCGTTAGATAAATTGCCGTTACGGCATACGGACACCATACCTATTTATTTAACAGCTATTCAATAGTCAATTGTTATTGGTTATTTGTTACTTGTAAGTCATAATTGTCATCTGTCAGTGGTCATTTGTCATTTGTCATTCGTAAATCTTGCCTCTTTCTTCTGTTTTCCTCTGCGCTCTTTGCGCCTCTGCGGTGAACCTTCTTTAAAATCCATAAATCCTTAAATTCCTTCTCTTTACACCTCTTTTTTGATATGATGACAGACTTTAAAAAGCATTCAACGCGGAGTACGCAGAGAAGGCAGAGGAAGAGGTAAAGTAGAAAATAAAAGATTTGTTTTTGGCCGCAACTTTAGCTCACTTCACACTTTAGGCACTTTTAACTTATTATTGGAGTATCTATTATATGGCAAAGGCCATTATGGTACAGGGGACCGGATCTGATGTCGGTAAGAGCATACTGGTATGTGCGTTATGCCGTATTTTCCGGCAGGAGGGCTTGAAGGTTGCACCATTCAAGGCTCAAAACATGTCCAATAACTCTTACGTGACAGCAAAGGGTAGGGAGATGGGCAGAGCCCAGGTTGCTCAGGCAGAGGCAGCAGGGATCCTTCCCGAAGCGGAGATGAACCCGATCCTGTTGAAACCTTCCGGAAATAACGGCTCACAGATAATAACGATGGGAAGACCGCTCAGGCATATGACTGCTCATGAATATTATGAGAATAAAGAGACGATGCTGGATATAGCAAAAAAAGCATATGAATCATTAAGTAACGAATACGACGTTATTGTTATCGAAGGCGCCGGAAGTCCGGCTGAAATCAATATCAAGGACAATGATATCGTCAATATGAAGATTGCAGAGATTGCAGATGCACCGGTAATACTTGTTACAGACATTGAAAGGGGGGGCTCATTTGCATGGATAGTGGGCACACTGGAGCTGCTGGACAGTGACGAAAGAGATAGAGTAAAGGGAGTGATCATTAATAAGTTCAGAGGTGATATTGGAATACTCGAGTCTGGCATTACCATGCTGGAAGAGAGGATTAAAAAACCTGTTCTGGGCGTCCTCCCATATTTCACGGATATAGATGTTGATGACGAGGATTCTGTGAGCTTTGACAAGAAAAACAGGGGGTCTGAAACCTCTAAATCTCAGATAGATATAGTTATCATAAGATTGCCCAGGATTTCAAACTTTACCGATTTTGACATTCTCAGGAGAGAAAAAAATCTATCCGTGAGGTTTGTTAAAGATGCCCAATCAATTGGTAATCCGGACCTGATTATCTTACCGGGCACAAAGAACACCATAGGCGACCTCGAGTTTATTAAAAAGCAGGGTATTGCAGATGCCATTATTCATCTTTCAAAAAGAGGTACTATGGTTATCGGGATCTGTGGAGGTTATCAGATGCTTGGCAGTGTGATCTGTGATCCGAAGGAGGCAGAATCTGAAACAGGTGAAACAGGTGAAACAGGGGGGCTTGGATTAATCGATGTAAGCACTTTATTTAAATTACAGAAGAGTACTTACCAGGTAAAGGCGAGGCTTCATGACAGAGGTTCAGATATCTTTAAAAGTTTAAATAGAGATAACGAAATAACCGGTTATGAGATTCATATGGGAGAGACACAGCTACTAAACGGAACATCTCCATTCTTAACAATTATAGAGAGATCTGATAAGGATGTGTGTATGGATGATGGGGCAGTCTCCAGTGATGGAAATGTAATAGGGTCGTACCTGCACGGTATATTTGATAACAATGAGTTCCGACTGGAACTTATTAATCATCTAAGAAAAAAGAAAGGTCTTTCTCCCATGCTACCTGAGGAGCTGAGTACGGTAGATAAGGAGAGAGAATATGACAAACTTGCGGATTGGTTTCGGGAGCATATAAATATGGATTTGATTTTTGAACAAATTGGCCACAGACAAAAACTGAAGAACAAATCTTAACGCAGAGTTCGCTCCCCGGACAAAAGGCGCCGAGGACAAGAAGGACGCTGAGAAAAACTAAAAGAGAATTTAAGACACTAATTTCACATATTAGCACTAATTAACTTTGATTCAAGAAAAGAATGGATTTGAACAATGAGATGATTGAGAAAATTCTCAATTCTTAAATACTTAAATCCCTAAATTATTAATTATGAATGATTATTTGTATGTACAAATTGGTATTGCCTTCCTTCTGGATATCATGATAGGGGACCCAAGGTGGTTTCCGCATCCTGTCAGAATGATAGGTGTGTGTATTGAATATTTTGAGAAAATACTGCGTAAGCTGGTTCCTTCAGATCGAATGGCGGGTATATTCCTGACCATTATTATTGTATTTGGTACGTATCTGGTCACTTATCAAATTCTGATATTTTTTTATGAAATAAGATGGTCTCTCGGAATTCTTGCCAGTATTATTATTATCTTCTTTTCATTGTCCACACGCGATCTATTGAAGGAGACGAGCAACGTATTGAAAGCGTTGAAATCCGGCGACCTGAAGAAAGCACGCAAAAATCTTTCAAGAATTGTCGGAAGGGACACGCATAATCTCAGTGAACAACAAGTTGCAATGGGTTGTATTGAGACTTCAGCAGAAAATATTGTTGATGGTATAATTGCTCCACTGTTTTATGCTTTTATCGGTGGACCGGCACTTGCGATGGCATATAAGGCAATTAATACATTGGATTCCATGGTTGGATATAAAAACGAAAAATATCTTAACTTTGGCTGGGCATCGGCTAACCTTGACGATATGGCAAACTTTTTCCCGGCAAGGATTGCCGCCATAGTACTCCCTATATCTTCATATATCTGCGGTGCGGATTATTCAAATTCCGTAAAAATACTAAAAAGAGACGGGCAGAAACATCCAAGTCCAAATAGTGGAATCCCCGAGGCAGCTATCGCCGGTGCGTTAAGGATCAGGCTGGGAGGGCCTAATATATACAATGATGTACCATCAGACAAACCCTATATAGGTGACCCGCAGAAAAATGTTTGCTTTGATGATATTAACAGCACATCGAAAATCGTTATGGTATCGGCAATTATTTCAGTTGTCTTTGGTATTGCCTTTTTACTGATTGGCGGCTATCTATCGATGAGCGGAAGCGATTTAATGAGGGGATCATATGACACATCATCCGGAAGGATATTTTATAAAATGCCCTCTTTTTAATTAAGAAATTATTTAACGCAGAGGCGCAGAGAACGCAAAGAAAAGCAATTCTAGATAGAAAAACAGCAAAATTTAGCCACAGATTCTCACAGAATAAATACTGATAAAAAATTAAAATAATAAAGAATACAGATAAAAACATAATACATCTTAGAAAAGCAGGAAAAGCAGGAAAAAGGACAAAAGGCTATTCACCGCTAAGACGCTCCCCGGACAAAAGGCGCCGAGAACTTTTCGCAGGGATTCCAGAGTGATCCTCACGAAAGTGATGGTGATGTCCTTTCTTTAGAAAACATTTTTTTTAATTTTAGATATAAACACTGGAGTTGCATGTTTTGAATCAGATGCCCAGGATTATGATTGCCGGTACGAACAGTGGAGTGGGTAAAACTACGGTTACTTTAGGCATCATGTCAGCTTTAGTGCAGAAGGGGATTAAGGTACAGGGGTTTAAGGCTGGTCCGGATTACATCGACCCGTCGCACCATACTTTTGTTACAGGAAATGCTTCCAGGAACCTTGATACCTGGGTAATGGGTAATGACGCGTGCTGTGAACTTTTTGAACGTTCTGCATCCAACGCTAATATATCCGTCATTGAAGGTGTAATGGGACTGTATGACGGCAGTATTGATTCTACCGGAAATGGCAGCAGCGTGCACCTGGCAAAGATCCTGAATACTCCAGTAATCTTAGTCGTAAATGCCAGTGGGGTCGCACAAAGCGCGGGAGCAATAGTAATGGGTTTCAAGGAGTTTGACAAAGAGGTAAAGCTCGCCGGAATAATTCTCAATAATATTGGAAGCCAGAGCCATTATGATTGTATCAAAAAAACTATCGAAGAGACCTGTTCTGTCACTGTCCTGGGATATCTGAAAAAAGATAAAGATATTACTATTCCGGAAAGACATCTGGGCTTGATTCCTTCTGAGGAGGAGAAGGTTAATTCTACTCTCTATGAAAAGTTAGGGCAGATGGTACTTGAGACAGTAGATATTGATAGATTACTGGATATAGCCGGTTCGGCAGGTAGATATCCTGATTACGACAAATCGATCTTTATAAATAGGGACCCTCTGAATGTGACCCTGGCAATTGCCAGAGACAATGCGTTCTGTTTTTATTATCAGGATGATATTGATCTGTTTGAAACAATGGGGGCAAAGATAAAACAGTTCAGTCCTCTTAACGATAAATCTCTTCCGAATGGTATAGACGGCATATTTATAGGAGGGGGGTTTCCTGAGTTATATGCAGCTAAACTCATGGAAAATAAAAGTATGAGAAATGCCATATTAGAAGCACATAAACAGGGGACGGTAATATACGGCGAATGTGGAGGAATGATGTATTTGCTGGAAAAATTAATTGACTGTGAGGGTAGATCGTTTAAGATGAGTGGTGTACTTCGCGGAGCATCCAGGATGGAAAAAAGGCGGCAAGGACTGGGATATGTCATTGCTGATGCAATAGGTGATAATGTGATCTGCAAAAGGGGGGATACGTTCCGAGCCCACGAATTCCATTGGTCTAAATTGCAAGATGTCCCGGACGATACTGATTTTGCCTACACAACAAAGAAGAGTATTGGAAACAAAACCGGGGTTGATGGTATATGCAAGAGTCACATTTTGGCATCCTACACACATGTACATTTCTGTAGCAATCCTAAACTTGCGAGAAACATATTATCAGCTATGGCAAAGGCATCAAAACAAAAACTAGTCGCAGAAAGGATGTAATCAAAAATGAATGTAAAAACAGGGGTAATAGTGCTGGCACACGGAAGTAAGGTGAGGACCGGCAATGAAGGCTTGTATACGATAGTAGAGATGTTGCGTGCAATGGACAAATGGGACATGGTCGAACCAGGGTTTCTCCAACTAGCAAAACCAGGGCTCACAGAGGTAGTTGAGACCTTAGTAGGTAGGGGGGCAAAGAGAGTCGTGGTAATGCCGCTTTTACTTTTCAGTGGAAGTCATGTTCTAAGGTGCATTCCTGAAGATATAAATAATGAGCGAAAAAAATTCCCTGAAGTAGAATTCTGCTATGCAAAAAATATTGGTGCTGACGAACGTATTGCAATGATCGTCGCAGACAGAGTAGAAGAGTCAGTAAACCAGACTCAACATACAATAGAGAAATAGTCACTGTACACCACTAATCTACTCCTAACAAATGGTACATAAACAAACTAAAAACTATTCAGAGAACCTGCAGGAAATAATCGATGAATATTTTGACTTTATCGGCAATCTTGTCGACTTTGGCAATATTCCGGAAGCCTTCAGACCGATTGTAGGAAGGGTTATTCGTGCAACCGGTGGATACTGACTATGCAGACAGATAATAAGTCCATTGGCTGTAGAAACAGCCACAAAGGCATAGGAGTAGTATTGTTTGATATGAAAAAAAAAATTTGTTGGAGAATCTGAGGGTTTTAACATTTGGCAAAAAAAGCAATAAACAAAGTTACTATAGTTGGATGCGGTCCCGGTTCAAAAAAGTATATGACCTGGTATGCTCTGCAACAAATAAACAGTGCTGAAGTTTTAATAGGCAGTAGAAGGCTTTTGTCACTGTTCCCTGATACAGAAGCAGATACGTTTATATTGAACAACAACTACAAAGTGCTTATCACGAGAATTGTGTCATTAAGAAAAAAGAAAAATATTGTTGTTCTCGTGAGTGGTGATCCCGGTTTCTTCAGTTATGCAAAACTCATAATCGATAAAATTGATATTGAAAATTGTGAAGTTATTCCCGGTATCAGTTCTGTTCAAATGGCATTTGCCAAAATAGGCAGGTCATGGAATGATGCCTGTTTCATGAGTCTACACGGTAGAACAGCCAAGCTTGCATCAGTTGTAAAAAAAATTATGGAAAATGATAAAGTCGCAGTTTTAACTGATAATTCTAATAATGTTAAGCTTATTGCCAGGAAATTATTAGAAGCCGGGTTAAAAGAGAGGAAGATATACATCTGTGAAAATCTCTCTTTAGATGAAGAGAGAATTCGAAAATTTGATGTATCTTCAATATTAAAAATACAGGTAAGAGATTTAAATGTAATCATATTTCTGGATGAAGACTAAAGTGGATATGAAGAAAAAATCTGGAGTTTTTTACGGCATTGGAGTTGGTCCTGGAGAAAACGAATTAATTACGGTAAAAGCTGTTCGTATTATAAAGGAGGTAGATTGTATTTTTGCCCCGCGAGCAGATTCGAAGGGGTCCAGCCTTGCAAGAGAATATTTTCTATACCTTTATCGTGTATTTCTTGAAACCCCTTGAAATAAACATACAATTATTTAATTTTAAGTAGCTATTACCAAACAATTTATAGTATATTACGAAGAATAGAGTTGTAACAACCTTTACGGAGACAAAATGGAGAAATTAGAGAAGTTTAAGAATCTGGGATTATCTGAGAATACATTAAAAGCTCTGAAGAAGAGGGGATTTGAAGAACCTACTCCAATTCAGGAAAAAGCTATTCCTCTTCTACTTAAGGGAGAATGTGATTTAATTGGTCAGGCACAAACCGGTACAGGAAAAACCGCTGCATTTGGCCTTCCCATTATTGAACAGATAAAAGAGAAGGTTAAAAATACTCAGGTTCTTATTCTTGCGCCAACCAGAGAGTTGGCAATCCAGATT
>ENA-OREN01003557-OREN01003557.1-marine-metagenome-genome-assembly--contig:-NODE-3557-length-14449-cov-4.115920_pt1 | contig 14449 bp, 25 predicted proteins | sample MGYA00248624_ERZ508555 | MGnify/ENA primary metagenome ERZ508555 (study PRJEB26222, sample SAMN06267773) | marine metagenome | isolation source: Saanich Inlet, British Columbia, Canada | place...
TCAAAAATGTGTTACTCTATAATTACACAATGAGGAAGAGGAATACAAGAATGGCATTACCGAAGAAGACACGGAAAAAGACACAGCGGAAAAAGTTCGTTAGCGAATTTGGCAACGCGCCGAGCAACCCGTTGGATACGCGCGATAAGCTCATGCGTGCTTATTCGTGGTACAATTCGTCCTACGAGCACAAAGACGCCATGAAGGCGTTGCGCGTGTACGTAAAGCAGAACGAGCAGTATGCTCCGATTGCAAAAGTGTCGGATAGCTCGATTGCGAGTTTCGTCGGCATCCAAGCGAAGATGTTGTTGGATGGTCTTGAACTCCCCGAAGATTCGATGACCTGGTTTCGCAACAAGATGGACGATTTGACGCTCAAAGGTTTGGACATTAAGCCGAAAGCAGTCAAGGTTCAGACGGGCCCGACCGAGGCTGAGAAGAAAATGTCGAGCTACATCGCTGAAATCGATGGCGCAATTGACAATCACGCAACGGTCGATTTTTCGGCACACACCTTCCTGAAAGCAGCGAATGCATCACATCCGGCGTTGAACGCGCTGAAGACGCATTACGCTCCGGTTTTGGAAGAGATCGTCGCAGCGAAGGCAGCGAAGAAAGCCGACCAGGATCTGGTCGAGGCATATTCGTGCTATTCGACGCGCGAATTGACCAAGTTCGTGAAATTCGTCCAGGCGATTGTTGACGATATCGAGATGTTGGTGGGCGGCAAAAAGGCTGAGCGGAAGCCCCGCAAGGCAGCGGTCAAAAAGGCATCGGATGTGTCCAAGGACATCGAGACGATGAAAGAGAACAAGGATCTGAAGATCGTTTCGATCAATCCGACAGCGGTCGTTGGAGCACGGGTCGCGTACATGTACAAGGCCAACTACAACGAATTGTGGATGCTCGTTTCAGAGACGGAAGCGGGATTGTCGTTCAAAGGCAAATCGTTGATTGGCGCTGATGCGACCAAGTCCTTCTACAAAAAGATCGGCAAGGACAAGATCAAGCTTTCGGATTTCGTCAAGAATGGTAAGGTTGCCACGAAGCGGCTGTTCGAGTCATTCGGTGGAACTCCGGTCGCAGTCACGTCGCGCGTGGCGATCAATGACAAAGTCCTGCTGTTGAAGGCGTTTGGGTGAAGGCGAATAATATCATCCAATTTCCAGTCGATAAGCGGAAGCATCTACCTCAGTCCATCGAAGAAATCGAGGACGAGGTAGCTTTCAATCGAATGGATTTCATCGACGGCATGGTAGCTGTGACAGCCAGTCACGTGATCTCCGCTTGGCATGAGTCAGGCATTGAGATCACGCCTGACCTGTACAAGAAATATGCCTACATAGTGGAGCTACAACGAGCTCTGCTGTATCAGGAGATTGGTATGGAACATCCCTTTCACGACGCATTAGAAAAGGGCGTAGAGGCGATTGACGGTGATACCGACATTGCTGCTGACCTCAAAAAGTCGATGGAATATCTGGGCTTGATCGATTGAATAAGCCAGATCATCCAATCGTTAAAGAGGCATTCGCGCTCGAATGGAATTTGATCACCTATCGAAACCGAATGGATGGGGACATCGATTTAGGAGATTTAGCCTATTACTATGCGAGTGTTAATGGATTAAGAAAACGACAGACCACTACTCTTCACCGATGTATACAGGAGACAATACGTGATAATAATTGACTTTTCTGCAGTATTTTATGCCAATGTCCATCAGATGAATAACATTAATAAGGGTGTATTTGAGATAGATTTATTGAGGCATATGCTCCTGAACTCTATCAGGGCAACCCGCCAGAAGTTTCTTCATGAATATGGTGAAGTTGTTTTGGCTTGTGACGACAATAATTATTGGCGCAAAGAAGTGTTCCCGCAATACAAAGCCAATCGAAAGAAGGGCCGTGAAAATTCCGAGTGGGATTGGGATGAGATTTTTGAAATGCTCAACACACTCAAAGCCGAATTCAAAGAGAGCTTTCCCTATGTGGTGCTCCAGATTGACCGAGCAGAGGCGGACGATATCATTGGCGCGCTATGCAACGAATACCACAAATCATTAAAGGGTATTATGATCGTATCGGCTGACAAGGATTTTGTTCAGCTCCAGAAATATCCGAACGTGAAGCAATGGGATCCCATTCGCAAGAGATTGCTGACGCATGAAGATCCCGCAGCGTATAAGATCGAGCACATCATTCGCGGAGATGGTGGCGACGGCGTGCCCAACATGCTTTCACCTGATAATGCTCTAGTGGAAGGAATTCGCCAAACACCAATATCGAAGAAATTTGTAGAAAAGTACTTGACAATGGCGGCATTCCATGCAATAATACATAATGAGGATGAGGCAAAGGGATACGAGCGTAATCAGCGCATGGTCGATTTGGATTTCATTCCAGAGGATATTAACAAACAGATCATAGACGATTACATCGGCTATGAGAGGAACGACAGATCGGGTATTTTGAATTACTTGATCAAACATCAGCTTCGTCAATTGACGAGCAGTCTTAATCAACTGTAGAGAGGGTTTACTATGATTACCGAATTGACACCCGAACAGGAAGCGAAGATTCCTGAGTACATGGAGAAGTGGCTTGCAATCGGGCTTTCGACTGAGCGGGTCGATATGGCGACAGCTGTGCCCGCGGTCATTAAAGCATACGAATGTGCTGATTTGCCGCCACCAGCCGTCGAGAACATCTTGTTCGCGCGATCTCCGGTCGAAGCAGGTCGGATGCTGAAAGAGCGCAATCCTGATGGCAACGTCCTCGAGTCGTGCATCTTTGGATGCCATGAAGCATCGTGGTTGTCGTTTTACAGCTACTTCAAAGAGGTGTTGAAGCTCGATAACCTGGAAAAGATCGAGGGTTTGATTGAAGTCGCGCATACATGTGGCTGGGTCAACGTTTACGAAGATTTCGCCATCATCCAGGATCGCCCGAGCGTGATCAAGTTCGATGACCAGGAACGGCTCCATAGCGAGATCGGCCCTGCAATCGAGTACGTGGATGACTTCGCTGTTCATGCATGGCATGGTACGCGGATTCCGAAAAGCTTCTTGGACGGTACTCTGACAGCAGCAGGAGCGCTGAAAGAAGAGAACATGGAGCTCCGACGTTGCGCTTGCGAGATCAAAGGTTGGATCAACATTCTCGATGAGCTTGACGCTGTTGTGATCGAGCAGGACGAGGACGAGATGATCGGCACGTTGCTGAAAGTTCGTCTGCCTGATTTCGAGGAGGACGAGTATTTCCTCAAGGTGTTGTGTGGCACGGGTCGATACTTCGCACTGCCAGTGCCTCCGACGATGACGACAGCGTTGGAAGCGAATGCTTGGACGTACGGCATGGAGCCCGGCGAATACGCTCCTGAATTCCGCACCTAAATGGCACGGTATTCTTGGCACAAGTCTCTGGCAGAGACGATCAGAGACGGCGTGCCAATGTGGGCTAAAAGGATTCGCTATATTTCGTATGTCTGTGAAGAGCATTCGTGGATCAATTCTAGAGAGGAGCAAAAATCTTATTTGGCATTCCTTGGCTTAGAGACTAGACCAGTAACAGCGGTCAAACTAATGTTAGAAGATGCACTACACTAAGATTATGTTCCGTGCCCCCATTGAAGAACCTTGGGAGGTCTCGGGTCGTGTATCAAGCGAGATCAATCAGAAGGTTGGAGTTATGCTCGTTGATAGCAGATGGCTGAAGCAAGGATTAATGATCCAGCCAATCGTTGATCAAGTACACGAAGAAATGTCTTGACAAACGATAAATACTATGTTACACTTAATAATCGAAACAATCATCATGGAGGATGAAAATGAAGACAGTAGGTAAGATGGCAGCGCAGGGCGATTTCCTGATCAGGCGCATTGACGCATTGCCAACAGCCAATTTGGTCGAGATGGACTCGGTCAAGGGCTTTCACACCGTGGCACATTCGGAGACGGGCCACAACCACGTTATGGCCGCAGACAATGTGACCGCCCTCAAGGATCGTGAGACTTCCGACGACAAGTTGTTCTCGCTCTTCCTGGAGGTTACTGCGCCAACCGAGATCACGCACTTGCGCGATCACGACACGCACGAGACACTCTTGGTGCCAGCTGGTACTTATGAGATTCGCCGTCAGCGCGAGTATGTTGCAGGCGAGTTCCGCAGAGCGGCAGACTAATGGTGCCAGATGGCATTTACGATTTGCTAGCAGCAGCAGCAAAGAAGCGGTCGCTTGAAGACAAAATTGTAGCCCTCCATACAGCGTTCAAGGTGAGACCTCAGACGGTCTCGATCTTGAAATATGCGCTCAAGGATGGGCTCAATTTCATTCTACCAGAGGGGACCCCTCCGTATACCCCTACGAACAAAGACGAAGATCTTCAGAGCGTTTTGCCTGGTGAGGTGCGTAAATTGCATCATTTTATTGCGGGCAATTCGCCTGGACTTCGCCCATTGAAACGAGAAAAACTATTCATCGACATCCTCGAGTCAGTCGATCCTGACGACGCGAAATTGCTTATCGACATGAAAGACAAGAAGCTGCCGTTTGGAAGAAGGTTGACTAAAGATCATGTCAAAGCTGCTTTTCCCGTCGCCGCCAAAGATTGGTAATATCAGAGAGGTGATATGAAAAGAGCATTTATTATTGGCAACGGCACGTCGCGCGAGGGTTTTCATCTAGACAATCTTCGCGGTGAAACGATATACAGTTGTGGCATTGCCCATCGTGGATTCACTCGACCTATCCAGCCTACCTGGCATGTGACGGTTGAGAAGTATCGACAAGACATGCTTATCATGGAGGATGGCATCAACCCAGACGTCATCCGTTTTCCTGTGGATCTGGAAGAGCACCATGAGCTCCCCGAATATCATCCCGGGACACATGATCCTCACCAACGACCCCGAAACAATGCTGGAATGTATGCAATGACCTGCGCTATTCGCGACGGTTATACTGATCTTTACATCCTTGGTTTTGACTCGCTGATCTTGGACAACAAAGACAAAGCGGTAAGTAACATGTTTACGGGAAGACCGGAAACACGAACCCGCTTCGAAGACAACGCGAACAGAGCTAGGTATTTGAATTGGTTTATGGATCACAACGTCCTATGCCACTTTACCTATGTGTTTGATACCGAACACGATTTCTATCCTCTCAGAGGTGGAAACGTCGGCATCATTGACTACGAATATTTACTTGATAATATGTAAGGAGAATAACATGAACCAATCATTCCAAAGACTAGAAGAAGCCGGTGAGACAGAGCTTACCGTTTACATCGGTTACGACTGGCGGGAGCACTCATGCGCCGTGATGCTCGCTGAGTCCATTCATCGATACTCATCCAGACCTGTCACGGTCATCCCGTTGATCTACGATGATCTGCGTTGCCGCGGACACCATGATCGACCAATGGATCCCAACGGCGCGACTGCGTTTTCAATCACTCGTTTTTTAACTCCATGGCTACACACGGCATACTCAAATGCAAATCGTAGGGATGCAGGCAAATGGGCTCTGTTCATGGACTGCGATATGCTGATTACTAAGGATATCCATGGAATCATTCCACTACACGGCAGCAAGCCAGTCTACGTCTGCAAGCACGATTACACGCCTTCAACGACAGATAAGATGGGAGGCACGACACAGCACGTCTATCCGTTGAAGAACTGGTCAGCTGTGATGCTGTTCGATACATCCAAGAGCCAGAATTATGCATTATCGCCAAAGATCGTCGAGACGGCAGAGCCATCGTTCTTGCATCAATTCAAATGGCTGCAGGGACTTGCTCAAATTGGAGATCTGGCGCTCGAATGGAACTACCTGGTCGATGAAGGATTGTCCGACGACTACTATATCGCCCCAGTTTCGGGCGCCGATTGTCCGAAGTTCTTGACAGAAAAGGCTCTGCCCGCGAACGTTCACCACACGCTCGGCTCGCCGATCTTCCGTGAGCAAATCCATTGCGGTTATTCAGAGTACTGGAAAGCTGAGTTCGAGCGTACATTCGGTCGCGCGTATGACGTTGACCGTGATGTAATCAACTGATGCCTATCTATGACGATTACACGCCACCCGATCAGTCGCCAGAGTCGTGGCAAGAAAAGGCTGATCGGCTTGGCGTTCCTCTGATTGGGCCCCTGCCACCCAATCCGAATATCGATCCTGTGGTGTCGATATGTGGTCAATGTGGCTTGGAACTTCGCGGAGTGATGGCGTACTATTGCTCCAATCAACGCTGTCCAACAGGGTTGGGCGGTCCTCAGTCTATGAGCGGCGGTGGGCAATATTCAGTAATTTAGCCTTCTTCAATGTACAACGAATAACGCCATTTCAATAAATAAGGAGTAAGAAAGGGATGCCTACATATTCTTTTCATAACAAAGAGACGGGAGAAACATGGGACGATCTCATGTCATGGGACGAACGGGTAGAATTCCTAGAGTCCAATCCTCACGTAGAAGCCCTATTAACCGGAGCCCTTAACATCGGTGACGCCGTCCGCTTAGGATTCGTCAAACGAGACGGGGCTTTCACGGATAGGCTTAAAGAGATCAAATCGAAACACAGGGGATCCACAATCGACGTTTAGATTAAGGAGACTACATGGCTCAAACAGCTTGGGACCCAAACAATATTTCATACCTGCCAAGCAAGAAGAAGCAACGAAAAGCCAGAAAGGAATATCAACAGCGACAACAAGATATGAAGATCAAGAATTTTTATCCTATCACCGGCAATCAACAGTTGGTGTTTGATCACTACGACAAAGATAAGCATTTGATCTTACATGGAGTCGCAGGTACGGGGAAGACGTTTGTTTCCCTATATTTAGCCCTTAGTGATGTAATGGACCATATCGACGGTCTAGAGACTGTCACAATCGTCAGAAGTGTTGTCCCGAGCAGGGATATGGGCTTTCTGCCGGGTGATAAACAAGAGAAAGAGTCCGTCTATGAGGCTCCTTATATTAGCATATGCGCTGAGTTATTTGGGAGATCAGACGCATATGAAACGCTCAAGCAACGAGGTGCAATTGAATTCATCTCTACGTCTCACATTAGAGGCATAACGCTTTCGAATACTATAGTGATTGTAGACGAGACACAAAATCTCAACTTCGGAGAACTCGATACGATCATTACTCGCCTAGGTGAGAATTGTCGAATTATGCTTTGTGGAGATTATCGACAGACTGATTTCTCCACGAATAAGGAACGAGAGGGCCTCAAGAAATTCCTTGATATCTGTTCCGAAATGAAGGAGTTTGATCGAGTTGAGTTCGTTGAAAAAGACATCGTTCGGTCGCCATTTGTTCGATCATACCTCATATCCAAGCTCAAAGCAGGGATTGTTTGAGCACGCTCTCGTTGAGATAGAGCAGCTAAAGCAAATCAACACAGACAGTGGCCGATGGTACGAGGATCCTCTTGGGGTTCAGTATGCATCGGTCACTACCATTCTTGGCAGTCAAGATCATGATTGGCTGAACCAATGGCGCGAAATGGTCGGCGAGGAAGAAGCCGAACGACAAGCAGGACGCGCGGCAAATCGAGGCACAAACGTCCATCAGATTTGCGAAGATTACTTATCAAATAAACCAGACTACCTCGCGGGACACATGCCTATCAATAAGCTGCTGTTCCGTGATATCCATCCATGGCTCGATAAGCATGTGGGCAAGATCTTTGGTATTGAACTTCGCATGTTCAGCAAGTTTCTTCATGCTGCAGGTACGGCGGATCTGATCGCTGAATGGGATGGAAAAATGGCAGTCATTGATTTCAAGACATCAAACAAGGAGAAAGAGCGAGACGAAATTGAAGATTATTTCATGCAATCTGCTGCTTACTGTGTCATGTTCGAAGAGCGAACAGGCATCCCAGTCGACCGTTTTGTGATCGTGATCGCCGTTGAGAAGGGAAACGCCCAAATATTCTATGGTGAACGCGATAAATATATTCAGAAGTTCATTGCGTTAGGCAAAGAGGTGCGTCACGCTGCTCTATTGAAATCCCGTCAATGTGGCGATAAAGGTCCAACCGCAATGGAAGAAGAGTTAAAAAGCAAAGGATTGACATGAAATTTTTAATACTGTTCCTATCATTATTCATCTTCAGCACTAGTGCATATGCTGCTCCCAAAGACGCGCAACCATCAGTGCAGGAACTCCAAAAGCGAATTGCTAAAATGTCAGGGATACTTGGTGCGATGAATGCTCAATTGAGGTTGAGAAACGTTCGACCATACGGAACTACATTTCAAACCGCTAAGCAGATCAACTGCAATGACCACAAAGTCGTCAGAGATTTCTTACTAGGTGAAGGATATATTTACATAGGTTATGGATTCATAAACGATGCGATGGGTATGGTTGGCGCTTCAAATGTATTGTATGGTCATCCCAAGGAACAAAAGCTCATAATGGTTCGATCTGTTACGCAAGGACGAGAGGTCCTTTCATGTATCAGTGACAGCATACCCAATTTCGCGTTTAGCTCTAAATTCTTAAACTTATTCAATGATGGATCAAGAGCTGCCCATTGAAAACCCCTGTATTATATTGTGCCGTTGGGCCTGACAAACTGAAAGAAAATTATGAAGCGTCTAAAACGTTTGGTTTTAAGAGCATTGGCGATTTCCAAAAAGAGGAGACTCTTTACAATCCAGCCTGGATCGTTGGAGGTGGAACGTCGCTTGCCACCACCCATTCATGGATCAAGTCCGGTGACGTTTATGCTATCAAATCCGTTGACTATCTCCTCTCAAAAGACATCGTACCAAGGTTTTCAGTACATATAGATCCAAAGCCCACAGAGGCGGATCTGATCACAATCCATCCTGACGTGACATATTTGCTCAGTACACAGAGCGATCCGTCCGTATTTGAGCGTTTACGCGACCACGCGCGTGTGTATCTCGTCCCTACTCATTCAAGCGGGTTATGGCAACCGACTGAGGGATATTGGTTCGCTGGAACATCTGCTACTGCTGGCGCTTTGTTATTCATGCGAGAGGCTGGATATCGAGAGATCAACTTCGCTGGTGTGGATTTGTCGTTCACAGATGAGCGGACCCATATCAACAGAGACAGCAAGCACATGCGCCAGAACAACGAGTTCGTCACAATCGACGGGTATCGAACGACCACAGTAATGTGGGGAGCCGCCATGGAGCTTGTTCGAAACATCAAAGTGATCGGCAGAACCTCCAAGATCAAAATCCATGGAAATGGATTATTTTCACATTTAATGAAAAAAAGTACTTGACATCCGACGCTTTTTGTGTTACTCTATAATTACACAATGAGGAAAGAGATGTTATGAAAACGCTAAAATTTCAAAAAGACCTTCGGAACGGATATTTCGCCGACCTGAGCGATGGATATTCAGAATTTACGCTGTTCGTTTGGAAGACTAACAGTGGCTGGCACGGCAAAGTCCAGAGCGACAACCTCACGGTTGGTCTTGAGCATATGCGTGAAACCAAAAAAGACGTAGTCGCAGAGCTCTCTGCCCGCGCACACGTCAATGGATGGAGTTAATAAGAATGGATTTCAAGACAGTGATCGATGGTTACGAGGACGCAATTTCCAACATGCGCTGGGAAGTGTCCCATCAGATTGATGATGAGATTCGCCGCCTTGGTGAAGTCGCCGAGAGCGAAGTCGAAGGTCTCAAATCAAGTATTCGGTTTTTGCGTCAGTTGATCGCCGAAAATAGCGGTGATATCGATGGTGCGACCAGCAAGGGCGTGATTGCAACTCATGTCATCAAATACGCAGATCGCTTACTCGGGTATTACATTGACGACCTCCTAGCAGCAGAGTGAGGAATAAGAATGGCTGATTACGTTTTTGACATGGATGGGACGCTGGCAAATATCGACCATCGTCTCCACTTCCTGGACGAAAATCCTCCGAATTGGAAGGATTTCAATTACAATTATTTCTACGATCTGCCGGTCGAGCCCGTGATCAAGATGGCGCAGGCTCTGCATGCTGACCTGAAGAATCGGATTGTCATCCTGACTGGTCGGGAGGGCACAGATCGTGGTCATCGTGATACTGTGATGTGGCTGGAGGAGCATAACGTTCCTTACGACGCCCTGTACATGAGGCACGTTGGCGATCAACGTCGAGACGATGTGATCAAGCGTGAGATCCTTGCTACAATGAGGGAGAATGGATTTCATCCCTTTGCCGTCTTTGATGATCGACCCCAGGTCGTTCGGATGTGGCGCGAGGAAGGAATCTTCGTTTTCGATGTGAACGTGAGAGGAGAGTTCTAAGGCTAATGTTCAGCCAATCAACCCCGCATACTGTGCTAGCATATGCGGGGTTTTTTATGAAAAATAATTCACTTTTCTTGAAGAAAATACTTGACATCTGCTCAAAAACGTGTTACTATATAATTACACAATGAGGAAAAGGAAGAAAAGATGAGCAACGCAACAGTCAATAATTGGGCGTCCGGCACCGTCACAGTCGCATCCGTACAGAATGCGAATGTGTTTGAATTCTCGGTGGACAACGGCGAAGTTACGCTGTGGTCGGACAACAACAATGACGGCGGATCCACTCTCGTTTCTCTGTCGCGGGACGAATTCTTCAAGCTGGTCGACTCGCTGAAAGCCCTGGAGGTCTGATATGTGTGGCATCGAAAGCCTGGGACACATTCACCCTCTGGCGGCATCTGCCTTCAAGGCATGGATGAACGGAGAAATGGCAGTCAACGAAGCGGGACGCTACATGTTCTTGGTACAGAGCAAGCTGATCCCGGTCGTGGAGTGCATGATGGAAATCGGGACTTTGTCCCTTTCAGCAGGAGTCTGAGAAATGAACGGAGAAGATTTGATCGAGGCAGCGCGGATTCGTCAACAATCCGTAGACATTGTCGCTGATTTGACGCTCGAGGAGCGGGTTTCTTTACTTCGACAGTTGCGAGATGTCCTGCATCCTGACCAAGAGCTTTACGACAGGGTAGACGCCTTGCTTGCCGAGGGACAATATATCAACGCCATCAAGCGTTGGCGCGCCGAGACGGGCGATACCTTGCGCGTCTCCAAAGAAAGGGTCGATTACTTGAAATTGATCCGGGAGCAGTATGATGACTAAGAAATTCGTTTGCATCGCCGAAGCGGTGGCATACTATTATTCGCGCGGCTACGAGGGCGAGCAAGTTTACAATGCGAAGCTCGAGCGGATCATGTGGCGTGAAAGTGATGGCACAATGGTCGCCATCAAAGCTGTCGGATTTTTGGATGTGGAGGCTCGAGTAGCATGAAACGGAAAGTCAATCTCATAGCGAAAGCGCTGATTACTGATCGGCAATTCCGCAAGCGGGTAGAACCGCGCACGAAACAGTACACCAGGAAGAGGAAGCACAAAAATGGCTGATCCTATCACAACAATTGCGCTGGCCGGATTTTTGTTAGTGGCGAACGGCTCTGGGAATGGCGCGGGCGGGCCGCTGCCACTTGTTGAATACATGGGCGAACATGCTAAAGCAAATTGCACTTTAGCGGTGGCACAAGAGGAGAATATGATTGATGATGATAAACTCATGCAATCCTTAAAGTCAGCAAAACTCCATGAACTTGCAATGACTATGAAAGATGGCTTGAATACAGTTCTTGGCGAGAGAGGAGTTAGATTGTCTGGAGGGCAACGGCAGAGAGTTTGTCTTGCTAGAGCGTTTTATCATGACCGTGAAGTTCTTATCCTTGATGAAGCAACAAGCGCCCTGGATGACGCTACTCAGAGTGAAATTGTTTCTGAAATTCAGCAACTTAAAGGCAAGAAAACAATGATAGTAATTGCACATCGCTTGTCTACAGTTCAAGATTGTGACAGAATTTATCGTCTTGATCAAGGTGAGATTATTGAACAAGGGACTCCAGATGAAATAATAGGCCACAAAGCTATCTGAAGAAGGTAAATGAAATGCAAATTTTTTTATAATAAACAAAAAAAGTTATACAACCAATATAAATTATCATGAATTATTTATCAAACCAAATGTATATAATGTCAGGCAAGGATGATCTTACTCAATTTTGGGCGGACAGTTACGGGTTGAGTGCCAAGCACTATAAAACAGTCTACGCTAGCAACATTATAAGAGAGCATGGAATTTCTTTTCTGCATAAAAAAATAGAGAATGATGTTGTCAAATATAAAATATCATTATTATTGATTGATATTTCAGTAACCCAATGCAATCCTTTTATTATTTTTGACTTGAAGCAAAAGTACGGATTAATGGTGGTTCTTTTAGCAATAGATGATGAAATGAAATTTGACTGGATAAGTTCATCGTATGGTAGTATTGCCGACTTAGTCATAACAACAGATTATGTCTCTGTTGATCGCTATCGCCAATCAGGCGTAAATGCTTATTTCTTGCCGCTACCTGTGCACATTCAAGAAAAAACAACACCAAGTAAGTTTATATATGATGTCTCATTTGTTGGTAGAGTGGATAAAGGTAAGCCTATACGAGAAAAGTACATAAATTTTTTGAAAAATGAAATGAGTGTTTCAATTTTTGGTAGTAGTGGACCGAGTGATCCTCAATTTTTATCAGTAGACAAAATGTATTCAATTTTTCGTAATTCTACTGTCAATCTTAATTTTACTGGAATTACAACATATGTACCCAGTGAAAATCCACTGTTCGAGCGTATTAGAGGGATGAAATTGAGACCTTTTGAGATTGCCGCAGCTGGCGGTATGTGCATTAGTGAGTTTTCGATTTCACTTGCTAAATCATTTAAGGATGGCGTTGAAATTGTATTTTTTACTAATGAGTATGATATGGTTGAAAAAATAAAATATTATCTTGAGCATCAAGACGAAGCAAGAAAAATTGCGATTTCTGGACAAGATAAGGTAATGAAAAAATATTCTAATGAAGCTATAGCAATGCAATTTAAAAGTCTAACTAAGAAATCACAAGCATGTTTAGGTGTTGATTTATATGGCACCCCACAAAGGGTTCAAATTTCACGATGGTTTGCATATAGCTTGATTGAATTTACATCTGTTAATATTGTTACTTTATTAGTTAAAGGAAGGTTCCGCTTATTTTTTTGTGATATTGGTTACTTAATTAGATTTATCAAACACCTTTCTATTAATATAGGTACTATATTCACATTTCAAGCGATTTTTATTGGCCTATATAGACTAATAAAAACAATACTTTTCAAGGTTAAATTTTAAGGTGTTATTATGAGAGACAGTATTAGACAATTATTTAAAGAGTCAATTAATGTAAAGAGAGAAATATTGGAGTCGGATACATTAATTGTTCTTGCAAAAATAGGCGATGAAATAATAAATTTAATAATGGATAATAATAAAATTATGCTGTGTGGCAATGGAGGTTCAGCTGCTGATGCACAACATCTTGCTGCAGAAATGCTGGTACGTCTTAGGCCAATGAATAATAGGGAGGGTATACCTGCTATAGCGCTTACACAGGATACATCTACGATTACAGCTTGCGGCAATGACTTTGGATATGAAAAAATTTTTGAAAGAATGGTAACTTCTCTTGGAAGGAAAGGGGATTGTTTGATTGGAATTACTACATCAGGAAACTCAGAGAATGTAATATTGGCAATGCAGTCAGCAAAAGAGATGGGTATTAAAGTATTTGGTTTTTTAGGGTCGGGTGGCGGAAAGGCGCTTGAATATTGCGATGAAGCATTTATAGTTCCGAGTAATAATACGGGAAGAATTCAGGAGGCTCATATTACTGCAGGACATGCATTAATGGAGTATATTGAAGATAGCCTACTTGAGTCAGACTACATACATTTACAGGATTAAAGCATGAAAAATCAACCGATTTCATTAGATGAAATTGATGTATTTATTTTTGATTTTGATGGTGTATTGACAGACAACCTTGTGCATTTAGATCAAGATGGTAAAGAATGGGTTAGTTGTAGTCGTGCAGACGGATTGGCATTTGATGTATTGCGTAAACTAGAAAAACCGTCATATATATTGTCAACAGAAAATAATCCAGTTGTTTCAGCGCGTGCAAAAAAATTAAAAATTCAAGCATTACAAGGAGTTAAGAATAAGGCTGATACACTTTTAACTCTATCAGAAAGCAAGGGATATGATCTTAGTCGGATTTTGTATGTAGGTAATGACTTGAATGATTTTCATGTTATGAAAATTTGTGGTTATTCTGCTTGCCCAATAGATAGCCATATAAAGATAAAAGAGTTGTCTAATATTGTATTAAATACACGCGGCGGAGAAGGTGTGGTGAGAGAGTTGTTAGAAGATGTCCTTTATCTGGATTTTATTAAAATTTTATATTAATTATTTAAGGAGAGACCTTTGAATAATTCAAAATTTCCATCCCAAATTTAATCCTTTTTTATTTTTTCCAAAAAATTCCCTAGATTT
>ENA-OREN01003565-OREN01003565.1-marine-metagenome-genome-assembly--contig:-NODE-3565-length-14428-cov-4.096997_pt1 | contig 14428 bp, 11 predicted proteins | sample MGYA00248624_ERZ508555 | MGnify/ENA primary metagenome ERZ508555 (study PRJEB26222, sample SAMN06267773) | marine metagenome | isolation source: Saanich Inlet, British Columbia, Canada | place...
TTCTACTTGCCCTGGAGTATCAACAATCATTACTTCGCCCGACAATGCATGCAATTGTTCCGCTACATCGCTTGCCTGAGCTGCTAATAAGTCGGCTGCTAGAATTTGTGCACCATTCGGTCCAAGGTCATATTCTGACATTACTTCAGTTAGTGAAATCAAATCTCGTACATCGAATTCAGCATCGTAATGAACACGTTCTGCTCCAGGGTCGAGGTTTACTGCTATGGCATCTGTTTCCAAAAATCGGGACCAACGTTGAAACGATGTCACCAAAGAAGACTTTCCTGCACCTGCAGTTCCAACAACAAAGAGCACTGGGGGTGTGCCACTATCCATTCCGACCATGTCCACTCCTCCGAACCACCCTACATCAACATGATGGAAAAACCAAGAGTTGACTCACCAAACGTCCACTTTTTTCAAAACTATAGGGGAGAACGGTTATGTGCTCTTTGAATATGGAGGTGTTGCCGCTTATGCGGTATACATGGAGGAATTCCAAATGAGCGACGAAAAACCACCTATGCCACCGGGACTGCCAGCAATGCCACCAATGCCTCCAGCACCACCTGGAGTGGAAGCACCTGCCGCCCCTGCCGACCTACCACCAATGCCTCCAATGCCTCCAATGCCTGCAATGGACGCACCTCCTGCTCCACCTGGTTTGCCACCAATGCCACCTATGCCTGGAATGGAAGCACCTCCTGCCCCACCAGAAATGCCACCAATGCCACCTATGCCTGGAATGGACGCACCTCCTGCTCCACCAATGGACGCACCTCCTGCTCCGCCAGAAATGCCTCCAATGCCACCTATGCCTGGAATGGACGCACCTCCTGCTCCACCAATGGACGCACCTCCTGCTCCACCAGAAATGCCTCCAATGCCACCTATGCCTGGAATGGACGCACCTCCGGCCCCACCAGAAATGCCACCTATGCCTGGAATGGACGCACCTCCTGCTCCGCCAGGTTTGCCACCAATGCCACCAATGCCACCTATGCCTGAAATGGAAGCAGAAGCACCTGCTGAAGATTCAACAGTAATGGCTGACAGTGCTGCACTCCTAGGCGCACCGGCACCACCTATGCCTGAAATGGAAGCAGAAGCACCTGCTGAAGATTCGGCAGTAATGGTTGACAGTGCTGCCCTCCTTGGCGCACCGGCACCACCTGTAGCAGAAGATTCCGAGATTGCTATACCCGACTCACTTACCCACGACCCAGTTCTAGGAGCCCCTGACAATCTCATGGGTGAGCAAGCAGGAGCAGTCATCCGAAGCAGTGCTGAAGTTGACGAAGTTCTTGGTGACAAACTCGAAGGCACACTTCATGAAGTCGAAAAGGCGACATTGAGTGCTGAAGGAGAAATCATTAAACAAACTGTAAAGGGAACTCTCAAGGTAAACAATCCTTCTGCAGAAGACAGAATCTACGATATCGATGTCATGCTAGACCATGCTGATGCAACAGATATTGGCGGCGACAATGTTTCGGTCGATGAACTTGAAGCTGGAGCAAATTATAGTATGAAATACAAGGTCAATGGAAAGAGAATGCTCGTCCTACGTGAACGACTTGACACAAATCCTGCCCGTTCTCAAGAACATTCACTATCCGTAGCATCAAGTGAAGAAGGTGGACCAATTGCTTTGGAAATTGAAGTTGAAAACACAGCCTCCGTTGGAATCGATAATGTTGTTGTCCTTCGACCACTGCCTAAGGAATTTAATTTCTCAAGCACTGGAGTTGCTACACTAGAGGATGACACAATAACCTGGAATGTCGGGACACTTTCTGCTGGAGAAAAGCAAGTTTTGAGCATTGAAGGAACTATCGTTGTATCTGGAACTAAGTCTATCAAGGCTGGTGTAGCATCTGCCACCTATACCTCGAACTCAACACTTTCAGACTTGAACTTTAGAGAACTCGACGCTTTCTGCCGTGGATTCTCTTACATGCGGGTACGAGAAGATGAACGCCCTGACAATTGGCTTTGCCGTACAACCTTTGAAAACCGTTCTTCATTTGCTGTTGATCTAGTGAAACTTCAAGTTAGAATGAAGGGAAGCGATGACCTCCTTTTCGACATCAGTGATGTTCGACAAGATGTCAAACCCCATGGTAAGTGGGAAAGTGAAGAACGCACTGTCATGGCGCAATCAAAGCCAGACTTTGCAACCGAACTTGCTTACACAATTCTTCCTCGTGCGAGCCGAAGTACTGAAGGTTCAATCAGTCTTGAATCGAAGACTCTCGAAGTTGTTGAAGCAAACCTCGAGAAAGTATACTCTACTACGGGTCTACGTTCGTATAGGTCCCAAAAGGTCTCTGCGACTTTGACCTTGACAAATAACGGTTCATCTAATATCAATTTGATGAGAATTACCGATGATATTCCTGGATTGTTCGATGCACCTGATGTCTCTGCTATGACCATTAAAATCAATGGCAAAGAACTCGATGCTGAACAAATTAAGGCAGAAATAAACAGCGGTATTACTCTAGAAAAGACAAACCGCTCACCAGATGGTGATGGTCACACCTTGACCCTCACTGTAGGCGCTCGTGGCCCAGTTGGCCTCAAGCCTGGTAAAGCCATGACTGTCGAATATGATTTGATTGCTCCTGACCCATCCCCTGATAATTCAAACATTACCGCACCTGCTCGCACTGAATTCAGTGCAGAACGATACGGCCCTGTTTGCACACGAGATACTACTGAAGCACCAGCAATTAGTGTGATTCACAACCGACGTGACTTCTCCTTTGGAAAGACAACACAAAAGATTGGTGGAAAGGGACGTCACGAGGTTTTGATTCTATTCTCCAACGATGGAGATACTGCATTGAAAGATGTCATCCTCAGCGATATCATTCCTGAAAAATTCGAAATTAAAGATTGGTTGATTCGTGGAAACAATGACAAGCGTGATGATTGTGAAATGGCTACTGAATCTGGTGAAGGTGGTACTCACATCACTTGGACAATCCCTATTGTCGAAAAAGGCGAACGTCTTGAAGTTTCATTTGAAATCAACGGTCCCGGAGTTATCGATGGTGAAGCTGGAAACCGATTCCACGGCGTTCACTTTGGTGATGAAGTTGAAACCGAAGATATTGCATCACCTATGGAAGAGGCTTCTGAGGAACCTGAGGCTGAAGAAGAAGTTGCACCAAAGGTCTCGTGGAGAGAAGATGTCCTTCTTCGTGTCATGGATGCTGCTGGCATTGATGTCAGTAATCGTGATGAATTCGTTGCACATGCTGCTAACTATGATTTAGACGACAATGGTTATCTCAAGAAGGCTGAACTTCAAGCAGCTGCCGATGCCTGGAATGCTGAAGCAGGAACTGAGGAAGTTGCTGAAGAGGCTGTTGAAGAAGTTGCAGAAGAAACTGCTGCTGAAGAGGCTGTTGAAGAAGTTGCAGAAGAACCGGCTGCTGAAGAAGCAGTTGAAGAAGTTGCAGAAGAAACTGCTACTGAAGAAGCAGTTGAAGAAGCCGCAGCTGAAAAAGCATGTCCAATCTGTATGACCATGAATGCACATGATGCAACAACATGCGTCTGTTCATTCACCTTTGAGTGATTCAGATAGATGATGTGAGCGTCAATGCGCTCATTCGGGTAAGACCCATTGTGGCCAACTTTCATTGTTTGAAGAACTACTAACGACAACAAGAATTGGTCGGTTTACAGTTGACAGAACTAACTCCAATGAACGCTCTGTTGAGGGTGTTATCACTCCATCCCGCATATCAACTGCTAACCATGCTGATGGATACTGACCCATCCATGCTTTGAGTTCTGCTTCAATTCCTTCGGGTGGAATACCTTGACGGACACTGGCAATGAAACCCCAACCTGGAGGGCATCGGCGTTCTGCATCAGTCCAAAGAAAAACACGAGGATTTGCAGCCAAGCGGTTCAATTGCTCAACTGCTTCATCCAAAGTAACACAGACCGGCCGATTTGGCATTGGCACTGGTACTGAATGGCGCCAAGTTCGGTCTAAATCCAGCGGTTCTCTTCGGCGCATGACTCACCGATGCCGGCACATCGTTTCAAACCCTCGGCGATGAATGAATGAAGTCGCCAACTTCAAGAGAAATCCAAGCGAACCTTCATGCCCTCTATGCGCCGCCCTCAGTTTATGTCGAACGGGAATGCACCCCCGCCACCCCAACCACCGGGTGGATCAATGCTGATGATGCTTGGAATCATGGTAATGATGACATTCCTCATTATGAATCCCAGCATTCGCAATTCATTAGGAGATATTGCAGATCCTATATTGTCACCGATTCTTCCTGAAGAGGCATATTTTGTATTCACTGTACTAATCTTGGGAAGTTTTTCGATGACCATGAATACGGTTCTGCGTAATTTTTTCACCGACCCAATGGCTCAAGCACATATTGGCCATCGCCAGGGTCAAGTTCGAAAAATGTTGAACGATGCACGCATGTCACGCGACCCTATTCTACAAGAAAAGGCGACAACTCTGCAACAACAAATGATGCCTGAGCAATTGAAAGTACAGATGGGTGCAATGAAACCCATGATGTTCACGATGGTTTTCATCATTGCGATTTTTGCTTGGCTCACCATGGCAGTTGAGAATTTTAGAGTGGATTATGTCTCCTTACCTTGGGCATCAGAATGGAACCTTCTTGAAGATAAATTCCTGTTTTTCCCTGCATGGATTTGCGCCTACATTTGTATGAGTGCTCCTCTTGGAAGAATCATTGACCGCCACATCAAACTATTCCGATTTCGAGGTCACCCGTTAGTTACTTCTGGTGAAACACTCAAAGAACCACTTCTCCATCTAGTTGTTTCATCAACCAGTTCACGTGACAGTGATGCTCGGCGCCGACAGCAACGAGGACAGCGTAATTCCCACAACAAACGAAAGCAGTCAAGGGCATCTCCACAAGAAGATGTGGGTGAGAGGGCCACGAAAAGTGATTCAAATGAATGTCCTGAATGTGGCTTAACGATGGTTACCAAACTTGGAGCTCGAAGTCGACGTTGTGATGTTTGCCGTCATGAGTGGGTGTAGAAATGACGCGGATTACCGTTTCAGGCCATCCGGGAAGCGGCACAAGTACCTTAGTGAGTGGTTTAGTCAAACACTTTGGATGGACTTCACTCAACGGTGGCGACATTTTTCGAAATGAAGCGGCACGACGTGAAATGAGTCTTCATGACTTTGGAATACTTTGCGAACAAGACCTTGAAGTGGACCGTGCATTGGACAAACTTCTGCAAGAACAAATGCTCTCCGATTCTGCAGATATTGTTGAATCGAGATTAGCAGGATGGTGGGCATATCGATTGCAAATTCCATGTGTTCGGCTTTGGCTTGAAGTGGATGAACATGAACGAGCAAAACGTGTGGCAAATCGTGAAGGAGATTCTATAGAAGAGGCACTGATTGCCAATAAACAACGTTCAAACATTGATGCTGGACGATTTATGGAACTGTATCAACTACTCCCTGAGCAGCGTGAACCCTATACCTCATTACTTGACGCAACAAACCTTGGCAGTGAAGAAGTTCTTGCTGCTGCTATCGAAATATTGGAGAAATCCCTATGACACAACACATCCTTGACACCACCGCTTCGACCAATCCCGCAATTGGCGGGAACCCTGATGCACGAGATGTTGAAGAGCGTCTTGCGTCTGGATTTATTCTGCTCGACAAACCTGCAGGGCCAACATCTCATCAACTTGCATCGTGGGCTCGTGACCTGTTTGGTCTAGAGCGTTTGGGCCATGGTGGCACCCTTGACCCCTTTGCAACAGGTGTCCTACCACTGATGGCTGGAAAGGCAATGAAAGTGACCAAAAAAATTCTCACACACAAGAAGACCTACATTTGTGTGTTTCGATTTGCAACACTGCCGGACCAAAGTCGGCTTGCAGAGGTCATGAGACAACTAACTGGCCGTGTCTACAATGTCCCTCCGGAAGTTTCTGCCGTTAAGGTTCAAGTTCGAACTCGAAAAATTTTCACCTTTGAAAATATTGAAATCAAAGGAAATGACATGATAGCCCGTGTCCATTGTGAAGCAGGCACATATATTCGTACAATGGCACGTGATCTCGGTCTGCTTTTGGACATGAAAGTTCAGTTGAAGGAACTACGCCGAGAAACTTCTGGTGTATTCAACCTAGAAGACTGTATCACTATGCAAGAATTGGCCGATGCAGTCTGGCTCTGGAAAGAGTGCGACAAACCAGAGGCACTACTACGAATCATTCATCCGATTGAAAAAATATTGCTTGACTTGCCAACTGCTACTGTGAAGGACAGTGCTGCTGCTGCCTTGGCCCATGGTGCACCTCTTTTGCGACCTGGGCTCATCAACATTCAATCGGGTGTAAAGGCTGGCAAAGAAATAATGATTCAAACGCTTAAAGGCGAGGCTGTTGGAATTGTAACGCTCACGCTCAATACTGATGAAATCGCTACTATTGACGAAGGTGAAGTTGCTCGACCAAATATGGTCTTGCTCGATGAGGGGTTATACCCTCGCCGCTGGAAGTCTCCAGAGTGAATCAAATTTGATTCTCAAGCTTCAACGTATTCTTCGTAAATATATTCGTCTGTTTCTATTCGTATTTTCAATACTGACATGATTCCCACATCCACTTTGTCAACGGGTGTTGAACGGCCCCCACGGCCTCAAAGCAAGTTTTTGTGAGACGGTCCCCCTATCAAGTTTGAGGGTGTTTTTCGCGTTATCCGTCATCAGAGGGTGTTTTTGAATCGGAATACACTGACAATAAATTCACTGCAATTTCTTGATTTTTGGTGGAGTTAAGAAAACGAAAAATCCACCGATTGCCAAAAGAGATACAATCGTAAGACCCCAAAACATTCCGTCAGAAATAGCCGCTCTATTTGATTGAACATTATTCGAACTTAGTGCAGGTTCAATCGCAACAGCCAACAAGCCTTCATTGTTATCTTCTTGACCTTCTGTAATTTCCAAACCTCGGTCGATAACTGCACGAATCTGAACCTGCTCCTTGCCTTCCGGAACCTGCCAATCACATGTGACATATGCGACATTGCCCGGTTCAAGCAGTGGAAGGGTTTCATAATCAATTAATTCCGAATTTGATTCACATCTAACTGAAATCAAACTTGCTTGGGCTTGGCCGATATTTCGGACAAGTACTCGGATGGAGACTATATCGCCAGCACGAATCACATCATCTCCAAGGTCAATTTCTTCGACAATAAGGTCAGGCAGAGAAAGAACTTCAAGGTCAAGGATTCGTTCGTGGCACGATGTTTGGTCACACAGAGAAATAAGGGCTGAAGTAAAACCAGGGCTTGGTGCGTTGATCATGAGTGTTTTATTGAATACATCAACGGTGATCCAAGAACGATTGGAGGATGCTGTTAGGCCTGTCGAATCTACATCAGAATAATCAAAAGCAATCTCTGTCGGAATAGATAATTCAACAGGAACTAGTGATTGAAATTCCTGAAGGACTGGTGTGTCGTCAATGTTCTGCACATTGACAATGAACACTTCGACCCAAGTATTACCCGCCGAGTCCGAGACCGTGGTTTGAATTGATGCTTGCCCCGAAGATTCTGGTTGAAGTGATAGACGTACATCTCCTTCGGTTAAGTCCACCACGACGAGTTCCGGATTTGAATTAGAAAACTCAACTTGTAGATTTTCGTAAGACGTTCGGTCATCGGTACAGCGGTATAAGAATGGCAAAATGCGTCCACCTCCATCTTCGGTCAAGGATTGATCTCCTACGGGAATACATACAGGATTTTCATCCCATTCAATTTCGTAACCACCGGTTATCGAAATAGAAGTAACCTCAAAGGCGGTGGTACTTTCATTACCTTGAGAATCCCAAGTAAACCAAGATTTCAGTTCAACCTTAACCGAAGTATCCCCAGCAGACATATATTTGCCAATTGGAAATGAGAGGGATAAGGAGGGCGACAATGCCACCGGTTGATTGGTCACCAATTCATCATTGACAAATAGTAGCCAACGTGAATAAACTGAGTCAAGACCATCGACATCACCGAATATTCGACCTTGCAATGAAAGAGTTGGGTCATTCACATCGACGGTAATCGAAGTAATACACGCTTCAATTGTAGATATTCGAAGTTGAGTGAAAGGGTGGTCTGGAAGCAACATATGCTCATCCATTGCGGAAAATTCAGAAAACGAAATGCCATCATCTGAAAAAGAATATTCCAGTATCACGTCGTCAAGTGATTCATTGTCCAAAGTGAAGTGTGGTCTTCCGATACGCTGGTTTGGGGGTGTTTCGATAATTTCACTAGTCCAACGGCCAGATGAACCTGGGATGCTAGATTGCAGGCCGCATTCTGCTAGCGCCATATTTTCTGAACTACCCAACATCAAATCAAGTCCAATGATTGGCATATCATGACCCGAGAATTGAGCTTGAGCAGAACCGTATTCACCACCATACCATGGTGTCTTCATGACAACTTTAATACCAACTGCATCGACATTTAATTGTGAATCATCGGTTGTTCCGACCGAGACATAATCCAATGTCATGACCGAGTTTTGTATCATGTTCCAATCCCAAGTGGTTAGTTCTGTCACATTGTATGTCCAAGAATTTGAAAGATAATCAAGAGCACCTTGAGTGTGCGCAAAAGTGGTAAGTGGCTCATATTGGCCATCATAATTGAGTGAAAATCGCACCGAATCTTGGTACAGTGGGTCTGGGACTGAAAAAGCAACTACAACATTGACGGCCAAAATATCATAGCCCGTGGAACCAAAAGCATTGAATGAAGATAATTTTATTTCAGGTCCAGTCGACCACGATGTTGCACCATCGGGAGTACCGATTGAGTTATTGGAGTCGGTTGGAGAGGATTGTGCCCAAAATATCATGCTGTCTTGATTAAGTGGACGATGGTGAATCATTGTTAGACGTTGGTCAGCGACCATGGCATCTGTATAGGATGCTGGGTCTTCAGAAAAAGAGGTAAATGCTCCGAGTGTCCAATTTTCAGTGTGTGAAAAATCTCCTTCAGGGAAAATATCGACAAGATTAGTTTGATGAACTGAACGTGCAGAAACTGCGCTATATGGCGCAAGAAGCAATAAAAAGAGCATAAAAATTACGGTCGAATTCTTCGAATATGAAACTCCCATGTAAAGGCGAGAACAACGAATACACTTGAATGAGAGGGTGTTTAGTTTCATCGATTTGAGATTCGGATAGATGATTCCTTCTGCGGATTGTTGAAATACCACGCGGATAACCGCGACTTACCTCTCATGGCTGTGATGGTGTAGGGGTTAGCACGGCAGATTGTGGTTCTGCCAGCCCGAGTTCGATTCTCGGTCACGGCCCCTTTAATTTCCTTCTAGTTGTTCTTGGTCAATTTGGTGGCCCATTCGCTCGGCTTTAGTTTCCAAATAAAATCGGTTTTGTGCACTGACACCGACCACCAACGGAACCAAATCGACGACATTGATGCCATGTCTTTCCAACTGCTCTTTTTTGTTTGGGTTATTGGAAAGAAGACTTACTCGAGGTATTCCAAGGGACGACAACATGCTAGCGGCAATGCTGTAATCACGATTATCGGCTGGTAATCCAAGCATCAAATTTGCATCTAGGGTATCAGCACCCTTGTCTTGCAAGTGATAAGCCTGAATTTTTGCATGCAATCCGATGCCTCGGCCTTCTTGACGCAAATAGAGTAAGCATCCCCATCCTTTGTCGGCGATGGTCTTCAAAGCAGAATCCAATTGCGCTCCACAGTCACAACGAAGGCTTCCCAAGACATCTCCCGTCAAACATTCTGAATGTACCCTGATGATTACCGGGTCGGCCCCCTTCATATCACCCAATGTAAGGGCGACATGGTCCAAACCTGTGGAGGATTCATGAAAAATTCGGATTTGAAAATCTCCATGTATTGTAGGAAGTTTGGCTTCACTTGGAATTGAATTAGTTTCGACCAATTCAATAGGTTCAATTATTCCTTTCACACAATCACCTCAATCAAAAAGCGTAGTTCGCCTGCATTCTCCTCAACCGAAAGAATCTGGTGCTTTCCACGTGTTGTCAATAATGGCATATCATGTAGAGTTTCGGGGTCATCAGCAAGCACTTCGAGAATCTGTCCGGCATTCATGCTTGCAAGAGCCTTTTTCGCTTCAGAAACGGGAACAGGGCAGAAAAAACCAATCACATCAAGGCGATGTGTCGGTGAAACCAAAGCTCCTTCTCCTAGAGAAACAACTTCGACCATGGTATGCGCTAGCCCTCATCCTTTTCAAGTCCTCCCAAATGTGGAAGTTGGCTTTCATCTTCAAACTCATCTGATTAGAGTGAACCGTACCTTGATGAAGAGGGACACCTACGCAAAGCCATGAGCAAGAATTCTAAGTCCCCCTCCGAAAAAGAGGATTTAGAATGGTCGGAAGTGGCTAAACTTGGGCTACGCTATGCACGAATACCCTTGGCCTTACTCTGTGTAGAGGCATTTTACTGGTTTTTGACCCAACCCTCTGACACCTTGGCACCGTTACAAGTTACCGAGGCATGGTTGTGGAATGCAATGACTAATTTCTTGTATAGTGATGGTGAATATGTCGCTTCTTCCTTATCGATGCATAATGGTTGGATGACTAGAATTGATTTTGTTCATGTTGACTTCCCAGGGAATTACGACACTGTTGGTTTGTATGTCTCTGATGAATGTGCAGGTGTCCATGAAATGATCTTCTTATCGACATTGGTAGTCATGACCGAGGGTGTCCCACAGAAACTAAAAATCCGTTCTATCATAGTGATGTGTAGTATTATCTATGTTCTCAATATCATGCGGCTGGTGATGTTTTTCCCGATTGCTGTCAATGACTGTACGGCAAATCCAAACCAAGCAGAATGTCTATCAGGTATGTGGAATTTTCATTCTGCGGTCTATGAATGGGGGTTCTTATTGGTACTCGTTACGATGTGGGTGGTTTGGTTTTGGAAGGTTGGAGGTCCTGCTCGGACACTTGATGCAAGTGCGGCCGGTGATGATAAATGGCGTTTGAAATTTAGAAATGTATGGGCCCCAAAGCAATATTATCTGCTTGCAGGTGCTGTCCTACTCCTAATCTTTGCAGCACATAATGTGACCTCAAATGAGGAAGCGATGGCGGCCAAAGAAACCCTTGATTTCTGCTATTTCTCAGAACTTGTGACCTCTGAGTGTGGACAAGCTCAGAATCGCTGGAATGATGCCATTGGTTATGCTTGGTCACTCTCCGCTCTCGGTCTTTTGATTCTTGGAACAACTTCTGTTGTCATACAGCGTCCAGATGAAAATGGGGATTGGCCGGAGAAACCAGAACGTCAAAAGCAAGTTGAATTGTCAGAAAGTACAGAACACACACCGACATCACGCCATTCAAAGAAAAAGTCTGGTTCTTGGAAAAAGAACAGTGAAGAAGAATGATTACTCAAAGACGGTTCCAGTCACCCTTTGACCAGCCATCTCGTGCTTTTCTAGCGCCTTAATTGCGAGTCCGACCTTACTGGTGTGAATGCTAACGAAAGTCGAGCCGTCATCGAAATGAACATCTCCAATTGCCATTTCATCACATCGCAATGAACTTTGGAACCAATGTGCTACTGAACGAGGAGAACCTGCCAATGAATGGTCGATATTTAGGTGAAGAGTAACGAAGCCAAAGACATCTGCAGTTTCCCCAAAGTCATCTTGTCGAGATACTGGGTCTCGGTCGAGCCCCTCTGGTAATTCAGGGGCCTCGGAATCGACAATATCTAATCCATAGGTTGCCATAATCTTGGAAAGTTGAGGTGCATCGTCTCGAGAAACTAAACTCCATGCTTCACCTTTGCGGCCAATTCGACCGGTTCGTCCAACTCGATGGATGAATGAATCCAAATCCACGGGTAAATCATAATTGACAACAAGCGTAATTCCATCGACGTCAATTCCTCTGGCTGCGACATCTGTAGCGACAATGGTTTTGACTTCTCCTTCCTTGAAGCGGTTGAGAATCTTTTCACGCTGATTTTGGCTCAAATCTCCATGCAATCCTTCGACAACAAATCGATGTTTATTCAATCTCTGAACTGCTAAATCTACCATGCGTTTGGTATTACAGAAAATAATAGTTTGGTCTTCATCACCCATACGACACATCAATCTTCCAAGTGCCCAAAGTTTGTTTGCACGGCCAATTTTGATGCTATACATATCAATTGGAGGGATATCTAATTCCTCTGTATTTGTCAGAACAAATTCAGGTTCATCCATGAACTCGTGGGCTGCATCAATTATTTCTTGGGGGAATGTTGCAGAAAAGAGTAGAGTTTGTTCTCGATGATTCATGCGTTCAATGACCCACATAATGTCTGGGAAGAAACCCATGTCAAGCATGCGGTCTGCTTCATCAAGACAAAACAAAGTTGGAACTTCGAGGTTGATATGCCCTCTATCGGTCATATCCATGACACGACCAGGTGTTCCGACGATGATGTCAACGCCACCACTGAGATTTTTGGCTTGCTTTTCTAAATCAGTTCCACCATAGACGGTTTGAATCAAGAGGCCTGATTCACCTTGGAGTGTTTGAAACTCTTCGGCCACTTGGTTTGCTAACTCACGGGTTGGAGTAAGAATCAATGCTTGCAATTTTCCTGTCGGTTGACAGCGTTCAATAATTGGCAATCCAAAGGCTGCGGTTTTACCTGAACCTGTTCGAGCCTGTCCAATGACATCACGACCAGCCCGAGCTATTGGAATTGTGTCTTTTTGAACCTGTGTTGCACATTCCCAGCCAATTTTTTCAAGGCTGTCAAGAATATTTTGGGGAAGGTCCCATGAGTCGAAGCGGGTATTGGTGAACATATGATCATCTCCGTCTCGGTGTTTCGAGTGGGTCGCCGAGACGGTGGCAACCCAATCGAGTGGAATCAAAAGTTGTCGCGTTCAGCGATTTCTGCTTGGAGAATACCCATCCAATACTTACGTGCATTGTCTCGGGTAAGGGGTCTGCGCATCTGTCGAACATGTTCCAAAATGTATTGTCGGAACTTCAAAGATTTGTTTCGGTTGATTCCTTTAGGGGTGATTCCATCCCACAAGCGTTCGAATTGCTCAGCCTTATCATTGAATGCGTCATCCATTATATTCACCTTAAGCAATCGGCCCACTGACACACCCTTCTTAACCATACCGACATGCTTAACGGAAAAACAAATGTGATAATTCAATGTGATATCAGAAATAATCATCATCATCATCGGCGTCTTCATCTTCAAAATCATCGTCATAGCCCATCAATTCATCTTGACTTACAGCACGATACACCGGCGCAGTAACGGGTTCAGTAGGCGTTGGTTCAGCAGGAATGTTAGGGGCGCCCTCTGCTGAAGGTGCTTTTTCCGCTGAAGATTGTTCGGTTTCTGTAGAGCGCATCGGCTCCAATCCTACGCGGCGACCTTGCGCCTCTGCGACTTCTCTGTCTAGAGCCGGGACGGGCGCCGAAGGTGCTAATTGAGCATTTTTTTGTGCTTCAGTTCCATCCAATGATGCATCAAAGACCATCTCCTTGAGCGAGGCGATAATCTTCTCATTCGTTTCTTTAACAAGCAACTCTTCAGCCATGCTTCGTAGTACTTCGTCTCCAAATAATCGCGGCAATAGGTCGATACATGCTGTGCGAACTTTGAGGTCTTTGGATGTAGTGCCACGAACGACAAGTTCACGGGCTCGGCCATGATCAGTATCCAGCACCTGAACCGCTTTTATCGCACTCAATCTTACTTCCGAATCGGAATCAACAAGCGCACGCTCTGCGAACATTGTCGCAATTCGAGATTCGCGACGAGCAAGTGCAGGGAGGTTCTTTGCAGCCACCCGTCGAACTTCGACTTCAGCATCGTTCAAAGACCATGATATCAAATCCCAGACTGCAGAATCGCCCTTTTTGATAATTTTCTTGAGTAGTGCTGTCGCTTTCTTGCGGAGTTGCATATCTTCCTCCAATAATAGAGAATCAACATGGTCCACGACCACCTCGGGCCATGTTTCACACAATCCAGACAAACCAGCCCAAGCCGCATCACTACGGTTTCGCACTGGTGAGCGAAGTTCATTTGCCAAAATCGTAGAAACACCAGAAGGGAAAATCGGCGAGGTGAGGGTTAAGCAACGACTCGCGGCTTTTCGCACATTGATATCTTGGTCATCTAACAAGACTGAGAGCCAATCAAATAGTTCATCTGATTTGAGAACAGCTACCTCGGGAAGAACTTCCAAAGAGGCGACACGTTCTGCAACCTCATCAGATTCCAATCCCTCAAGAAGCAGTGAATGTGCTTGATGAACTCGCACACCATGGAAACG
>ENA-OREN01003569-OREN01003569.1-marine-metagenome-genome-assembly--contig:-NODE-3569-length-14422-cov-5.320530_pt1 | contig 14422 bp, 13 predicted proteins | sample MGYA00248624_ERZ508555 | MGnify/ENA primary metagenome ERZ508555 (study PRJEB26222, sample SAMN06267773) | marine metagenome | isolation source: Saanich Inlet, British Columbia, Canada | place...
TGCTTAAAATTTAAAAAACCTGCAGAACATTTTGCAGGAAAATTTGCTATTAAGGAATCTATTAGAAAATCAATTAATGAACCCATACCATTTCTTGATATTGAAACTTTCCATTCTAAATCTAAACTAAAAATAAAATTACATAAAAATTGGAATACAAAGTACAAAGTTTTGGGTTCTATTAGTCATGAAAATGAATATGCTATAGGTATGGTTATTTCTGAAAAAATAAAATCTAAATCAAGTTAATAAAAAAATATTCTGTTTTAATTCAGGATATTATAAAAATTTTGAAATATTTTATAATCAATTTCATACATTATAATTTGTAAATTAAATCCATGATCTAATGAATCATATTTTTTTATTAAGTATGGGTATTTTTCTTCATGATAAAAAATATCATTAAAAAATTCAACATCGTTTCTCTCTCTGATTACTATGTGAGTTAATCCCTTTTCATTAGAATTTTTGATATAATCTTTTAGTGAAGAATACTCTCTAGGTGAAATTTTTTTAATATCCCATGATTGATTATAATTTTCTTCTTGAGATGGTAATGGAATAATAGGCCAGCTATTTTCTATCTCTGTAATATGGATATATTTACCACCTGGACTATAGTGATTAATTCCTCCTGCAATACTTGTAATATCTTTTGCAATTAGATAGGATTCTATTTCATGATCGCGATCAATTTTTTTATAATCAAGAAATATTACTGATGATAATATTATTCCAATAACTATTATGATAAGAATTAAATTTTCTTTTTTAAATTTTTCAGAAATTTTTTTAATTGTTAATGCTGATATTATGCATAAAATTGGAAATATCATGTACAAATATCTTGTTTCTTCTATTCCTCTACCATATGCGTAAAACGCTGGAATTAACATTGTAATTCCAAATAAAATTATTGTAAAAGTTTTGTAATCTCTTTTTTGAAATAATAAAATAACTCCAATTGGAATAAATAATAAAAATGTTGGAATAAGTATCCAACCAAAATATTTTATTGTATTAATTATGCCTAAACTTACAAATGTTAATACTCTATCTTCTTTGCTATTTTCTCCATAAATTACATCGTCATAATCTGGGATTCCTTGAATCACATGAGTCAACAAATAAGCCATTCCTCCTCCAAATATTGGAGTAATTATTCCCTCTTCCCCTGTAGCTTCATAGTAAGCAAATGTCATTGGAGCAATTGTTATGAAAAATATTCCAATTGCTAAAAATATTTTTTGAATAATTCTTTCATCTTTTCTAAATCTGATGAAAAATATCATTAAAAATGGGAATAATAGAAGAAATCCTTCATAACGAATAGTAGAACATAAGGCTAACGTAAAAAATGATATTAGAATTACTGTAGGACGTTTACTTAAAAATAAAAATAAAGAAATTATGCCAAGTAAAAGATAAGCTGGTTCTGTAATTCCAAGTATAGAATTTATTATTATTCTTGGTTCTAATACAAATAATGCTGCACCTATTACTGCAAATTGTTTTTTAACAAATCTTGAACATAAAAGATATACTGGTATAATTGTCAAAACAGAAATTATAATTGATAAAAATCGTTGCAAATATGTTAATTCTAAAAATTTTTGTGGTTCAAAAATTGAAAAGAAAAATGAAAGAAATATTGGCCAACCATTATTTGTTAAACCCCAATCTACTGGTAGATGACCTTGTTGACTTGTAACTACTGCATATGAGAAATAATCAATACTGTCATGAGTAATTGGTAAATCAAATGGAAAATAATACAATCTAATAATTAATCCAATTGTTCCAATTATGAATAAGAAAAAAATTGGTTTTTTTATTAATTTAATAATATAATTTATTTTTTTATTATCTTCTTCATTTTTTGAATACGGATTAGACATATTTTATTCCTTTTTTACTTTTATATTTATTAAGAGAAAAACTAATGCCTCTATTGACACTGCTAATATGAAAGCAAGTGATAAACCTATAATTCCATAATTGGAACCAAGAATAATTGTACCACATACAATTGTAATCAGTGATATGAGTTTACTAACAAGAACATATCTGCTTTTTTCTAATCCCAAAAATTTTGATGTATATATTGTACTAATTGTAATTGGAATTATACCGAAACCCATTATTTGAATTGCATCTATTGCATCAGTATATTTAGGAAAAACTTCTGGAATTATAATTGGTGTGAATATATAACTAATTATTGCAATCAATACTGAAATTAACAACGTAATTTTTTTTAATTTACTATTTCTATTTCCAGCTGCATCTTGTGATAATGTATACTTGAATAAAATTGTCGTGAGTATTAGCATTAATCCTATCATTTGTAATGCTAAAGCATAATTCCCTAGAAGCGAAAATCCTAGTAGCGGTGCTATGATTAATTTATCTATATGACTTTTTGAACCGTGTAATAATACTACCATGTAATTATTTGTGATAAATCCAATACGTGGTTTTAATAATGAAAAATTAATTTTGTGTGCATTGAATCCTTTCATAACTCTAATAATATATACAATATAACTAATTGCTAAAGCAAAGATAATTCCTTCTACTCCAAATAAATAATAAAATCCAAAACCTAAAACTAATGTAAGAATTTTTTGTATTAAAAAATATTTTGAATAACTGCGGTAAATATTTCTTCCTAACAAATCTCCTATTGCTAGTGTATTTATTACAAAAGCTAAAAGGAGAAATCCTACATCTATTCTATCAAAGATTGTAATTATTACTATTAGTGAAATTCCACCAATTACTAATGAAATTACATTTAGAGTCGATTGAATTTTAATCTTTTTTGCAACATAGACTATTATCGTATCTTGTGTACCAATTAGTGAGATATACGAAACAAGCGATGCAATTCCAATAAAGTAAAAAATTTCTCCAAAATTTTCAGGATCAATTAAGGCAGCCAAAAAAAACCAAAATATGCCTGATATTCCAGTTCCTAGGATATCTGTAACTCCTATTGATAATAACCCCTTAAGCTTCAATTAACTGCTCTTCTATTCACTTCTATTTGTAAAATTCTACTCAGTATATCTAATTTAAGGCATTATTGATTTTTTGACTATTCAATTTATAGACTAAATTAGATTAGTATGATCGATAAACAATCGTTAAATTATAAGATTTATTTTAAATTGTTATTAGAATGTCTTCAAAAATATTATTTTGGATTAATGGTGCTTTAACCACTTTTTGTATCGCTAATTCTTTACAAAAAAAAACAAATGATACTTTTTATGCAATAGTTGAAGCATACGATAAACCAAAACATTTTTTCAAAAATCAACAATTAGTGAAATTTCAAAAAACATGGTTTTATCACGATAATTTTAAAAATTTGGATAAACCTGATATGGAATATCTTTCAAATTTTGAAAAAAAATATGATATTAATTTATGGGAATTAGCAATAAACGAGCGAATTTTTTATCGTTTTAATCCAATATATCATTTTTCTAGTGATGAAATTTTATCTATTCTTCAACATGAGTGCCAATTATTTGATGAAATTCTTGTTGAAGTTAAACCTGATTTCCTTCTAATGTTTGAATCTACTTTGCATCAACACGAATTACTTTATAGAATGTGTAAAAAAAGAGGAATCAAAATTCTTCTTTTAAACCAACCAAATATTTCAAGATGTATTATTTCTGAAACTCCTCGAAAAATTGATGTTGAGATTAATTTGGAGAAACTTGAATCTTCCCATAAAAATTTTGATGAATTAAAATTATTTAGAAAATCATTTAGTAGTTTTGATTCAATCAAAAGTTATAAATCTCAATTCAAAGTATCTAATTTAGAACTAATAAAATCTGCATTTAGTTTTCTTTCTTCTAAAAATGTACATGTAAATACTCATTATACACATCGTGGTAGAACAAAATTTAAAGTTCTTAAAGATGAAATTAGAAAAAAATTAAAAAGAAAAATTCGTTATTCATTTATAAATAATAATTTACAAACAACGATAGACATTAATGAAAAATTTGTCTATTTTCCTTTAGGTGTAGATGAAGAAAGAAATCTCTTACTTGCTGCTCCATATTATACAAATCAACTTGAGGTGATAAGACATATTGCAAAATCTTTACCTATTGGATACAAATTATATGTAAAAGAAAATCCTGCTCAGGTCATTAGATATTGGAGAAGTATATCTGAATACCATGATATTATGAAAATTCCAAATGTATGTTTAATACATCCAAATTTTTCTGCAGAAAATATATATGAAAATTGTTCATTAGTAATTACAATTGGTGGTACTTCTGGATTCGATGCTACATTCTATCAAAAACCATCCATTATTTTTTCAGATTTGGGTTATTCCATTCTGCCATCTGTATCTCGATTAAATAATATTGAAAATTTACCAAATCTAATTCAAGAATCACTAGAAAAGACAGTTTCCAGTGATGATCTTGATAAATATCTAAAAATCTTACATGAAAACTCATTCGATTTTAATCCTATGGACTTTGAAAATAAATATAATGAATTTTTCTACCATGATGGTCATTATTTGGATGTAGATATACCTGAATCTAAAATGAAAGAATTTTTAGAAAAAAATAAAATAACTTTGGATAAATTAGCATCTGAATTTGAGAAAAAAATAAAATGATAAAAAACCACTTTTTTTAAAAAAATTATTTTTAGTCAAGTTGATATCTATGTTATACACTCATTTTAGATATGGACATAATGGCAATTATTCCTGCTAGAGGAGGATCTAAAAGTATTCCATTAAAAAATCTAAAATTACTTAATGGAAAACCATTGATTGATTATTCAATAAATAGCTCGATAAAATCAAAATTTATCACAAGAACCATTGTTTCATCTGATCATCCTAAAATTTTAAAAAGAGCAGAAAAATTAGGTGCAGAAATTCTTAAAAGACCAAAGAATTTAGCAACTGATTCATCTCAACTAGAGCCTGTTATGGAGCATTGTTTGAATCATTTTAAATTACAAGAAAATTATATTCCCGATATAATTATTCTACTTCAAAATACTTCTCCATTAAGAACTAAAAAACATATTGATGATGCATTGAATATTTTTCTAAATTCAAAATTTGATTCAATGCTAAGTGGTTATATCTCTCATAATTTTGTTTGGAAAATAAAAAATGAACGTGTAATACCAGTAAATTACAATCCCAAAAAAAGACCTAATAGACAAGAATTTAATAATCAATTTATTGAAAATGGTGCCATCTATATTACAAAATATTCTTCATTTAAAAAATCAAAATGTAGAATATCGGGCAAAATAGGATTTTTTGAAATGGGTAAAGAATTATCAATTGATATTGACACAAAATCTGATTTACTTCAGGCAAATCAAAAATTTTTTAATATATAAATTAAAAATATATTAACCATTATTATCAAATGGTTCTACTTTTAATTTAAAATAATTCATATCATGCTCTACCATAATTTTTACAAGTTCTTTGAAACTTGTTTTTGGTTTCCAATTTAATTTCTTTTTTGCTTTTGTAGCATTTCCTACTAAATCATCAATATCTGTTGGTCTCATATTTGCTTTATCAATTTCAACAAAGTCATGCCAATCTCCCAAATCTGCGTATTCCGTTGCCAAAGTTAAGAATTCTTCAACTGAATGTGATTCCCCTGTAGATATTACAAAATCTTCTGGTTCTTTTTGTTGTAACATGAGCCACATTGCTTCAACATAATCTCCTGCAAATCCCCAGTCTCTTTTAGCTTTGATATTTCCTAAAGTAAATTTAGAAATATTCCCATACTTGATTCTTGCCAAATTATAAGTAATTCTTCTAGTTACAAACTCTATTCCGCGAAATGGCGATTCATGATTGAAAAGAATACCACAACAAGCAAATAGATTGTATGCTTCTTTATAGTGATTTGTCATGTGATGTGCAAATACTTTTGCAACCCCATATGGACTTCTAGGTTTGAATGGTGTATTTTCGTTATGTATTCCTGGATAATTTCCATACATTTCACTTGAAGATGCTTGATAGAATTTTGCTCCTGGGGCATTTTCCTTTACTGCATCTAAAACTCTTAATGTTCCAATACCTGTAATATCTGCAGTTAAAATTGGTTGTTCAAATGAAGCTCCGACAAATGATTGAGCTGCTAAATTATACACTTCATCTGGTTGAGATTGTTTGATTGCCGATTGAATAGAAGAGGGATCTGCTAAATCTGCTTTTATTCTATTCACATCATCAAATATTCCCATTTCATCTAATCTTTCAAAACATTTGTGACTAGTACGTCTAAAAGTACCATACACATTGTATCCTTTTTTGAGTAGAAACTGACTCAAATAAGATCCATCTTGACCTGTAAGACCAAAAATTAATGCGTTTGTCATTTTACGTCTAAACCTATTTCTTTTATCTTATCTAAAAATTCTCCGAATCCTTTGCCTCCTTGCTCATGGCCTTTCCATACTTCAATAGCAAAACTTTTGTCAGGATATTTATTCAAAATTGGAATTACTTGTTCAAAAGGTAAGTCCCCTTCTCCAAATTGTAATCCTTCCCCATCTACATCTTCTGCATCAGATAAGTGAAAATGATCAACATATGTCTCTATATTTTTTAATTCATCTTTTATTGAAAGATTATTTTTGTTACAATATAGATATGAATGACATAAATCATAACAAACTTTCAAATTTGTTTTCTTACAATAATCTACCATCTCTGATGAAGATAAAAAACAATTACTGTACCATCTACCTCCAAAAAACCATGCATATGGGGGCATATTCTCTAAAAGAAAATTCACACCATTAAAATCAAGTTGTTCTATTGCATCCACAACACTATCTTTCATTCTTTGAATATCTGATGAAGGTAATTCATTTAATGAATATCCACCTGGATGAACAATTAATGATGGTGTTCCACTGAACTGTTCATTAACTTCTTTTGTTTTATCAATTGCTTTTTGAATTAATTCAATAGTTTTTTCTTGTGAATGAATTTGATTAGTTTCTCCAAAACTAACTATATCTAATAATTTTCTTTCAAAATATTCATAACAATGAACAATTAATTTTTGAGAAAATTTTCCTTCTAATTCTAATTGAAGATCACTATCAGAAAAATGGAATTCAAGCACTTTTGGATTAAATTTTAACATGTCATTAAGATCATGTTTCCTTACTTTCATTCCTAAAATCAATTTAAATCAGAATCCAAAATATAGTCACCTTTTTCTATTCTTCTTTTAGATTTTTTATTCAAAATTTCATAATAATACTGTGGTGATAAACCCTTTGAAGGACCTTTAACTTCAATATTATTTTCTGAAAATTCTTTACCGAGTTCAATTGTATTTGAACATACTATACTTTTTCCTAATACTTCTCTTTGGAGAATTTCCCCTCTGGTCATTTTCTTAATTGGTTTTCCACTTGCAGTTTCTGATTCTCTAATATTTTGTACAAGTTGTTTAAATTCATCTGGTTCCAATGATGCAGCATGATCTAACCCTTCCATCTTTTTATCTAATGTGATGTGTCTTTCAATAATCACTGCACCAAAATTAACAGCAGTCAAAGATGGCAATATTGTAATTTCATGACCACTATATCCTATTGGAATATCAAATTTTTCTCTAAGAAATGGAATCATTTTGAGATTTAACATGTCCACATGTGATGGATAAGTGCTATTACAATGAAGTAACACAAATTTGGAATTAAGATTTTTTACAAAATCTACCGTTTTTTCAATCTCTTCCAAAGTTGACATTCCTGTAGAAATTATAATTGGTTTTTTTGTATTTATTACATCTTTAATCAAAGGAAAATTTGTCATATCTGCTGAAGCAATTTTATAAGCTGGAACATTAAATTTTTCAAGAAAATCTAGACTGACTTTATCCCATGGTGTACATAAAAATGTAATTTTTCTTTCTTTACAGTAATTAATAATTTCTTTATAATCTTCTTCTTTTAATTCCACTTCTTTTAAAACTCCAATTAAAATTTCTAGCCCTTGACTATCTAAATTTGGATTTTCTAAAATATCTTTTTTATAGATGCTTTTCAGATCTCTCTTTTGAAATTTTACTGCATTTACACCACTTTTTACTGCCTCATCAATCAATTTTTTTGCCACTGAAATTTTTCCATTGTGATTAATCCCTATTTCAGCAATAATGTAACATGGTTTTCCACTTCCTATTTCTACATCATTTATGACAATTTTATTTTTGAAATTATATTCCATTTACTTGCATAAAATTGATCTTGATATAATAAATGATTCACAAACAATATAAACAAAATAAGTCCGATTTATAATTAATTTATTATATTTATGAATAAGTATTAAAATCGTATAAATTAATACATGTAGATATGAAAAAAGGAAATATTAATAATTCTCAACTTAAAAAATTACTAAAAAATAAAGTAATTCTAATTACTGGTGGTGCAGGAAGCATAGGTTCTTCTTTAACAAAAAACTTACTGGATTATCAAGTTAAATCAATTCGAGTTTTTGATATAAATGAACATGCTTTATTCAAACTCAATCATTCTTTAGATGACTCTAGATTAGAGCCTCTTTTTGGAGATATACTTGATAAAGATCGAATTGAATCAGCCATGTTAGGATCTGATATCATTATTCATACTGCAGCATTAAAAAATATTGAAATTACTGAATACAATCCAATTGAAACTATTAATGTAAATGTTAATGGGACCATAAATTTAATAAAATCAATTATAAAAAATAAACCAAAAATCTTTATCAATATTAGTACTGATAAAGTTGCTGAATCATCTACTCTTTATGGTGCAACTAAACAATTGGGTGAAAGATTAACAAATTGGGCAGGTCCCCACATTCTTACAACTAAATTTGCTACTGTAAGACTAGGAAATATTATTGAAACAAGAGGAAATGTTTTTGAAGTTTGGAATGAACAACTTGAAAATAAACAACCATTAACAATTACAGATACTAAAATGAAACGATATTTTTTTCATATGGATGAAGCAGTAGATTTTATTTTTCAATGTATGTTACAGGTGAATCGAGGTGAGATATTTGTACCAAAAATGAAATTACATTCTATTACGGATTTAGCATCAAAAATTTCTAAAAATCACAAAATAATTGGTCCTAGACAAGGTGAAAAACTACAAGAAATTTTGATAACTGAAGAAGAGAAAAAGATTTCTAAGGAAAAAGAAAACATGTGGATAATTCAAAATTACTCATGAATATTTCTTGAAATATTGCATAAAAACATAATTTGTCATCTATTTTTATAATAATGTGACTTGGAATTTGTTTAGATGACAAATATTTTACTTTTAGGAGGGACTGGATTCCTTGGAAAGTCTCTATTAAAACGACTGGATCAAAAAAATTCTTTAAAATTAATGATTCATGATTCAGATTTTCAAACTAGTGCTGAAAAATTTAAGGGCAATATCTTAAAGAAGAAATCTTTTTTTAATGAAATACGTAAGAATGAAATAATAATAAATTTTTTGGGACAAATTACAGCAAACGAATCTGATTTCATTGATTTGAACATAGTTGGTGGAATTAATTTATTAAATTCTTGTCTTGAAAAAAAAATTAAGAAAATAATTTTAATATCTACTATCAATGTCTATGGTGAAAATTTAGAACAACCCTCAAAAGAAAATGATCCTTTAAAACCAAAAACAACCTATGGCATTGTAAAAATGATTACTGAACAAATGTATGAATATTTTTCAAAAATGTATGGAATTGATATAGTAATTTTACGTCTTGCAGATATTTATGGACCAGATAAAAAAAATGGATTCTTAACTCAGATTCTTAACTCACTTAATGATAAAACTATAGTTCCAGTTTGTTATAATGATGGAAAACAACAACGTGATATGTTATACATTGATGATGCCATTGGTTGTATTTTAAATGTAATAAATAATCCAAATCAAGGGTTCCATTCTTTTAATGTTTCCTCCGGAAAAAGATACTCAATAAATGAATTGATTTCAAAAATTGAAAAAATTGCTAAATCAAAACTCGCTGTAAATTACAGTTCAGAAATACCTGATGAAAAATGCATTTGGGCTGATAATGAAAAAGCTAAAAAATTTTTAAAATTTGAGCCTAAAATTGATATTGAGATTGGATTAAAATCTATTATTGATCACTTCAATTCAAAAAAATAAATATTTTCCATCTTTTTTTAACTTATGTTTTTTTTAATGAACTCAATTGATTTTACAGGAGTTGGATCAATATTGAATTTTATTGCAAGATGTATTGTTGCATAGTCTAATAAATAAACAAGACTTACTAATTTTGATAAAATTCCCCCTTCTGCTGATTTAATTTCTTTATACTCTATATTATTTTGTGATAGCAGTTTTTTAAGCACTATCCATCTTTCTTTAGTTTTAATATGATCGTCTTCACCTTCAATCAAAATAGGTTGAACCGTTGATTTTTCCCCCCAAGCTACAACTCCGTTATGACATGCTTCTAGCATATCTTCTGTACTTGCATGAATCTTTGAATTTTCATTAAGGGAATTTTTAAATCTGATTCCAACTGATTGTAATCCAAAAGGATAGTAAATTATAGGCGTATTGGTTATCCATTTTGCCAAATCAAATGCTACATTACTATTGGTTAGATTTGATGAATTAATTTTTGTATGCATTTTTTCTAATTCCATTATTGATTCCAGAATATCTTTTTGATTAATTCCAAGTGTTACATGTAAAACTTTCAATATGGAATACAAATAATTAATAAATGAAGCGCGAGGTGAATGAATTTTAGAAATAATTCTATGTTGAATTTTATTTTTTTTACAAAAATTTAACATTTTACCACCTGAAGTAAAACAAATAATTTTACAATTCATTTTTTGAGCTGATTCTAAAACTGATAATGATTCAACCGTGTTTCCCGAAACACTAATTCCTACAACTAATGTGTTTGAATTAGAAGTTTTTGGTAAAACATATCCTTTTACCACATCTACATGAATTTTTGATTTTGATAGAATGGATGAAAATATATCTCCAATTGTCCCCGAACCCCCCATTCCTGCAAATACTATATGATTAATGTTCTCATAACTAACCTTCTCTTGGCTGGTTTCAAAGGTTTTATGTGCAATTTCAGGCCATTTGTCATAAACTTCAAACATCTTTTGTGAATCTAATTTTTTTAAAATGGAAAGATAACTCAATGTATAAAATTAAAACAATAATAGTAATAAAATGTACTCTAAATGGATAATATTGTTTTTACTGAACCAAATTTGAAATCCCTCAATAAATTTTCAAATTTTTTAGAGGCCGATTTTAAATTATAATAATAATACCAGTTATACTCTTTAATTCTTGGCATTTCTGGATCTAAATCTTTTGGGTGAATATACAACATAGCTGGATTGCCTTCTTTATTCATTTTTTTAATCCCCCATTTCATATACCAATATGGAAAAAGTCTAAGATAAAATCCACCTGCAATTGGAATATTTCCAATTAATGGAATTTTATGTGTCGCCATTGGAATTTCAATTAATTTACCTTGTTTATTCTCCTCGATGATATTTTTTAATGATGGTTTGTAAATTGTTCTTGGAGCTTTAGGAATTCCATATAGTTGAGTTTTTACAGGAAATATACTTGAATCATAAGTTAAATTTTTACTTAAAATTTCAAAAACCCAATAATTATTTTTATTAATTGAGAAAAATGGAGCTCTAAATCCTTCCACTTTCCCCCCAGTAATTTTCTCTAAAATATTTTTTGATTTAAAAAAATCTTCTTTAAATTCCTCCTTACTAACTTTTCTTAAATCCATATGTGAATAAGTGTGACTAGATATCTCATGTCCTAGGTCAGATATTTTTTTTATTAGTTCTGGAAATTTTTCAGCAATATATCCTAATACAAAAAATGTGGCATTTACATTGTATTTTTCAAATAACTCTAAAATTTTTTCTGTATTTTCAACTACTCTACTATCATATTTTGACCATTCTGAAAATGGTAAATCACAATAGTAATCTTCCAAGTCTACAGACATAATGTTTGTAACTGACATATCTTTAGAGTGTTTTTTCTGTATAATAACTAATTATTGTATTAAAAAAATATAGATATACTGATGAATGTTTTATTTTTAATATGTTGAAATTAGTATGCATACCTGCATTTAATGAAGAAAAACCAATCACAGATGTTATAAAAAAATCTTTGAGTTATGTTGATCAAGTTATTGTGTGTGATGATGGTTCTTCAGATTTAACTGCTGAAAAAGCCAAAATTGCTGGTGCTGTTGTAATAAAACATGAAAAAAATATGGGTAAGGGTCATGCTATGAAAAGTCTTTTTGATTATGCAAAGAATGTTGATGCTGATGTTGTAGTTACTATAGATGGTGATGGTCAATTTTTACCAGAACAAATTCCAGGATTACTAAAACCCATTTTAGAAAATTCCTATGATGTTGTAATTGGAAATAGATTTTCTGATGATGAAGAAATGCCTTCATATCGAAAAATTGGAAATAAAATGTTAGACAAAATTACTAAATTAGCAGCTGATCTTCCTTTTTCAGATACCCAAAGTGGTTATCGTTCTTATTCAAAAAAAGCTATTCAATCTATTAATTTTTCAACAAGTGGATTTGGAGTTGATTCTGAAATTTTAATAAATGCAGTAGATAAAGGATTAAAAATTACTGAATCAAAAGTTACTGTGCTTTATGATACTGGACTAAAAACATCTACAAAAGATCCTGTATCTCATACTATGAGTGTAATTGCTTCTTTACTTGAATCCATTGCAATACATCATCCCTTGAAATATCTTGGAATTCCTGGAATGATTTTGTTGTTAATTGGTTTGGGATTTACAGCATATTCGATATCTAATTTTAATGAAACAGGAAATTTCTCTCTACCTTCTATCCTAACTGCAATGAGTTCTTTGATAATTGGTTTGATTTTATTATTGATGTCTGTCGTTTTGTATAGTATATCTTATAATCAAAAAATACAGTAATTTCATTTTTAAAACAATATGACTATCTACGTTTTTACAAATTTTCCTAAATTGAGAAAAAGTATGTAAAAACAATATTTTTCAATTGATTTTTAAAAAGCCTAATTTTTTAATATTATATGCAAAATGTAACTGGCTTACGTACAGTAGAATGGAAAAATAACAAAGTGATAATGATTGAGCAAACAAAGCTTCCAAATGAATTAATTTTTGTAGAATATGATGATTTTAATCAAGTTGCAAATGCTATCAAAACTTTGATAGTCAGAGGTGCTCCTGCAATTGGAGTATCTGGTGCATTTGGATTGGGGTTAGCTGTTTTACAAAGTAAAGCAACAACAAAAGAGGAATTATTATCTGATTTAGAAGATGCAAGAAAAATTCTATTTGCAACAAGACCCACTGCTGTAAACTTGGGTTGGGGCTTAGAAAAAATAATGAATGTGGCAAAAACTGGAGAAACAGTAGAGCAAATTATAGAATTAGTAATTTCTACTGCTAAAAAAATGGCAGATGAGGATATTGAGATTAACAAAGCAATGGGAAAGAATGGTGCACCTCTCTTTGATGATAATGATACTATAATGACTCATTGTAATGCAGGTGCACTTGCAACTGTTGCGTATGGAACTGCATTGGGTGTAATTAGAGCAACTAGAGAGAGTGGAAAAAATGTTAAAGTAATTGCTACTGAAACAAGACCAATCCAACAAGGTTCTCGTTTAACTGCATTTGAGTTAAAACATGATGGATTTGATGTTAGTTTGGTTCCTGATACTGCAGTTGGTTATTCAATGGCAAATGGATTGGTAAACAAAGTTGTAGTTGGTGCTGATAGAATTGTAAAAACTGGTCATGTCTTTAATAAAATTGGAACATACCAAGTAGCAACAATGGCAAAACAACACGGAATTCCATTTTATGTTGCAGCACCATTATCCACAATTGATTTGGAGACAAAAGCTGATGATGTTATTATTGAAATGCGAAAAGGCAGTGAAGTTACTGGAATTGGTGATAAAAAAACTGCACCTGATGATATAGGTGTGATAAATCCAGCATTTGATATGACTCCTCCTGAATTAATTGCAGGAATTATTACTGAAAAAGGTGTGGCTACAGCTCCATATGAAAAATCCATTCCAAAATTATTCAAAACTAATAATTAGAAAGTTTTTATTGTTTTTCAAACTGCTGTATAAAATATGAGTACTGTTTCTGCACAAGCAATTGAAGATTCGCTTAAACAATGCATGGATCCTGAAGTTCCTCTAAACATTGTAGAAATGGGATTAATCTATGGAATTGATGTTAAAGA